>Ga0307377_10008689_pt1 | contig 10259 bp, 6 predicted proteins | sample TR3MG_FD_202535 | JGI IMG/M metagenome (GOLD analysis project Ga0307377, IMG submission 202535) | Soil microbial communities from Risofladan, Vaasa, Finland - TR-3 | ecosystem: Environmental > Terrestrial > Soil > Coastal area > Acid sulfate soil | place: Finland: Risofladan, Vaasa | collected... | reverse complement strand
CTATATACCTATACAAGATAATCAACTATTCCTAAATTACAAACATTTCAAAGAACTATTTTAACTATATTTGCATTAAAATCAAGCCTCTCAGAAGATTTCCTTAACTAAACGACATTGATTCATAGATTATTGATTTTTCTTTTATTTCACCTTTGAAAGAATTATGATAAAAGCTTTGTAGGAGCTCTTTGTCCCACGAATGGTCACAAAAGAGGATATAACACAAAGCATTTTTCCGATCCCTTCCGGCTCGGCCTGCTTCTTGGTAAAATCCTTCAATTGAACTTGGATAATTAAAATGAACAGTAAAGCGAACATTCGGTTTATCAATTCCCATCCCAAACGCCTTTGTCGCTATTAGAATGTTAATTTCATTATTTATGAATTGTTCTTGAGATATTTCAGAAATATTTTCTTCAAATTCCATATCTTTCTCATCTTCATAGGAAGATCCCATATAAGTTCCAACCTTTAGGTAGCTAAGTTCATTTCGAACTTTGTCAGCAACACTATTTACACCAAAATACCAGTTTTTATGAGGGCAGAATATAAGACCTGCATTTGTAAATGTACCGATTCCATTATAAAAGTTTTCAGCATTAAAATTTTTAATAGAAGTCTTATTGGTGTTTTTATCTGCCAATTCAAATGGAGTGTTCCTTAAAAGCTCAACCAACTTGAATTGTTTTAATTCTCCAATTGCCTGCTTTACAGAGAATGGATTGCTGGGATTTTCAATAGACGTGGTTTCAAGGGGAGTTTCTATTACTTTATAATGTAACTCAGGTCGTTCCATCCCTTGTGAACGGAGTACACTTTCATTATCTATGTCCAATTCTCTTTGGACATCTGATAAAACATCAAATGAGGCAGTTGCAGTTAACCCTATAATCGGAATTGAAGGCATAAATTCCTTAGTCAGATTGTTTTTTTCAGCTCCTTTACGCATACAAAAAACTCTGGCATTTCGTCCCAATCTAAGATAAGAAGTTCTAAAATCATGGCCCCATTCGGAAACGCAATGTGCTTCATCAACCACACAATAACTAAAATAGTTTTTATGCTTTTCAGTCATTTCAATGATCTTTTCACGAAATGATTTAATCAACATCCTTTCAGGTGAAATGAATGTAAATAAGACTTCAGCTTCTGCCATTTTTTTCGCAGCAAGTTCACGTTCTTTAATTGTCCTTAGAGATGAATTAATGAATACTGCAGCATCAATATTTGCTTTTGACAATCCATCGTATTGGTCTTTCATTAGAGATTTAATTGGGTCAACAACAATAGAAACCCCTGGCTGAAGCAATACTGATAATTGGTAAGTAAGTGATTTACCTCCACCTGTTGGCAGCAGACCTACTACATTTTGAAGTTGAAGGGTACGATTAAGAATTGATCTCTGACCTGGTCTGAAATCCTTTTTTCTGAATATAGAAGTAAGAAAATACCGAAGAGACTTCAATATATCTGGATCGGATAAATCATTTTCAATGTCTTCTGTTATTTCCTCAGCTCGATAGTTCAAAGTTGCCTCCTTCCTGAATAACGGAGCATATTGAATAAGTTGAGACGTAAAAAAACGTCTATTTGAGATAGGGGCAAAAGAAGATTTTATTACTGCATAATAGTTGGCATTTTTGGTATAATCAATTTCTTTTAGTCCTGTTCTTTGCAATACAGAACAATCCAGAAGTAGATCAAATCTGTTGTCCGCCATTTGACTTATCCTATAAATTCCAGTAAGTCCATCATTGAGTTTTGCATTTTTGAATTCATCGGTATTAAATACTGTAAGTTTTATGTTTGGCAGTTTTCTACCTTTTCCTTCAAGAGTAAATAGATGATCAAATAATTTTTTTAAATCCTCAATTGCTAAAAATCCACAAGGGACATCTCTTTCTATTACTCCAATATTCCATTGTCTGTCAGAAAAACTCAATTTACCTGCCAAAGTGCATTCAAGAATCACTTTTTGAATTCTGGCAATAGCAAAAGGGGTTAATGCTAATTGCAGAGCATCTAATCCATTATCATTAGAGAATAACGGACTTTCAAAGTTTCTTCTGATTATGTTGAAGTATTCGTTTTGAGAGAATAGTATTAATGGGGCAATAGATGTCGATATGTTTCTATAATCAGAAGTTCTAATTCGTAGTGTTTTTCCCCAATTAGCCTTAAGAGCTGCATCATCTCTCATGTTATCTAACTGTCTTTGAGCCAATTGATCATGTTGCTGGCCATCAATTTCTATGATAATTCCTTTTTTATTATTTATTGGGTATGGTAATTCAATTGCAAAGTCAACATGTTGTGTTCTAAAATTATCGATAGAACCTGTAAGGTATTTCTCAATTCCTTCCTGAACATTTGTAGCAAAACGAAGAATCGATTCAAAATTTCTTTGAGGTTCTATAAGTTGAATGAATGATTCACCTATGAATCTTGGTACAATCGAAAAGAGAAATTCATCTTCATATTCACTTCCGAGATGCTCCCATGATTGTAAAAATGACTTAAATTGATTTCTGCTATTTACCCTTGGATCAATAATATGTAATGACCTAAAAATGAGATTATCGAAATCAATATTCGTGGAAATGAAATCAAATGAAATAGAATCAAGATCATCAATGTTTCTACTGGTTCTTTTAAATGTTATGTTAAATGCCTGTTCAATGAATTCTGATGATTTGGTTGGGAGTCCTCTTGAAATAATGTTATTTGCAACACCAATAAGCGGATCATTGTTGATCCTTTTTATATCAAAGTTTGTATAAAGATCAAAGTAAGAGAGAAAGTTAGTTAGCCCTTTTGATTGTTTTTTATAAATTTCCTTTGATAGAGCTTTATTTACACAATCAAGTATATATCCTGCTTGTAATTGAGGCATAATAAATGAGTTACTAATTAATTAATCTCTCGGTCATAAATTGAAATTTTAAATTGCCTGATTCATCCTTCTCAATCCATTTAATAAATTCATTGAGCCAAAGGTATTTTGAGAGTACATTCTCATTTTGATGAAATTTGATAATATTTTCGGCTATTTTACCCTTAATTAATTCGACACTTTGTTTTTCAGCGCTTGAAACACTTTTTAACAAATCAATCGTCATATTACTAAACCTCTTTGAGATTGAATTTAAGGTGTTCACCATTGGATCATCAGTATCGGTTTTTAATTCATCAAATATTGAATCAAATTGGTGAAGAGAACTTTCTATAAGTCCAAAAGGATTTAAAAAGGAGACATTTCCCCAATCGAAAATTATTACATTATCAAGGCCAAAGTATTTAATTGATTGATGATTGTACGAAAAAAGTTTATCTATAATTGATTTGTCAATAATTACACGAGGAAAATTTGCTTTTTTACTTTCTAACAGGTATGCATTTACTAATCCTTTTGAAAAGATAATATTCTTGTCTGAGTAGAATGAGCCTGTAGATACGCCTCCTCTTGTAAAGAATCCTTTTGTCATAAGTGTTACTTGCAACCCTCTAATGTAGGTTGTCAAGAGATTAAAATTTGAAAGAAAGTCAGTTTCATTATCAAAGTAAGGAATTGAAATGCAGATATTATCGGAAAAGGTTTGATATTTTAAATGCTTTAATGTGTCTTTGAATTGGCTAACATTGTTGTCTATCAAATATGTTTTTGCCAGAGAAAATGATTCCTGTATATCTTGTAGAATTGTTGAAGTTATATCAGAGTCGTATTCGTTAATAAGTTCGCTAAATCCCAAAATATCAATAAAACAGACAAATCTGGGTTCCGTTTCAACTATTTCGTCGACGAAGTAGTCCTTAGGATCTTTGGTTAATCGAACTCTAAAGAATTCTTTTCTCTCTTCTTCTAAAAAAACTTCAAAATGAGCTGAAAATCTTTTAACAGCTTCTTTTAGAGAGGAAATATCGTACCCTTCTTTATTAATGCATTTTTTTGTTAGCAGGTTTATTTCTGAAATGACATTATAAATTAGATCATGGCAAGATTCACTTTCTTTAACTTGGATATCCTTTTCTTGTGAAACTGTTTCAGTTATCCTTAGAAAAAGTGTCTTAATACTAGCAAAATAATTTACCCAGAATATTTTTAATCGTCTATCATTATCAAATTGGTCAGAGTTGTATTCAAAAAGATACTTTTTAAGTTTTCTTTTGAAGGAGATGAGAAACGAATTGTGATTGAATGGATTATAAGGTTCTTTGATTAAATCATCTAAGAGTTCCCTTGTATAATCAGCTGTGATCCATTCTGTGGAGGCAAACATTATATAATCATCAAGTAAGACAGGACTGTTGTCAAGTTCAAATTTCCATATTTCCTTCGGTATAAGTTTTTTTGAACTAATATTAATTATTTGTCCTAAAGCAATCCGGTGGATGTGGAAGGTTTTCATAATAAAGATTCTGGAACGGGATGAAAATATGATACTCTGGATTATCAAGGTTTTGATTGAAAAGAATTTTACTGGCAACAGAATATTCCTTTTCTTGCGAGATATAAAATTTTATATTCCAGAGAGTTGCTTGGTTCTCAACTTCTTTTTTTAGATCATCAGTTATAATTATTGCTTTGATCGACTCATCCCAAATATTTTGATCAACAGCGAACTTTATAAATCCAGAATAGAGTTTTATTATTACACCTCTATTTTCATCGGTGCAAAGGCTTTTATCAGTAAATCGTATCTGGATAATTTCTTCCATTAAATATTCTCAATAATTTTTATTTCATTTTCAGTCAATCCGTAAAGTTGATATACTAATTCGTTGATTTTGTTTTCGTAATATCCAATTTTACCAAGTAATTGTTGGCGTTTGGTATCAAGATTTGCGTTGTGTATTTCTACATTCATTTGTAAAAGTCGGGTAACAAGCTTGACTAATTCATCATGTTTTTCTTTTTGGTTCTTTAGTTCCATCAAAATTTTTGGAATCGGAAGCTTAGAAAGATTTACGGCTAATACTTTTGCAAATACCTTATCTTTATTGTCTGATAATCCTTCGTGTATATAATTTAAGAGTTTACTATTGAGTATCCCAAGAATATAAAGGATTGATACACTTGTTTTTTCTCGTAATTTAATACCATATGAAAGGCTATCATAATAATACTCACTAGTGTCATAAGTAGCAATGATATGGTCTGCTGTTTTACGGACAATGATTTTTTCTCCAAGAAAAATTATTTCATCTCGTAAAGCAAAATCTACCTTAGGTTGTGCCGTCATCCCAGCTTTTGATTTTGTATCTGTTGGTTTTAATTTATTTTTTAAAGTGGGATCATAATTAACCCAAGTCCCTGACCATGATAGATTGTATCTTTTGATGTCCTTTCCAAGGATCATCTTTTTATATTTGTCATTCTCTTTTTCTGTGGAAAGTAGAATGTGACGGACGTTGCCTGGATTAAGTCCATTAAACACGTCGCAAACGGAACTTAATGGTTCAGTTTCAATTCTTATTTTTAACCCTGATGGGAAGAATCTTCCTTCATAATCTGTCAAAAGAATGTTTTGATTTGTATTAAACTCCTTTATAATCTTAAAAGAAGGGAACACATTTTCTACTTTAAAGTATGAAAGATTGTTATTCAGAGGATTGCTATTCTTTTCTCCAAAAAACAAAATACTGTCACCAACTTCTGCATCTGCAAAAACTTTCTCCCGAATTTCAACTATCTGTGGAATTGAAAAGTTTTTTAGTAAATTTTGCCTAGTTGAATCAAAATAGGTATTAAAGACAAGCGATTTTGGTATAATATATCCTAGTATTCCACTCTCAGGGTTTAAAAGATTTAAGCCCCTTTCAAGGAAGAGGATATAAGTATTTATTTTATAAGAGCTTAATTGGTATTTATTGGATGCGTAATAGTCTTGTTCAGATTTTCTATCTGATCCAACAAGCGAATACGGTGGGTTTCCAATCACAGAATCAAAACCTCCTTGTTCGAAAATATCTGGATATGCTTTTTGCCAGTTAAAGGGCTTTATTTTCTTCTCTTCTCCGAAATCAATTTGATTATCATAAAAGTCTGTATCAATCAAACTATTACCGCTTTTTATGTTTTCATCTAGGGTAGGTAATACTCTCTCATTGAACAGTTTAAATTGCTGGTTTATTGAAGCTTCAGTTTCTCCCTCCAAGCACTTGAGTAACAAACTTAATTTTGTTACCTCTACCGCATTGACATCCAGATCAACACCAAATATATTATTGAGCAGGATCCTTTTCTTCTCTGCAGTTGTCAGATGGCCTTCAGGAGTTAGCGGATTATCTTTTTTGCCTTTTGATATTTTTCCGTTATCGGTGTAATAGTTTTTATGCCAATCCAATAAAAATTGATAAGCACCAATTAAAAAACTGCCACTGCCGCAGGCAGGGTCAACTATTTTTATTTTGCTTATTTCTTTCGGTGTTTTTCCATCAATGAGTTTACCGACTGTGTTTTTTACGATGTATTCAACAATGTATTGAGGCGTGTAATAAACTCCTCCTGCTTTTCTAACGTCTGGCTTTTCTTCAATTTTAGCATGATGAGCAGGAGTAATCCGGATTACTTTTCCAAGAAACTGTTCATAAGCACTACCAAGAATTTCAACAGGGAGGACTGAAAATTCGTAAGGGCATTCCGGATAATAGAGCTCGTTAATAATTGTCTTGATAACCTTATTTTCGATTTTTAGGTTTTCACTGATTCGGTCTTTCTTTAGATCAAATAATCCAGAATTGTATTTTTCGTCGGCCTTTCGGAATTGTTCAAAAAGATTCAAATATAAGTTACCTTGTTTTATTGCATTCTTAAGATTACCATAAGGTTCAACGCTTCTGTCCTCCGCAATTCGGAGGAATATTATCCGGTCAATTGTTTGTTGAACTGCAAAATTTATTTCGTCTTCGTCAAGATTTTTATTGTTCCAACTAATGTTAACGGCCAAATAAGTTCTCCATCTGTCGAGGGATTCTAAAAAGTCTTTGTCAACGGAAGCTGTTCCTTTTTTGTGAGTATCACTCTTGATGAACTTGTCAAAACTACCTTTCAGGACTTGTTCCTTACTGAAAGTCTCCCATATAAAATCAAACTCTTTAAGATAATCCTGGTAAGTAAAGTATTTTATTCTGGCAACTGAAGGTTTGTCATCAGGTTTAGGTTTTTTTGTACAGTCATAGATTGCAAACTCCTCAAAATCAGTGATGATACTTATTGGATGTTTTGCACTCCACCCGTATCTGCGAATCTGGTAAGCAGGTTGAATATCGTCTTTTACCGAAACACTTGGTTTTTTGGCTTCGACAAAGAAAAGTCTTTTTCCTCCAACTAATCTGAAGGAATAGTCAGGTGCTTTTGTGGCTCCACTAACTTTAACTTTGTCTTCATGAATGACTTCTCGGTATGCTTCGGCATAACCTTCTTCGTTATCAATATCCCAACCAAGTGCCTTGAAAAAAGGGTCGATAAAATCACGTCGGGTTTGGGTCTCGTTATAATCTGAGTTTTTATATGAGGCATATTGCTCCTCAAAACGTTTAACGAGGTCAGCGATTCTATTCTGAGCAGTTATCTTGTCTATCATTTTATCTTACGTTGACGAACAAATTTACTAAAAAGGAGCAAGGGAATTTGGCTCTTTTGCTTTTGCATGTGCGATTGGTTGTGTTTCGCGCAAAAGCAAATGTGCCAAATAAGCGGTCGCTCTATATAAAGGAGTAGTCAGGGTGCAGTCTATCTAATTGATAACGTTCGCATTGGCTATAACGGCCCGGCAATAAAGGTAGGTTGTGTTACCCGACGCAGCATCCGGCCACAGGTCCTGGTACTTTAGGCAGAAATATGTCCCGGTGCAAGGAGGGTACGGTGCAGTTTTTGCAGTCATGGTACAATTTTTATTGGGTGCAGGTGCGATCGCGGTACAAGGTTCATAAGTGGACGAGTATTTATCCCGGTAGATAAAGTTAGTAAAAGGCACTGGCGCAGCATCGCGGTACAATTTGTCTCGGAAGCAGAAAACAGTCACGGTGTAGAATTTTTATTGCGTGCAGCTGCGCGAATCTGGGTTTAAATCACATTGCGAATCTCAATTGCCAGCCGACAGTCATGATGATAAATGATCAAAAGAGAAAAGAAACTTCGGGCCCATACTCAACCATCGGTTTTTGCTCGGCTGGCGTATCCGTCACCAAGCAAAAACTGTAACGAACAACTTACCTTTATTGTCCGTGTTATAAGCCGTTTTTGTTAAAATCATGATGGTAGTCCAGCTAGGATAAGAAGTTGGTTGAATTCGGTCTGGGTAATTACTTTGGGTATTTGTGTATTTGGAATTTTGCCAAAGATTTGTAAGAAATTAGTCCTTGTTATTAAATTAGGATTGGTAAGGTTAAGAAATAAAGGTTTAGTACAAATAAAAACAGGCCATTTAGATGATCTGATCAAATATTGATGGTCCCAAACTAAAAGACGTCTTTGTCCAATAAGAATCTGCTTTTGTGGAGATAGAGACATGAAATGATTAAGTTGAATTTGGACTTTAAAATCGCCTCCTGTTTTATCAAAGTCTAGTGGAGGATTATTTGGTACCATGCAGTTTTTAGGTAAAGAGTTAAAATTAGATAAATACCAGTTTGATCCTAATGCATGTGTTTGAAATACATTAATAACCTGAAGGACAGCGACTAAATGATGGCCATTTTTATGGGGAGGAAATACTCCACCGACTGTAATATATACGATTATATCATTGATTCTCAGTTTTGGAGCAAATTTACTGCCCCTACATAATGCGGATATAGAAGGATTGGCTATTTGAAAGTCAGGTTCACGTCGGCATGAGGAATCAATAAATGGTGGAAATCCATATTTATTGATAGCTGCTAAGCCTAAAGGGTTGTAACATAATGGCTTAAAAGAATTTAAGTATATCATTTATAGGTATATAATTTAGTGTTGGTCAAATATTACATAATTAAAAATCCGTCATCTTATTTTTGATCTTTGCTTTTATCAACAATGTTTGATGGCTGAGGGATTAAGTGAGTTTGAGTACCACCACCAATATATTTAGCATCGTAATCACTTAAAACAAAAAGGTCTCCAATAACTTGCATATAGAGTTTGACTAATCTTTCAGACTCTTCAAGTGATTTTGGTTGTCTAAATTTCCAGTCTGGTACATTCCAAATTCCAAAGAAGAATTCGTCAAGTTTTTTTGACACCACATTGTAACCTATCCTACCAGGAGTAAATCCATTAATATATAGTTGTCTAGAAAAGGTATTTGCGTCTTTGAAGACTTCCATAAGTTTGTCCTTGGGACAGTCTCGATTCCAGAAATCTTCCGATATTTCGAAAGTCTCATCGATTTTTTCATAATCACCTGTTTTAGTATTTAATTCGTGAATATTGCGAATAAACCAAAACTCTGGATGCGATTTATTGTCTTTTTCTACATATCCAGCAATATGTATTAAACTTCCTGACTGTTTTTCTTCAGGTAACATTTTTGTCTGAAGTTCATCTTTAAGATTATTGCTAAAGTTCTCAAGACTTTGATTTTGATTTTTTTGCTGATTTTGAATAAAATCATTCATCCATTTGTCCATAGATACCCTTCCTACTCCATAACTGCCGGCAACAGTTAATCCCGCTTTTAGGTGTGGAATAGGAAATGTCTTCTGTCCTTTTCCGGCGTCTTTACCATCAGATCCAGTCAGATTTGAATCACTTGCGTGAATGATTCCATAACGATTAATGTGTGTAATGATTAGAGTCATGGCATTTGATTTTTAAGTTTTATTATAGAGCGCTTTATCTTACGAAATTAATTGAGCAATATCGGTGATGAATGGCTTATAACTCGTTTATAGAAGTATTAAAACTACCTTTTATATGCAGATTTTGTTGGATAGTGTTATGTTTTGTTGCTTTTGCTATTACTTTTTATTTCTCAATCCTTAATCCGCAATTCGCCATCCGCAATCCTAAATCCGCCATCCCCCATCACTTCACATCCAGATCCTCTATCGGACTCCTTACAGCTATCAGATTCCTCCGGCTTACATGTGTGTAGATCTCCGTGGTTCTTGTGCTCTTGTGACCCAGTAACTCCTGTATGTACTTAATATCCAGTCCGTTCTCATGAAGATGAGTGGCGTAGCTGTGACGCAGACTGTGCGCTCCTACATCCTTCCTTATTCCAGCTTTTGCCATCGCCTGCTTGAATACCCTGTACACACTCTCCGACGAATAC
>Ga0307377_10008688_pt1 | contig 10260 bp, 10 predicted proteins | sample TR3MG_FD_202535 | JGI IMG/M metagenome (GOLD analysis project Ga0307377, IMG submission 202535) | Soil microbial communities from Risofladan, Vaasa, Finland - TR-3 | ecosystem: Environmental > Terrestrial > Soil > Coastal area > Acid sulfate soil | place: Finland: Risofladan, Vaasa | collected... | reverse complement strand
CGCGATGCCACGAGTACTGCTCCGACGAAGAAGACTTCGACGGAGAGTTCGCGCGGCCGACCGGTGTGGTGGGGCACAAGGAGCTTCTCGACATCGTCTGCGACGCCACTGCGATGAATGGCACTCGCGACTAACTCGACCTCACAACGCCGGATCACAATGTCACCGAGCTCTCGCGCTCTTGCACGGTGCGCAGGATGGCCGCGACGGCAGCCTCGTCGGGCTCGGGGCAGTACTTCACCAGGTCCACCAACGTGCGTGCTGATCGCAGTCCCGACGCGCGTAACAGTGCCCCCAGCGGGATGTCAGCGCTCATACAGGCGACGAGCCACGTCGAGCGCAAACGAGCGGGGTCGAGATCAACGCCGGTGCCCAGCGCCGTCTTGGCCCTTGACGTCACTCGGCCCGTGACGTTGCGCCTCGTCTTTGAGAGGCCGTAGAGGGGATCGGAGGACTTGCGCCCAGCCTTGCGATGCAACTCAAGCGCTTCACGCAGCAGTTCCTCGTACTGGGCGCGCACCACCACGGTACGGGGCCTCGCGCCGCCCACTCGAACGAAGAGACCGGTGACACCGTCCGGCAACGCGCTTTCGAAGATTGAGTCAGGCGTGATAGCGCGCTGCTCTCCAGGTGCGAGTCCGGCGCCGAGTCCCAGAGCGATAATCGCTGACATCCCGCGACGCCCGGTCGCGGTCGGTTGATTGCGGGCCAGTCGGACCCACGACGCGCACTCGTAGGGCGTGTAGGGCGGTTGCATCGGCGGAAGCGTGATGACTCGCGGTGCCAAGTCGGGGGCGAGTCGACGCAGCGCGCGCCGCAGGATCGACCTCACGGTCGTCTGGGTGCCATCGGGCGACGACGCCAGAGGACCGGACACGTACTCTTCGACGAGTCCCTCCACGAGGAGTTCTGCGGGCCGTAGTGGTTCTATCGAGGACCCCCTAGCGGGGCGAGCCACCGCCCATCGACAGAATCGGGCGATTGCGCCCATCTGCGTCTGCACCCAATTCACACTTGCCGGGTCGTAAGCCGTAGCCAACTGGCGGGTGGCGTCAGCCACCAGTTCCCACTGCGAATCGGTGAACAGGTTGGGACGAAACGCCGCGATGGCCTCAGCCACCACAGGCGACACTTCGGGAAGTTCCCCCAGTGTGGGCTCGGGTCGCATGCCCGCGGCTATTTCTTCGGCTGCGGCAGTTCGCAGGGCCAGTGCGGCCTTCGCCGCCTTCACCGTTGCGGTGCGCGACTGTGGCTTGGCGGTCTTCGCCTGGTCCGACTTGGCCTTCGCGTTCTCGATAGTTCTCACCCCCGTGGGTTCGACATCAGGTGCACTTCGAAGATTCACTGCGGCACGAACAACATCCGCCATAGTGCCCAGAGCCTCACTCGGTGCACTCGACAATCGAGCAAAAAGCGGGTCAAAGTCCCACGGGGCGACCAACCGTTGCTCGAGGAATCTTCCAAAAGTGACTGATGCCAAACCGTTCCCCAGGCGCTGATACGCCTCCGCCAAGCCGACGAAGGGACCGAGGTCAATGGCGCATGGCCAGAACGGTCGCGCCGCCAGTCGCTCCGGTGGACGCGTGATCGAATCGCGTGGGGGCATCGCTCCAAGGGCACGCGCGATCCGCCGCAAGTAGGGGCGCTCGTTGGTTGGGGTCGACGGGTCCGCGCAGTACGTCTCGATGAAGTTGGTAGCGAGCAGTACTTTGAGATCGGGCGAGGACTGGCGGTCCCAACCGGGGTGCCGGACGAGGAATCGCACAAGGTGCCCAAGCAGAACCCTGGCGGTCTCCTCTGAGTTCGACTGGCACGCCAGAACAGCCTGTACGGCTTCGTAGTGAATTAGTTCCCATTGATCCTCGGCGACTCCACGCGGGTGGAAGCGATTTAGTCGGTCTGCGATATCTATGTTTGTCATTCCACAACTCGTGGCGGTACGAATCTCTAGCGCATTCGACGGGTTTTACGAGGCCAAAGCCAGTGAAGGGCCCGGACGTGAGCCCGTTAGTGGCAGCTGCCGCCAGAAGCCTCGTTCGCTAATGTCACAGAGCATGACCTGGGAATCGAAGCCCCTTCGCTGGGGCGGCACGTGTGACTCTTGTGGTGCAACCATCGAGAAGCATGAAGTCGGCTGGCACGACGCGACGCTAAAGAAGGTCCGGTGCAACTCGTGCGGCCCGGTACCTGACGCCGGTCTCACTGTGGAGCCGGAGGCTCCCGCAACACAGGCTGATCCCGTGGGGGGTTCGGCGGCATTACGAGAAGCGAGGTCACGCCGTGATCCAAAGTGGACCAAGGGCGCCGCCGGCGAGTATTTGATGGACCTGTCATTGCACAAGCACGTCAACGAGGGTGCGGTGATTCTCACCGACCGCCAGGTCCCTGGTACCAAGTCGAACATCGATCACATCGTGGTCGCGCCGTCGGGCGTGTGGATCATCGACGCCAAGGTCTGGCGGGGCAAGATCGAGTACAAGTCGACCTCGATCTTTGGCTTGGATTCACGCCTCTTCGTCGGTGGCAAGGACCGCACGTCTGCGGTGGAGGCCATTTTCAATCTCGTCATCCCCGTGGCACAGGTCATTGGCGACAAGTCCGTCCCCATTAACCCTGCGCTGGTCTTCATCGACGGCGATTGGAGCAACGCCTCGACGGCGCGCATCGCTACCAGTCGCCCGTATCAGCACCTCACCGTGTGGATCTCGTGGCCCAAGGCCATCTGGAAGAAGATCAACGAGCCTGGGCCCCTCGACGCAGACACAGTCAAGCGCATCGGTGATCACTTGGACGCGAAGCTTCGCCCGCGTTGAGTTGCCGCGAACAACGAAGCGGCACGCAACACTCTAGGAGCGAATTAGCCGCAACCGGGCATGCCGGGATTGATCATGCAGTTGAGGTCATTGCCCAGGTTGGCCGCGCGCGCGGCCAAAACGGCATCAAGATCGTTCGCATTGATGAACGCATTCGCTTCTGACGTGGGATCCGGTTCGTACCAAGGTTTGCCGAGCGCGCCAGCCTTCTCCTGGGCAATCTGGAGATTGTCGAAATGCGTCACAAACTCTGCAAACTGGTTGGTGGGTGGGTTCATGCCCATCAACTGACCAGCCACGGTGGCAAGTGTTTGATTGAGCGTCGTTGGGTCAGTCAAAACTGGCGAAGGGGAGCAAGTAGTTGCTCCCGCGCTGTTGACGTAGACATACGGGCAAGGTGGCGTGCAACTACCCGTGGAAATGACAAAACTAACTGACTGACCGCGCTGTAACTGCGACCCGACTTCAGGGTACTGAGAGATGACGAGCCCAGCAGGAACGGTGATAGAGCACTCGTCGTTTTCGCTAGCGATCTTCAGTCCAGCGTCGTGTACGGCTTTCTCCACCCCGATGATCTGACCGTCAACGAAGTTACCCAGACTTATTTTCGCCTGGGTCGTGGTCGTTACGATGATCGTCGTGGTGGTGCTTGTTGTGGTGGTAGTAGTGGTTGCGACGTGAGACGTCATGCCACAAGCGCTGAGCGCCAGTGAGCCTACGAGTACTGGTCCAACGAACTTCGCGATCGCGAGCACCTGACCTCCTCTTGTTCAATCAATCACTTCCAACGAGGCAAGAACGATCTCACGAGGTGCTTCCCCACGTCACCTTCTTCTAGTACGTGTCCACGTCGATATGGGAGAGAATCGCCTCTTTGGCTGCCTCCCAGGACATCGGGGGCTTGAGCGACTGTTCCTCATGTATGGCCTGCTTGCTTAACTGCTCAAGACCCTCGCGATACGAGAGTTCCAAGCAGTCGCAAATGTCCCGAAAGCTGTCAACGGCAATACCCCACGCGTCCGGGTCGAGACGGAAGCGCTCGCCAAAGCGGTCATCTTGTGGGCCATTGAGTTCCAGATAGGTGGCCGCCAGGTAACACTCGCCTGCGTGTTCCAGGCTGCCACGCTCACGTAGGTGTTCGCCCATCTCGAAGCGCAGGGTCGTGTAGTCGTACCAGCGACCATCGCGTACCGCCTCAAGGGTGCGCTCGTTGAGTGCACCCCACTGGACATCCGCCTCGGAGAAACCAGGACCCAACCGAACTCGGATCTGCTCCAGCCGATGACGTTCGTGCATGATGTCGTCATATGTGCCATTGAGTTTGGCCCATTCCAAATCGATTACGTCGGCTTGTTCGACAGTGACCACGACTCGAGCGTTGATACGAGGGTCGGTACGCACGAACATGTATTCGCCGCAGTCGGGACACTTGGTCTTGGCGCCCGGCACCTTCTTGAGTTGCACGCCGCAGTTCGGACACGCCGCCGTGCGTTGGTCGCGCAGTTCTTTCGGAGACACGGGGACTGACGCAACTTGAACATTCCTGCGTCCGAAGAGTGCCATGTCGGTGAGTGTAATCACTCTGGGGTTGTTCTGCCCTCGGCACGCACCCTATGTTCAACAATCTCCCAACTTGGCATCGAGCGTATGCAACGTGGACCATCTACGCCCCACAATCTTGATTGAACGTTGGGCCTTGCCGTACATGGCGCCTCACCGAAAGCGGCAATAATGAAAGAACTCAGGAAAGGTTGATGGGGCGAATTGATACGACTGGCGGTGCAACGGAAATGGACGGCCCCCGACGGTAGCAAACTGTTTCTCAAGGCATTCTGCGCCAGTTCACCGATAGATTTATTGGTCAGCTTAAGTCGTTCCACTTGATCAATGAGAGGTCGTATCCGCGGTGCCCGAAGGAGGTGGGCTACGTTTCGAACTTCGTCGAACATCAGCCCGCCGCGACCGAACAAAGATGGCAAACAACCGAAGTTCGGTTCCCGCTTCTTTACGCCGCCCTCGCCGACAGCACACTGCTCGAAAAGCCTGAAATCGTACAACTTTCCAAGGAAGCCATCGCCCTGCACGTCGTCAGGAGTCTTACGAGGCGTGACGTCCACGAGATTGTTTCGCTTCGTGCCCGCGACAACTTGCTCCGGGAACTGCGTGGGGCAGGGTGAAATCTGGCGTGATAGAAAAAGTGGATGACGACGACCATCGCCCCACTCCACGTGGTCGTCTCCTCACCCTCGTCAATCTTTAACGTTCTTCTCCCGCTGTTAGGCCTAGTGCTCGGAGCGCTGTTGACGTTTTGGCTTTCCGGCGCGGCGTCGAGGAGATTGCGACGCAACGAGCAACGGTTCGTCGGCTACGTGGCTATCCAGCGATTCTTGATATCGACGTGTGAACAGGCCGAGTTCGACGCCCTGAACTACCAACTCGACCCACCGCTGGTGCGGCCCGCGCTTGACGTCATTGGCCCCGAGGCACAAGCGGTGGCGAATCTGGTGGCCTCACGGCGAGTGCTCGACACCCTGGGGGCCTACACCTCCACGCTGGGCAAGTTAGTCGGCGCCCAGCGTGAACTCAACGCCATGGTCCTACCCGAGGGTGTCGCGGGCACAAAGTTGGAGAGGACGGCGTTCGCTCATAGGAGGTTGGCTCTGGAGGGGACACGAGACTCGCTGTTGCTCAAGTTGAAGAAGATCTTCGGCGAAGCGAACGCGGCGATGCGCAAGGACCTTGATATCGAAGCTATTGACTGGTCCGCCTATGAGAACTCGATTAACCCCAAGCCAATGTGATCGTGGTCGACGCCGAGGAGCCATCTTGACATGATGTTTCTGGTTGGTGGAGGATGAGCTCTTTAACGTGCACCTCTGTTTGAGACGCGGGTCATTGTCAGTCGATGTCCAGCGTCTCACGCGGTGTCATTCGTCCAGTCTGCGAACGAAGCCTCGGCGATATCGACGAAGTGCGCGCCTGGTCATCAGCCCGCTCTGTTCGATTGCATTCGCGGTTGCCATGAAGTGAGACTGGACCTCGTCGGGTGCACGAAGTGAAAGCGCACCCTTCTTTGATCGAATCGCGAGTTGACGCCAGACCCTGCGCATGGCCCAGTAAAACAGCCGATTCGGCATCCCCATCCATCGGCTATAGCTGTCCAGTGCGTTCCACAGAGCATCCGTCAGCAGGCCCAGAGTGATCACTGCGTCGCTTTCCGTTAGTGCCGCCACGCCTGACTCAGGCTCAGACTTCATTGTGGGACTCGCGTGGGTGAAGGTGCATAGCCACCTGTACATGAATCCGGCGTGGGGCTTCATGAAACTATCTGCTTGTTCGAAAATATTGAGTGGGAAAGAGACTTTCGTTCCTTGTGGAGTCATAATGGTACCGCTGCCCCGCGCACCCCACTCCACGTGAAGACCGAGGGAAACGAGGGCGACCTCAAGTTTGTCGCGCGCACTCGTATTCGACGTCAATGCTCTGTCGCGGTGTTCTTTCGCGAGATTCTGGTGACGCTTGCGATGTTCGTTGAGATCATCGAGTGAGATAGCACCGATACGTGCCAGCAGCTCTTCCTCGTCGAGATACGGGTCAAGGACGTAGATCAATCGAAGTGAGGCTTCCAACGAAGTGCGAGCTAGAACCATCGACGGCCACGGCAGTGGTTGGCCGCCTTGAAATGTCAACAGCCGTGCCGCACCTTCGTACGACTGCATGGCGTGCGCCGACAGAGTGTCGACAACTTGCGCTCCCATGACTAACAATCGCTGTCTTGCCGACATTTCATCGCCTGGACGTGGAATCGGTCCAGCTAACTTGGCGAAGCGGCCACTGTGCCCATAGTGAAGTGGCGCCACCCGCCGCAAGTGACTGGACCAGATCTTGCTCGCAAGTCTGACTCGCCGTGCAAGCTTTCTATTTCGGTATCGAAGCCCTAGCCCTGTTCGATTCGCAGCGCTCTTGTGGGTGCCGCGCTGAGGTGCGGATCCGATTTGGTCGTCATTAGTCACTGCTCACCCAACATATCGTCCACGTCAATATCCTTCACCACGGTGAATTGCCACAGCCTGATGGATGCTTCGATGGAGTGCGACACCAAATCGGACCGCGAGCGAGATATAGGTGGAGAATTGACTGGAGGTCACTGTCAATAAATCACATAAAGCGATTTACGATATTCACGCTGACCGAGGCTTTCACTCCTTTGTGTCTCACCAAATTGGAGGTTCCGGCTTCAAGAGCGGCAGAGCCATCTCGAAAGTCCCCCAGGCACGAAGTGGTAATTGGCATCAATTAGCCGGCCGCGGCGGACGCGTTGATTCCCCACATGCCGACGACCTCCACGTTCCATTGTTGCCATGTCATTTGAATCGTCATCCCCCACGACACCACCAGCGGCCCCACGGGGGTGTAGCCGTCAACGACCACCGCGTGACCACCCGCCGGCATCTGGTAGTCGCCGAAATAGTCCCCGTTCGAAAGCTGCAGTGCGACGACTAAAGCGCCGTAGTCGAGCACGCCGTTCTCGACGTCGGTCTGGTTAGTGAAGTACGAGATTGAAGCGTGCAGGTAGTAGCCGCCGATGCCGGAGGTCTGCCAGTAGTTGAAGAGCTGGGACATCGTCAACCCGTTGGCCGTTCCGCCCGCTTGCGCGAATTCGTAGCCGATCTGGGTGGGGTCTGGTTGCTGACCCAGGACAATCTGTTCCCAATTGGCCGCCGCCGCGAAGGTGCAATCGCCTAGGTCAACAGGTGCCACGTTCCCGTAAGTCAAGTAACTCTGATTCGCGGGGCCGTAGTCGTAGGCGGGGAGTGTCGAGGGGGCAGTCGTCGTCGTAGTCGGCGCAGTCGTCGTAGTCGGCGCAGTCGTGGTCGTGGTCGTCGGGATGGTCGTTGTTGAGGGAGGCGCGGGTGCGATACGAGACGCGGAGACACCCCACACCGCCCGCGCCATCGAGTTCCATTCGGACCACGTCAGTTGCACGGTCGCCGCGCGAAAGACCACCAGGGGGCCCTTGGGGTCAAAGCCGTCAACTACTGCGATGACGGTGCCGTAGACGCCAAACTGCTGAGCAGACGATGATCCCCGGGTCACCAACAAGTCGGCAATCAGTGCGCCGAAGTGTGCGACGCCGTTCTGCATAGCTCCGCGACCATGCGACCACTGCTTGACCGTGGTTGCGTAGTAATTACCAATCGCAGACTGCCGCCAGTACGACCACAGATTAGACATCTGCAAGCCGCCGCTAAAGGACTGGTTGGCGGCAACATAATTCCGCCGCAATACGCTCGCCGAAGGCTGACGCCCGAGCACCACCTTCTCATAATCGGCGGCAGCAACGAAATTGCAGTCCGCGAGTGTGCACACTGACGAGTAGTTTACGAAGCGTCGATTCGCGTTCTTGATGTCACAGGACGGGCTGGGCGCGCAGCGCTGCAATCCAGAAATGCCCCTTGGGGCCATCGCCGCCGCTGAATTCCTGGAAGTGCCAGCAGGACAACTGATGCAATCAACGATGGAACTACAAGTCGGCGAATTCGCTGGGCTGCCCTCATTCACTGCAATCTAGGCCGTCCGTGTAACGCGGGATTCCCGCACTGCAATCTGGGCGAAGGTGCTTCTAACTCACTAAAGTTGGGATTCCGTATTTGTGTGGTCAAAGTGTCCTAAAACGTGTGAAAGAGGCGCGGCGCAATCGCTCAGTGCCCGTACCGTAAATCGAGTTTCGCAAACACCCCCAACTCTTAGCTCCTTCTTCGATCCTTCGCAGGGCGCGTCACCGCAGCGACCTGTCCTCGAGTCAGACGAAACTCTCTTTGGTCGCCTTTGCGCTTCAGCACACCCATTACTGCGGCAGCTGTCTCCTCGGTAGTGACCCTTACTGTCTTGGTCATATCGCTACCCTCCACTTACTGTTGAATCTACCCTGACAATGGTGCCTGTGCCCTGTCATCCGTCAGATAACCTCACCTTGGAAACCAGCCCATCACATCCTGGATTACGAAGCCTATACATGCGGCGACTGCCATGAGGTCTTCGCGACCGTTGTCCGTCATCAAGTCACTTCCCGCATTGTCCGTCGCGGCGGACACAACGCCAAGTATTTCACCGTCAGCACCGACAATTGGGGCGGAAGCGACGGCTTCTAGATGGTCATACCGTTGGAGTTGCTCCTTGCTGAGCCCCATTTCGGGTGCACGCAGATCATCGCCTGAGATCACCGTATAGGCACCATCCCTAAACGCTCGACCGGTAACTCCGACTCCGGGCCTCCAACTCTCGTAGGCTCGTTCCGCATCTACCTCAAATACCGGAACGAGGGAATCCACCAACTCGTCGGGAATATACACGTGAAGCCGACAGTCGAGCAGTGGACCAGAAGTTGGATGTAGTACGGACTTGGCCGCTGCTTCAGCAACGAGCCAACGCACTACGTCATCGACAACACCTTCCGCGGCCTTTGACTGATGGGCAGATAAAGTGTCCTGAATCTCTCTAACGGTACTCGCCGGGCCATCAGCTGCCAACCGAGATGTGACTTCGGAGGCAGGTCTTACATCTACTTGAATCTTCCCAGGTGATGCAGTGATCTTCTTTATATACGGCGTTAGCGATCCGGCAATCACCATCAGCGCCCCGGTCGCTAGCGCTGCCGTTGCGTAGGGATCCCCCCCGAACGGGCCACTGGCCGAATCGACCACAAGTCCAGTGCCCACCACGGCGACGAATAGGCGACCGGGATGTCTCTCGAGCGCCGAAATTGGAGTCAGCCATATTCTCTTCCACCAGGGCAGCGCTTGAATAATCTCCTCGGACATCACCCCGACACTATTCGTGAAGTCCCTCTATCTGGCGATTCATCGCCTTTTGGCGAAGACCTCCTTAAATCGTTCGGAACTACTATCGAGGGAAACAATAAGAGGTATCCGTGTCAATTCGAGATACAGATACCTCCTTAGTTGCAACAACTGTTCCGGCGCTATTTGATCAACCTGGCACAGAACGCTTGGTACGCCTCTCAACTACTCAGAAAGGACAGCCATGTCGTGTCCTAGCGGGTTTCGTAATTGCCCCGCTCAGGAGATCTTGACTAAAATGTGACGCATCAGTTGACGAAAGTCATGCCGAGAAGGCCCGCTGTCGGCATGACAGGAGCACCGAGTTCAGTTCGAACGCCGACATGACTCGGCGCTGGCAGTCGCCAGACGCCTTGCAAGCTCGAACTGAACCAGACTCATTTTCATACATGGCATCGAGAATGTTCCGCCCTTGGGTACGGTCGCCGTGCGTATGTGGAGATTGCTATCGTAACGCCTTTGAGTTGAGTCCCAACGAGTGGTGTACGAGCCCGTGAGCTGAAACGGTATCCACCAAAAACGACGTTCATCGCGTCAATCTCAAGATGCAGTTACGACACAACAACTTGAGGAGAAACACGATGAAC
>Ga0307377_10008687_pt1 | contig 10260 bp, 5 predicted proteins | sample TR3MG_FD_202535 | JGI IMG/M metagenome (GOLD analysis project Ga0307377, IMG submission 202535) | Soil microbial communities from Risofladan, Vaasa, Finland - TR-3 | ecosystem: Environmental > Terrestrial > Soil > Coastal area > Acid sulfate soil | place: Finland: Risofladan, Vaasa | collected... | reverse complement strand
TAAATCAGTAAGTTGGGGCTCAGCCCCTTTATTATCCCCGCAGTACAAAATTAGCCGGAAAAATATTTTTTGCAACAGGTTGTAACTATTTAATTATCAACAGTATTTTTTTTGAGCTGAATCGCTGCGTCCAGCTTCGCTAAAGCTTCAGCTGGCAAAGCAGGCATCAGGGAATACTTAGTTCCTTAATATTCGAAAGATCCAAATTCCGAATTTATTGTAAGCTTTTTCCTTTCAGAAGCCTCACAATGTCCAATTATCCTGGCTTCAAGGTTGAATGATGCAGCGATTTCAATTATTTCAGAGGTATTCTCAGGTCTGGTGTAGATCTCAAACCTGTGACCCATGTTAAATACTTTGTACATATCTTTCCATGGAGTATCAGACTGTTCATGGATTATCCTGAATAATGGCGGCAACGGAAACATATTATCTTTTACAACATGCAAATTATCGATAAAATGCATGACTTTTGTTTGTCCTCCTCCGGAACAATGGATCATACCATGAATTTCAGAATACATTGTTTCAAGAACTTTTTTAATCACAGGTGCATACGTGCGGGTAGGTGATAATACAAGCTTCCCTGCAGAAATATTTAAATCCTCTAGCTGATCTGTAGGTTTTAATTTTCCCGAATAGATCAGATTATATGGCAAATTTGTATCAAGGCTTTCAGGGTATTTGGAAGCAAGATATGTTGAAAAAACATCATGCCTTGCTGAAGTAAGACCATTACTCCCAATTCCACTGTTATATTCCTTTTCATATATTGTTTTTCCTGATGATGACAATCCGATGATGACATCTCCCTCTTTAATATTATGGTTTGATATCACATCAGCCCTTTTCATCCTGGCAGTGACTGTTGAATCGACCACAATTGTTCTAACCAGATCTCCGATATCAGCTGTTTCCCCACCTGTTGAGTAAATTCCTATCCCAAGTTTCCGGAGATCTTCAAGAACCTCTTCTGTTCCATTAATGATTGCAGAAATTACCTCACCTGGGATATAGTTTTTATTACGTCCAATGGTTGATGACAGAAGTATATTATTATAAGCACCAACACATAAGAGATCGTCAAGATTCATAACAATTGCATCCTGCGCGATTCCTTTCCAGACAGAAAGATCTCCTGTCTCTTTCCAATATACATATGCAAGAGATGATTTGGTACCCGCACCATCAGCATGCATTATATTGCAATAATCCTTGTTGTTTCCAAGAAGATCAGGAACTATCTTACAAAATGCTTTAGGATACAAACCCTTATCTATATCTTTTATAGCATTATGTACATCTTCTTTTGTTGAAGAGACTCCTCTTTTGTTGTATTTTGATTCAGTGGACATACCTTATAGATCAAATCCCGAAGTTAGATAAAATGTTGAAGTAAAAATATTTGCTATTTCTGATTATACTGATTACTGTAAACCCAATAAATAGATTGTGAAAGAAGTTTCCTGAAATTAGGATTCTCAAACGTTGGCACATCGTGACCACTCTGCAGTGTAACTACATTTGCTTTACCATATTTTTTTGTCCAGCCGATAACCGGTGAGCTGCTTGGTTCTAAGGTGGTCAACAATGGAGTTACACCATTTTCGACATAAAAACCTTTATACGTTTCGTCAAAAATTTCAAAATCCCGGACCCCCTTTGTTATCGGGTTTTCGGGATCAACAATATTGATGTTGAAACGGAGGTCATGGATATAAGAGCAAGGAGCATACTCTTTCCCATTTAAGATGGTCGGTTTGTGAAAATATTTTCCCCCAATGATATTAATATATTCGGGCCAGTCATCAAAAGCACAAATACTATGATGTAGAGCAACCAATGGTTTACCTTGTCTGATACAATCGGATAAGACCTCAGCCTGTTCTTCAGTTATTACCTGCCACATATGGTAAAAAACCAGTACATCGTATTTGCTCCTGTTTTCAGGTAGAAACATGTCATAAGCAGAAGGAAATTCTGCTACCTGAAACGAAATATCTTCACCTAAGCTGGCAAGCATCTGGTTAAATTGTTCTACATTATAATCATGCCCTCCGGTGATAATAAGAATTCGGATTGGTTTTACCGGTGTATGACAACCAAGTAATATTATTGTTAACAAAATATAGATAAAACTTCGTAATGGATTAACTCTCATTTATTACAATATTTATAGTATTTATAAGGTGTAAATTTAAGATAAAATCTCAAACCTTCTCATCTGAATTTTAGGTTCTTCAATGTTTTATAACACATCTCTGTCCTTTTATTCAAACATGCCTCAATTACAATAATAAAGGAGTTTTATGAGTCAGGCAAAAAGAGATGAACGATTCAAAAAGGATAAAACTTTCCATTATTAAGAGTATTGGATCATACAGATCTATTTCTGAGTTGATTCATAATCAGTTCTCAACACCCTGAATTCGGTTCTCCGGTTTATCTGATGAGCAATCTCCTTCTGTTCGTCATTTGCAAGAGCATTAATATATTGCTCTGAAAGGCTAATGTCAGTCTTTAGGAATGGGTTTTGTGATGATATTATCAGATCAACAATTTTAGGTGCTGATTCACCGTATCCTTTTGCTGAAAGTCTTTCAGGTTCAATTCCTTTATCGATAAGGTACTGAACAACAACCTGGGCTCTTTTTTGTGAAAGATCCTGGTTATATTCTTCTGTATCACGTGAGTCGGTATGCGACATAAGCTCAATTGTGACATTAGGGTTGTCAAAAAGTGTTTCAACCAGCTTGTCAAGCGATACCATCGATTCAGGTCTAAGATCCCATTTACCAAAGTCATATAATATATTGGGAAGTTCAATTGGTTTATCTATGGCTGCAAGCTGAATCGTTACCATGAATTCACGACTTTTCTCCTGTCCTTTTGTTGTCTCTTTCTCTTTACCATTAAGATAACCTCTTTTTGAAGCCAGAAAAATATAATCAACATCAGGTTTGAGGACAAAATTAAAATCTCCTCCTGTACCTGTCTCAGCCTGAAGGTTTGATCCGTCGCTTGCAATGAGCTGAACTATTGAACTGGTAATTGCTATTCCGGTTTTTTCATCTTTTACCAGGCCGGTAACATTAAACTTTAATGGCGGTAACTCAAACGAATATAGCTCGTCATTACCTCTTCCTTTTCTTGTTGAACTAAATATTCCCCTTTCATTTTCGTTTTCAAATGAGATACCAAAATCATCGGCAAAACTGTTGATTGGCGATTTCAAATTCTGCACCACCCAGCTTTCATCAGGTTGCAGGTTCGCTTTAAAAATATCGAGTCCTCCCATCCCTATTTGTCCGTCGGATGAAAAATATAAGGTGCCATCATTCCTTACAAATGGGAAGAGCTCATCCCCGGGAGTATTAATATCAGGACCCAGGTTAACAGGTAAGGACCAGGATTTTTCTCCCTTTGCCCTGGATGATTTCCAAATGTCCTTCTTACCAAAACCACCTGAAATATTCGATACAAAATATAATGTTAAACCATCGGGAGACAATGCAGGATGTGCTGCCACCACAGAATCTGACAGCACCCCTATGTTCTCAGGATCGCTCCAGCTATCGCCTGATCTCTTTGAAACCATTATTATACATCCTTTTGTTTCACGTTTCCCTGCTTCACACCTTGTAAAGTAGAGCTCTTTATAATCTGACGAGAAGGATGGAGTTCCTTCTTCGAATTCACTATTTATAACTTCGACAGGAACAGGAGTGCTCCATTTTGATTTTTTATCTATCCGGCTCTCAAAGATATCTGTATAACTCTGACCGGTTGCCCCATGGGTTTTGTTTCCAGCTGCATCTTCTCTGGAAGATGTAAAATAAACCAGTCTAAAATCATCTCGACCATAAGCCGGACTAAAATCAGACTCTCTTGAGTTTAAGTCTTTTAGCTCTTCAACTGTATACGCCTCAGGATTCCTCGTCCATTCAATAGCCAGTTCACAGGAACGTATCTGCTGATCAGCCCTTGCATCAGAGGGAGCAATTTGTTTGTATTTCTTAAACTCATCTATTGCCTGCTTATGTTTCCCATTTTTCTTCATTGATTCTGCAAGCCAGAACAGGGCTTCAGGTTTTGAATATGATGATCTTACCGCCATCTTGTACCATGTCTCGGCATTTTTCGGATTATTAGTTAAGCGGTAACATTCTGCAATCATAAAAACCAGTTCGGCCCGGGAGGCTTTATCTGACTTTTTGGTTTTAGAATATGAATTCTTGAATTGATCTATTGCATCAAAATACTCTCCGGCGTTGAAAGCGGAATACGCTCTCTCTGCTTTACGCTTCTGAGCTGTAACCTCATAAGATGTTACAGTAATCAATATCAGGATGAGCAAAAATAATCGTTTCATAAATGCGCCTTCAATTTGACCATAAAAGTAATCAATTTAAGGAATTCTGGTAATTATAATAACGTAATGAATCTTCTAAAAGTATGGTAATTCAGAAAATGCAAATGCGTTTACTATTTCTTTCCAAAAAAACCAATCCCTCTTCTTTTTTACCTCTCCCCAACCCCTCCCCCAAGGAGGGGCTAAGAAATTATAAATCATTTAGTTACCCCCTTCTCTCCCGGGAGAAGGGGGTCAGGGGGATGAGGCCAAAATATAAAAAAAAAGGATCCCAACAGGAATCCTTCTAATCAAACTATGAATAAATACAAACCAACCCTCTATCTTGTGAAAAGTAATTCACGATACTTTGGAAGAGGCCATATCTCATTATCAACAATAAGTTCAAGTTTATCGATATGAATACGTATCCCATCCAGATAAGGTTTAACTTTATCTTCATAAGTTAATGCCTTTTTATATGAATCTTCAATGATATTAGCCTTTTTACGTTCTTCAACCATTTCCTTAATCAGTTTTTTGATCATAGAAATATGATCTGAGATAGTAACGATTACTTCTTTCCGTGCTCCTGCTAGTCTCTCATACTCTTTGTCATCAAAAATTTCCCTGAGACCTTTAATATTTTCAATCAGGGATGTCATATACCTGATAGCAGTAGGCACGATATGGTTAATAGCAAGATCACCCAGGACACGGGCTTCAATCTGTACCTTCATAGTGAATTTATCATATTCAACTTCTACACGGCCCTGGAGTTCTTTTTCTGTAAAGATACCCGAATCTATAAGTATTTCTCTTGATTGTCCAGTCAAATATCTGCTTGTTGAGTCAGGAACACTTGTTAAATTGTCAAGACCCCTTTTCTTCGCTTCCTTATGCCACTCCTCACTGTAGTTATCTCCTTCAAATAATATCCGTTCAGATTCAAGTATGTATTTTTTCAACACCTGGAAAATGGCTTCATCCTTGGTTCTACCCTTTTCAATAATGCTATCAACATCTTTTTTAAATTTTATAAGTTGTGTAGCAACTGCAGCATTAAGTACAATCATTGAAGCACTACAATTTGCCGCAGAGCCTACAGCCCTGAATTCAAAACGATTACCGGTAAATGCAAAGGGAGACGTGCGGTTTCTGTCTGTGTTGTCAAGTAATATTTCAGGAATTTTTCCGATACCAAGTTTAAGTTCTGTCTTTTGAGCCGGGGTCATCTTTTTATCAGGTACCTTACGTGCAATACTCTCAAGCATATTTGTCAGATATGAGCCAACGAAAATTGAAAGGATTGCAGGAGGAGCTTCATGGCCTCCAAGTCGATAAGAATTTGTCTCATTCATAACCGATGCTATCAGAACTGCGTTATTATCATTAACAGCTTTAATAACATTTACCAAAAAAGTAAGAAACTGAAGATTTGTCTTAGGATTTTTACCGGGGGATAAAAGATTAACTCCAGTATTAGTTGCCATTGACCAGTTATTATGCTTTCCTGATCCATTTATTCCGGCAAATGGTTTTTCATGAAACAAAACTCTGAATTTATGCTTTCTGGCAACTCTCTTCATTACATCCATAAGCAGCTGATTATGATCTACAGCCAGGTTCACCTCCTCATGTATAGGAGCACATTCGAACTGATTTGGAGCTACTTCGTTATGTCGTGTTTTAACCGGGATTCCTAATTTATGAGCCTCACATTCAAAATCTTCCATAAAATGCATTACTCGTTCAGGAATTGATCCAAAATAATGATCAGAAAGCTGTTGATCTTTAGAGGACTGATGGCCCATAAGAGTTCGTTCGGCAAGCATCAGATCTGGTCGGGCATAATACAATGCTTCATCTATAAGGAAATACTCCTGTTCGAGGCCAAGGGTTCCTATTACCTTTCTTACATCTTTATCAAAATACTGACATACATCAACTGCCGCTTTATCGAGGTTGGATAGGGCTTTCAAAAGTGGGGCCTTGTAATCAAGTGCTTCACCAGTATATGAAACAAATATTGTAGGAATACAAAGAGTTGTTCCGACAATAAAAACAGGTGATGAAACATCCCATGCTGTGTACCCCCTGGCTTCAAATGTATTACGGATACCTCCACTCGGGAAACTTGAAGCATCCGGTTCTGACTGGACCAGAAACTCACCTGAGAATTTTTCAACAACATTTCCATTATCTCCAACCTCAAGGAATCCGTCATGCTTTTCTGCTGTTCCATCGGTGAGAGGAGAGAACCAGTGAGTATAATGTGTTGCTCCCTTACTTATTGCCCATGTCTTGAGTCCGGTTGAAACCTGGTCAGCTTCCTGCCTGGTTAAGGAATTCCCTTCATTGATAGCTCGTTTCACTACCTTATAAGCCTCCTTAGACAGGAAATGTTCCATTTTAGGAAGATCAAAAACATTTTCACCAAAGTATTCGGATACGACCTTAGATGGGGTGGTAACTTCAACAGTGTCTCTGTTAAAGACCTCTCGCAATGCACTAAATCTGAGTTCTGCCATTTTTAAGTTTTTTTTGCAAAAATAGCATTATTTTATTACAAGCCCTGTATTTTTACATCTTTTTTGAAATATTATCTACATTTATTCACCCAACCCCCTATTATCTACCCCCCTGGATCAAGTATTAATATATATTTCCATCAAACACCCATAATTATGATAGTATATGAACAATAGGCAGATGATCATGACCAATCTACAATTCAGTTTGTCTAAACTACTTTATTCCTCACGATTACAGAACCAGCAACAATTTATCACAAGGTCAGAGTTTTAATGAAAATTTGTTATATTTGTCGCCTGTATTAAAAAAGGTATATTACTATTAATTTTTAAAGAATATTATACATGTCAGCTCTACAATTTTTACGCGAGAAAGCCGGAGCATTAGTTGCGGCAGTTATTGGGGTTTCACTTTTGTTATTTGTTGTGAGTGATTTCTTCGGAAAGGGCAGAGGCCAAAGATTGAAAGCTAAAAAATACTATGAAATTGGTGAAATTGGTGGCGAAATAATATCCTACCAGGACTATGATTTAAGGTTACAAAACTTATTAGAGATTTATAAATTATCAGGAAGAACGAATATTGATGAATCTACAACTGAAACTATCAGGGAACAAACATGGCAGCAAATGGTACGGGAGAAAATCCTGGAAACCCAATACGAGAATCTTGGCATAGGAGTTAGTAGTGAGGAGGTTGACGAGCTTGTGCTCGGAAACAACCCCCATCAGATTGTTCAACAATTATTTGCTGATCAGCAGACCGGCATGTTTAATAAATCTTTCCTTGTTAACTTTCTGAAGCAGACAGAAGTTGATGAAACAGCAAAGAAATACTGGTTATTCTTTGAGAATGAAATAGTAAACGACAGAAGGAATACAAAATATAATAGTTATGTCGCTAAAGGGTTATTTGTCACTTCAAAACAGGCAGAATTTGACAAAAGTCTTTCTGCTAATACTGTAGATTTCAGTTATATTCTTAAAAATTATGCTTCAATATCCGATTCATCTGTAACCATCTCACAAAGTGATATCAATTCTTATTATGCCAAACACAAAGAGGGTTACAAAAAAAGTGCATTAAGGGATATAGAATATGTTACATTTGATATTGTTCCTTCAGAAGATGATATTAAACAAACTGAAGAATGGATAATTAAGACAAAAGAAGAATTTATTACAGCACCTGATCCGGTGCAATTTATCAATCTCTCTTCCGATACGCGTTATCTTAGCTTTTTCGCTCCTATTTACGAGGTTTCTGAAAATCTAAGGGATTTTATTAAAAAAGAGGATCTCACAGATGTCTTCGGACCGTATGTTGAAGATGGGTCATATAAGATTGCCAAGCTGATATCAGCTGCCAATAGACCAGATTCAGTTCATGTTCGTCATATTCTTTTATCAACTAACCAAAACAGATCAATTGCAGATACTAAACAAGTTGCTGACAGTCTTATCAGATTAATTAAATCGGGGATTCCTTTCGAAACGCTTGCATTAACTAATTCAGATGATCAGGGTTCAGCTCAAATTGGTGGTGATCTGGGATGGTTTCCGGAAGGAAGGATGGTTGGTCCTTTTAATAATGCATGCTTTACCGGGAAGAAAGGTGAAATAAAAACAGTCGAAACAACCTTTGGTATTCATATTATTGAAATACTTGCACAATCAAAAAATTCAAGGAAATACAATATTGGCTTAATTGACAGAAAAATCATGCCTGGTTCTGTTACAAACCAAAAAGCTTATAGTGAGGCAAGCCAATTTGCAGGAACAAATGAAACATATGAAAAAATTTTAACTGCAATTACTACTCAGGGATTAGCTAAAAGAGTTGCTAATGACATCTCTCCCCAGCAAAAAACCTTACCAGGTCTTGATAATCCAAGATCTTTGATTATGTCATTATTCCAGGCAGAAAAAGGAAAAATTATTCTTGACAACAGCCAGCAGGCAGTTTTTGAAATTGGTGATAAATATGTAGTTGCATATTGCTCCAAAGTTCAGTCAGATGGCATTGCCCCTGTTGCTGATGTTGAAAACGATATCAGATTTGCTCTTATAAAGGAGAAAAAAGCTGATCTATTATCAGCTGAATTTATCAAGAATAATACTACAGGTAAGACCCTGGATGATATTGCCCGGACCATGGCTCTCCAGATACAAGAGGCTACTCAGATTAACTTCAGGTCATACACAATACCCGGTATTGGTTCAGAACCTGCGTTGATTTCAGCTGCTTCAGTTGCGAAAGAGGGTGTTGTTTCTGGTCCGGTGAAAGGTACCAACGGTGTCTTTATGCTTTCAGCAAATAATATTACAACATCACCTGGGGATGATATTAAATTAATACAGGACAGGCTTAAAGCTACCTTCCAGATGCGAGGAACCTATGAGGCATATGATGCACTTCGAAAGAGCGCCAATATAATCGATAAAAGATATAAGTTCTATTAATAGAATTCAAGAGTATTGACAGACAAGGGACATCCAACGCATGTCCCTTTTTTTTATTGTCTGGATGTCTCATAGCTAAGCGAAGTTTGTAACTTCGCTTTTAATATATAATCTGTAGACTATATTATAAATACGGCGAAGTCTATGACTTCGCCGAGCAATCATTTAATTTATCAGCTGGATTTACGGGGAGATTGCTTCGTCGTTATGCTGTGCATAACTCCTACTAATGACAACATTTCATAAGTCATAGATTATAAGATACTTGTGCGGTTGTCATAAAACCTGGTGTACTGGTAGGTATGGAGACTCGCAATGACCGTTTACTTTACCAAGTTCGGTTAATCTCCCAACAATAATTTAGCTTACTTCCACTGTCATTGCGAGTCCCGCAACGCGGGACGTGGCAATCCTTTAATCCAATCCTGAATTAAAATAAAAAAGGGTCCAACTTTTGGCTGAACCGGGTTTCCTCTCCTCCCCTTATTGTTTAAGGGGAGGAGTCGGAGGAGGGGTTAAGAAGAACAGAGAGGCGACACTGGCATTGCTAGAAATAGCCAATGACGAAGGCTGGGTGAGTTCATGCTGTTCCAATAAAAAAGGGTCCAGCTTTTGGCTGAACCCTTTATTTAAAGTCGGCGACGACCTACTCTCCCACAAATGCAGTACCATCGGCGCTGGCGGGCTTAACTTCTCTGTTCGGAATGGGAAGAGGTGGAACCCCGCCGCTATAGTCACCTAAAGGCGTTTAATACCTTATGACACATTAGATAAGAAAATTAATAAAATCTTTAGCCCCGAAAGTTTACGGGTAATTAGTACTGCTCGGCTTTGACGTTACCGCCTTTACACCTGCAGCCTATCAACGTCGTAGTCTTCAACGACCCTTAAAGGAGATCTCATCTTGAGACG
>Ga0307377_10008686_pt1 | contig 10261 bp, 9 predicted proteins | sample TR3MG_FD_202535 | JGI IMG/M metagenome (GOLD analysis project Ga0307377, IMG submission 202535) | Soil microbial communities from Risofladan, Vaasa, Finland - TR-3 | ecosystem: Environmental > Terrestrial > Soil > Coastal area > Acid sulfate soil | place: Finland: Risofladan, Vaasa | collected... | reverse complement strand
GGGAGTTCCCCGGAGGAGTAAGGGGACATGGACTAAAGCTTATGAGTGATAACGGGAGCCAGCCTACTTCACTCAGTTTTATGAAAGCCTGCTCTAATCTTGAAGTAGGGCAAGTCTTTACGAGTTATAACAACCCTAAAGGAAATGCCGATACAGAGAGGATGATAAGAACAATGAAGGAAGAGCTTTTTTGGTTAAGAGAGTGGGAGAATGAAAGAGAGCTCAGTCTAGAACTGGACAAGTGGGTTGAGTATTACAACAGGAGTTATCTTCATTCTGCTCTCGGATACAGCTCACCCATTCAGGCGGAAGAGAAATATTACAGTAATCATACTTCACATTTAAACGCTGCTTGAGTGTTAGTCAGCGGTACATCATCTTATAGGTAGCTTAACAATCTTATTGATGTTAATAATCATTTGGCAAAAAATAATTATCTGATTATACTGTATTCTGATGTTCCAAAGGCAAATTCTCCGAAGTCGGGAGTTTGGGAAACGTTAATAATGTCTGAAGAGAATATTAAAACACCACAGGAAAAGAAGTACCTGACAAGATTAGAAACTTTTCTAGACGTTGTATATGCTCTCATATTCTTTCAAATGCTCCAGTATCTACCACAGAGCGAGGGTATGGAATGGGTTGGAAAGCCGCTCGGTCTATTGCAGCCGCTGGTCGATAACCCAGTTGAAGTACTTAGAATCATAATTGGTCTTGGCATTACTCTACTTTACTGGAACTTTAACAACAAACTTTTGGGGCCCTTAATACGTACCGATTTCAAGCACGCTATTCTTACATTACTACAATTGGTTTTTGTTTGTTTCTTTCTCTATTTTGCAATATCTGACCCCGCCCTTGCTGGTGGTGCTTCCTCACCCGCGTTACAGTCTGTGATGCTGTCAATCGCAGGATTCCTTGGGGTCTGGGGATGGTCTTATGCACGTAAGCACAAGTTAGTTGACGGGTCTATAAGTGAAAAAGAAAATGCCCGAACCGCACGAAGGGGGCTAATCGAACCAATTACAGCCCTTCTTACTACTCCTTTAGCTTGGTTAGGGCCAGTGGTATGGACCATCAGCTGGATTGTTATACCCTTTATACTATCCCGGTTGATAAGGAATAAAACTTAATTGTCAATGCAGAATAATTTTATATGTCACGTAACAAAGGGTTTCTCAAGAATCAAACTTAGTTTATGCTTGACAAAAGGTGAGCCGTACAGGAGCTACTGTTGACTAGCGTGTTTGTAGAGTGATTATTTTATCTTTACAATGCGTATAATAAAGATAAAAACAAATATAAACGGAAATATATATCTGCAATATTTGTCCATGGACCTAGCTAATTCAACATTATCTCTTTTTGTTAAAATTGATGTAACAGTGACTTCGATCAGAGTTGCAAAAACAAGTATAGTACTAAAAAGCATTAAACTGTCTATACGGGTTAGATAAGGAACTTCCGGAAGTGAACTCACAGCTAAGAATTGATATGCTATCAATGTCAGCATAGAAGTTATAGATATACTTATTTTTGTTGTATAGTCTGCCGGATCCATCCAAAATACTATCCAAGACATAAACACAATTAAGAACAAGGGGACTATAAACTTATAGATGTAAAAGTGTGCATATCTTTTGGCATTTATTGTTAGCACCATACCTTCTGTGGTCGGTGCATCAGGTACGAACTTATATTCTACTTTTTTTACATCAAAACCTTTTATATCCCAATCAGCTATTGAGAATTTTGCAGATATTCCCATTGAAATTTCTACTAAATCAACTTCACTGGCTGTGTTATCAACAGATATAAGTTGAAATTCTAATTGTTGTTCATCAAATGGAAAATTATGCAGGTCCAAAGGTTGGGAGAACCCACCTGTAAATCTTTGTTTGTAAACAACTGTTCCATCAGAATCTACTTCAACTATGTCTGGAAATGATTTAAATAATTTTTGCCTATTGAGAAATTGCAAATTTGGATTCCAAACATCCTTAGTATCATAAGTTGTTTTTCCTTTTCTATTTGAGAGTCTTTGGTCTTTCCATTTTGCTTGGATGAAAATATTAGAAATGAAATTTTGTTGAGCATCATCAATATCATCAACATCTATAACATATAGATCTATTTCCACTTTCGTAGGAACATTTGCAGGACCGGGTCTGCTCGTATCGATAGCATGAACAATGCTTGGTATAGAAAGAAAGAGCAAAACATTAAACAAGATTGTTAAAGCATTACAATTTTTAACCATAGTTTGTATATCTTATACTGTATTACCAAGAATTATTCAAATTTTTAGAAGATTTTGACCTGTCCCCTATAATAGGTCCATAAGTTAAGTTATTTTTTAGAGAGAAAACCCTATATATAGGAGATCATTAAGGCTAGGTGGCTTTGTTCATGATTCCAAATTATACCTATCTTGACAAAAGGGGTGCAGTACAATCCATAGTCGTATCCAAACATGTAAAGAAAGTCCATATTCAATTTATTGGCGATTTCTTTTGCTTTAGGTCTCCGCCACTTTGGTGGATTCTTCAATAGATATTCACCACGTTCTTTGCGAGCGACAAATTGATTTATAATATTCTTATACTTAGATTCATCAAATTGAGGGTGGTTTATTAGACGATTCATAGCTTTATATTGTTCCAGAAAAGACCAATCTTCAAAAACTTCAAATTCGTTTTTATCATGAAGATGATAAAGGTGAAACAGTCTATCTAGAAGACAACGATACAATATCCAACAATCTTGATAATCATTAATCCCATAGAGTTTGTAGACAGCTTTCGTAATCATATTAGCCCGAGCAATAAAATTGCTAATAATTATGTCTTTTTTGTTAAGTTTATAGCGAGCGAGTTCGAATAGAACAGTTCCGACTAAAATGTTGAAGGTTTCTTGTGCTTCAAAGTATAGTTTCTCTTCCAAATAATGTTCGGAGCCAAGTTTTACCATTTATAGATTTCCTTTCAAAATTATTGTATAAGCGGATGGACTTTTTGCAAATAGTAGAAGTTATTTACCAAGACTTAGATAAAATCGGCAAAAGGAATGTACTAAATAAATCTTAAGTTTATTTTTCCACGAAGCAAACTTCGGGATATTTTTTTCCAATCGAATTCCAAAATTCAGTAGAAACTTCATCAAGCTCATAATCAGGACCGATCTTAACTTCTCCCGTCTCCAGATCAATTTCAACCATCGGTTTTTCTTTGTCGGTTAGCAGCACGAACTGTCTGGGTCCTATAACTCTATAACTCGATGCTATGCGCTGCTCTTCGTTTATATCAACGCCCACAGTTGGATCTAAATGTACTTCTATCCCTGAATCTTCTTCTAATTCCTCTATCTCATCGGATATATCAGGCGCAAGTGTAGATTTGGGTTTAATTGCTATTTCAGAGCTTCCATCCTGAGAGTCGGCGGGGTTGTTGCTATCAATTTTTCCACCCTGAACAATCGCTGTATTAAAATCTCTACTTCCGGTTTCAATATTGATGACAACATATTCGTTTTTATAAAGCAGATAAGAAGAAATTCCTAATAAAATAGCAAGTATTAGTATTAATGTATATCGAATCATTATAATCTCCTATGCTATCTCCTTTGCTTTGAATCTTCTTTATAGATAGAAGTATACTGAGCTTGTCCTTGTTTTTCTTATTAATTTTCTGGTGTAAGTTAATAACTCCATATTAAGGAGAAATGACCCGGAATTTGAATACCCTCACCAATGACGCTGAAAATCTTGATAGGCCACTCTTTAATAGGGATTTTATTCTAATCACACTTTCTTCATTTGTTTTCTTTTTTAATTTCCATTCATTTATTTTGCTACCTGTAAGGATTGAAGAGCTTGGAGGTACCGAAGCTAAAATCGGATTTATCATGGGCATGGCAGCAATGGCAACGATAATCACAACTCCCACAGTTGGGATTGCGATTGACCGGTTTGGCAAGAAATGGTTTTTAGCAGCGGGCGGAATTTTAATGTCTATAACAACTTTGCCATTTGCTTATATGGACACGCTAAATTATCTGTTCCCACTTTTAAGGGTCTTTCAAGGGGCAGCTTTATCGCTCTGTTTTGTTTCAGCAGGGACTTTGATAGTTGACGCATCATCTTCCGCAAAACGAAGCCAGGCGATCGGCATATTCGGTATATTCAGTATTATAAACTTTGCGCTCGCGCCTTCGGTAGGAAAAGTGTTTATAGACTACTTTGGGTTTCGAGAGTTTTTTATATTTGATTTCTTCTTTGGATTAATGGCCTTCATTATAGCTCTTTTTATTGCAGAACCTCTGAGAACAAAAAATGAGGAGCTTAGCGGGAATTACTTTTCAGTATTATTTAAGCAAGGAGTTATGATCGCTGCTTCTGCTCTATTTGTTGCGGGAATGGGGTTTGTAACTGTAATTACTTTTGTCCCTGTATTTGCTGGTCGTATCAATGTAGAACAGTATGAAATATTCTTTATCACATACACATTTTCTGTAATTGCAGTAAGAGTGTTTGGGGGTTGGATACCGGATAAGTATGGTAAGAAGAAGGCCTCTGTTCCTGCATTCTTTGTTTATGCCGCCAGCATTATAGCACTTGGATTTACTACAAATTGGGTAGGGCTACTTGTCTCTGGAATATTATTTGGGCTTGGGCACGGTCTATTCTATCCTGCTATCTATGCTCTTGTTATGGATTTATCCTCTGAGATTGATAGGGGCAAGGCTATCTCCATTTGCAGTGTCTCATTCACATTTGGTGGAATGCTAGGAGTATTTATATATGGCGTGGTTGCAGAAAGATGGGGTTTTCCACTCATGTTTCAAATTTTAGGTATAACATCAATAATAGGATTTCTAATCTTCTCAATTTTCGGGAAAGAGCATGATAAACCATATATACAAAACAAGTAAACGTTTTAAAACCACAAATTATAAGTATTCTATTGACGAAAATGGAGATCGTTTATGGCAATCAAAGGATATACTAAAGATAATTTCCCCCATGTGCCGGTATGGGATGTGCTAGGGATTGAAATTGTTGAAATGGGAGCAGGAGAAGCAACGCTGATAATGCCCTTTCATGAGAAGCTTACAAATCCCTACGGATTTATGCATGGTTGCGGTGTCTATGCACTAGCGGATTCAGCTTTAGCAGCAGCAATTGCCAGCATTGTCAAAGAAGGAAAACACTTTTTAACAGTCGAGATGAAAATTAATTATTTTGAGCCTGTAACGACTGGAATTGTAGAGGCACGAGCTAAAGTTTTAAGACAGGGCCGAATAATGCCTGGCGAGGTAGATTTATTCAGTGAAAATAAACTTATAGCAAAGGCTATAGGAACGTATATTATTGTTGACGAAAATAAACGATCATAAACACATTAACCCCCTTCACTAATGTTTTAAACACCTATCAAATATTTAAAATGTGTTGCAATATGTTTCTTCTTGAATAACAAATAATAATGTAAGATACTATATTGTTGTACGTTTATTGAATGAATCAGGAGCAATACAATAAATGGACTTTAACTTGTCCGATGAACAAAAAATGATACAAAATCTTGCCAGGGAATTCGCAAGGAAAGAAATTGCTCCCAATGCGGATTATTATGATAAAAAGGCCGAGTTCCCTCATGAAATTCAGGCAAAAGCACGTGAGCTTGGATTAATAAACGTTCTTATACCCGAAAAATATGGGGGTTCGGGACTCTCGGCAGTAGAGATGATAATAGTAACGGAAGAGCTTGCCTGGGCATGTACAGGTATTACTGTCGGTGGGATTGTAATGAGTACCCTTACTTCTCAACCGATTTTAATAGCCGGAAATGAGGAGCAAAAGAGAAAATACCTCGGCCGTCTCGCCGAAGGCTTTGGCTCTTATTGTGTAACAGAGCCTGGTGCCGGTTCTGACGTGGCTTCTATGCGATCAACTGCAAAGAAAACAAAGGACCGCTATATATTAAACGGACAAAAAACATGGATAACTAATGCTAGTCAGGCATCTTTTTTTGTTGTATTTGCTAAGACTGAGCCCGGAGCTGGACATAGAGGATTGAGTGCTTTCCTTGTCGATCTCGAGTTACCCGGGGTGGAAGTATCAAAGAAACTTGCAAAAATGGGCCAGAAAGCAACTGATGCCTGTGAAGTGAATTTTAATAATGTAGAGCTGACATCGGATTCACTTTTAGGAAGAGAAGGAGATGGATTTAAAATAGCAATGAAAACTTTTGATCACTCAAGACCTTCAGTAGCGGCTATGGGAGTAGGTATTTCTCAACGTGCACTTGATGAATGTATAAGCTATTCTAAAGAGCGTGAGGCATTTGGACAGCCCATAGTTAATTTTCAGGGAGTGGGGTTCAAGATAGCAGATATGGGAATGCGAACACAGGCAGCGAGGCTCTTGACTTATAATGCTGCATCAAAAGCAGCCCGAGGGGAAAGAAATACGATCGAAGCATCCTATGCAAAGACATTCGCCTCAGACACTGCAATGTGGGCAGCTACAGAAGCAGTGCAAATACACGGAGGTTATGGATATAGTGAAGAATATCCTCTGGAAAAACTTATGCGTGACGCTAAAATCCTTCAGATTTATGAAGGCACCAATGAAATACAACGAGTTGTAATGGTAAAAGAACTGACTAGAGATTAATACTTGTGGCGAAGGCTATAGCAACGTATATTATTGTGGACGAAAAATAAAAAATCATAAAAACATCAAACCCCTTAAGAAAATCTCAATTGAAAACAGTTCATTGTAGACTTAATATTGATTTGATGTAGGACTTTTACCTAATTTATGGAAAACGAACAATTTGAACAGAGAAAAGAGAAACTCGAGCAATTAAAAGACTCGGGGATAAACCCTTTTGCAAATGACTTTAAACCTGCTCATCTTGGATCAGACCTTATCTCGAAATATGGAGAGCTTTCTGAAGATGAGCTTAAGGAGCAAACGGAAGAATTTTCATTAGCTGGCCGTGTTATGGCTATCAGAGACTTTGGTAAAAGTCTCTTCTTTCATATTGCTGATAGGTCGGGAAGGATTCAGGGCTACATCAAGAGGGATGTAGTTGGAGAAGATGAACACAAAGCATTTAAAAAGTTTGTTGATCTAGGCGATTTTGTTGGAATTAAAGGGAATCTCTTTAAAACAAGAACCGGTGAGTTAACACTAAACGTTACAGGATATAAATTTCTAACTAAATCGCTTCACCCACTGCCTGAAAAATGGCATGGCTTAAAAGATGTAGAAGTCCGCTATCGTCAACGTTATCTGGATTTGGTTTCAAATCCCGAGATTAAAGAAATATTTCTAACCAGAAGTAAAATTATAAAACTGATCAGAAAATACTTAGAAGAAAGAGATTTTGTAGAAGTGGAGACTCCGATTTTGCACCCAATTGCAGGAGGAGCCGCAGCAAAGCCTTTTGAGACGCATCATAATGCGCTTGATTTAGACCTTGTCTTGAGAATTGCGCCAGAGCTATATTTAAAAAGACTAGTGGTTGGTGGTATAGATAGAGTCTTTGAGATTGGCAGGACATTCCGCAATGAAGGTGTATCTACTCAACATAACCCTGAATTCACCATGATGGAACTCTATCAAGCTTACGCTACATATGAGGATCTAATGGAGATGACAGAGGAGCTTATTTGCCATATAGCTATGGAAATTAAAGGCTCTCTCAAATTTGAATACGGCGATACCGAAATTGACCTTACTCGCCCCTGGAAAAGAATGGAAATATCAGACTCCCTAAAGGAAGAACTTGGTGAGGAAATATTGTCCAATGATAAATTGCTTTTTGATAAGGCCGATTCCTTAGGGATCGATCATAAAGGAATCAGAGGGAAGGCTATTACAGAATTATTTGAAGCTATTTTTGAAGAAAAATTAATTAATCCTACAATTGTATATGGATTTCCGCTCGATGTTTCACCGCTAGCAAGAAAGAATGAGCAGAATCCTGATTTAACAGATCGCTTTGAGCTTTACGTCTTCGGGCGTGAAATAGCTAACGCGTTTTCAGAGTTAAACGACCCTATAGATCAAAAAGAAAGATTTGAGAAGCAGATTGAGTTAAAAAATAAAGGTGAAGAAGAAGTGCATGAAATGGACCAAGATTATGTCACGGCTCTTGAGCACGGTATGCCGCCAACGGCAGGCGAGGGCATAGGCATTGATCGTCTAGTCATGCTATTTACAAATTCTCCTTCCATAAGGGAAGTTATTTTCTTTCCACATCTCAGACCCTAATGAAATACGAATTTTTTATAGGACTTAGATACCTTAGTTCCAGGAGAAAGCAGAAGTTTACTTCTATTATTGGAATTATATCGATATTGGGTGTAATTATTGGCGTAATGGCGCTTAATGTCGTTCTTGGTGTTATGGGTGGTTTTGAGGAAGAGCTAAGAGAAAAAATATTGGGTGTCAGCTCTCATCTAGTTGTACTTAGTTACGATGGTCCGATGAAGGACTTTGCAGAAATAAAGCAAGATGTAGTTGATTTTCCAGGAGTTGTTGGAGCTAGTCCTTTCATTTATGGTCAAGGAATGATCTCAAGTGAAAGAAATGTGTCCGGATCTGTAATAAGGGGTATTGACCCTAATACTGCCGGTAAAGTTACTAGCATTGAGCAGGCGATTGGGAATGGGATCTCAAGGAAAAAAGAGTCCGGAAAAAAATTGTCAGATGAAGAATTACGTGTGATTGGGAAAGAAGTCTTAATGAAATTAAATGCAGAGACTGAATCAGGGAAGCCTCCTGTTTTAATTGGAAAAGAACTTGCCGCAAACCTTGGCGTTATAGAGGGTGATTTAGTCAGCCTGGTATCCCCTTTTGGCAAGCTAGGGCCGTTTGGTCAAACGGCAAAAGTGAAAAAATATGAAGTCATAGGAATATTTGATTACGGAATGATCGAGTATGATTCCTCTATCTCATATGTGAATCTTGATGACGCGATGGATTTCTTTGATATGCAAGGGCAAGTGTCGGGAGTAGAGGTTAAGGTAGCGGATATTTACAATGCAAAAAAAATGGGGATCGAGCTTTCTTCTATTCTTGGTTTCCCTTATTACACAAGAAACTGGGAAGAAGTAAATGTCAGATTATTTAAAGCACTTCGTTTAGAAAGGATCGCAGTGGCAATAATTCTGGGTTTGATAATTCTTGTGGCTGCGCTTAATATTGTAAGTACGCTGACTATGGTAGTTATGGAAAAAGGTAAAGATATTGCCATTTTACGTGCTATGGGGGCTACTCGAAGTGGTATTCTAAAAATATTTATGACAGAGGGAATGATCATTGGGATTGTCGGAACTTTACTTGGTACCGCGCTTGGTTATGGGATTTGCTACATGTTAAAAACCAGCGATACGGTACGTAGACTAATTCCATTTGATAATAATGTCTATCCTATTTCCGACTTTCCAGTTAAAATTGAACCGTTTTATTTTGTAACCGTTGCAGTCTTAAGCATACTTATATGTTTTGCTGCAACATTGTATCCATCGTTTCAAGCGTCTCGAAAAGATCCTATAGAGGCACTGAGGTACGAGTAACATATGTCTATCGAGATAAAGGGATTATGGAAAGTGTTTCAAACAGTTGGTGGTAAAGTAGAGGCCTTGAAGGGAATTGATTTGAATATTGCAAATGGAGATACACTTGCTGTTGTAGGAGTTTCCGGCTCCGGCAAAAGCACGCTTTTACATATACTAGGAACTCTTGAGCATCCTTCAGACGGCGAAGTTTCCTTTAGTGGTAATAATATTTTCAGTCAAAATGACGGAGAAATTGCAGCTTTTAGAAACAGTGAAATTGGGTTTGTTTTTCAATTCCATTATCTTCTTCCCGAGTTTAACGCTCTAGAAAATGTTATGATGCCTTGTTTGATAAAAGGTATAGATATGAATGAAGCAACGGAAATGGCAGAGGACATCCTCGGTAAAGTAGGGTTACAACATAGACTTGATCACCGCCCGGGTGAATTATCCGGTGGAGAGCAACAAAGAGTTGCTATAGCTAGAGCAGTTGTACTAAAACCTAAGGTATTATTGGCTGATGAACCTACGGGTAATTTAGACCGAGATACCGGAGAATCAATTCTTGATTTATTGTTGATGCTCAATGGTGATTATGGCATAACGTCTATCTTGGTCACGCATAATATGGAGATAGCGAACCGTCTTAACAGGAGAATCAGGCTTGCTGATGGGAAAATTGTTGATG
>Ga0307377_10008685_pt1 | contig 10263 bp, 14 predicted proteins | sample TR3MG_FD_202535 | JGI IMG/M metagenome (GOLD analysis project Ga0307377, IMG submission 202535) | Soil microbial communities from Risofladan, Vaasa, Finland - TR-3 | ecosystem: Environmental > Terrestrial > Soil > Coastal area > Acid sulfate soil | place: Finland: Risofladan, Vaasa | collected... | reverse complement strand
AATCGCAGGCGACTCCCCCCATTGCTGGGGGGGAAAAGTGTCAGACGGACGGCTGCGGCACGTGACGCCGCACTAGCGCCTATGTAATGTTAGGCGCGTTCGCACTGATCGGTTAGCCAAAGTCACTGATATTCGGGTCGCGGTCACAGCGAACGACTTGGCCGTTTTTCGCGGCCCCTGAGTTTGTCAAACCATTCATCGAAAAATGAGGGCACGAACTGGATCGGCAAAATGTCGTTCTGCCGCGCTACTATGTTGAGCGTCGGGTCTTCGACGATGTAAAGCAGTACCTTTTGCACTGGCAACGCCCTATAGGGCTCTAACTCGGGAGTTTGGGGTACTAGGGCCTCATATAAGAGGAGGGTGGAGATTTTGCCAGGCTGGGCACGTAGGACTGCCTCGACCAGTACGAGTCTGTCAGGCAAGAAGATGACAGCATCGACTCGTCTTCGCCACACACCCAGAAGACGTAGTTCCTCTTTTGAGAAGCGCCCCATATTGTCCCGAGGCGTAAGCGAACCGAGTCTAACATTGGTTTGCCACAGGGCGTCGGGAAAAGTTTTGGCAACCCACTCGGAGACCATCATAATCTCCCACGGGGTGTAGCCTCTTTTATTGGTAGCCACTTTGTCTCCTAATGCCACCTTACCATAGAATTGCGCGGTAGTCAAGGGTGAGTTTGGCACCTCCTCTTGACACCAGCGAACATCTGTGCTAGAGTAAGGGTGTGATTCCATGTGCACAGGCTCCTAACCTCCGGAGGGGTTTCAAGGTTGGGAGCCTGTCCTCTTGTAGAGGAGGTTGATTGTGGCAGATAGTGGGTTTCCGTATGTGCCCTCAGTTGCGGACATGGCGGCGGCGATCAGGGCAAAGAAAGAGGAGATCGAGAACGACGAGGAGCTTCGGCATGAGCTCACCGAGGGGCACACCTCGGGTAACCCTATGACCTTGGGGCCGCGCCTTCCAAGCCCTGAAGAGTGGGCAACCCTTCAAATCAAAGGGGCCAAGGACAACGCCCAGAAGTGGCTTGACCGAGTGTCCAAGCCAAAGAAGAACTTCAAGGAGGAGGCGCTAAAGGCGACTTCCCGGGCGCGCTACAAGAACTCTATGGAGAATGTGCTGGCCAAGGATCTGTGGGCTGGCGGCATGGCCAACGTCGACGAGTCTGAGACCATCGCCATCATCCAGAAGCGCGGCACCGCCGCTTACTCCTCGGGCGTCGAAGCGCGATCTGCCAAGATCACTCGCCGGGTCAAAGACCTTCACGGCGACAGGTTGGCTTTGTGCAGCACCATTGACGCTATGCCTGTCAGCACCGACTCCGAGCGCGAGGCCAAGATGATCGCCAACAAGCGCGGTCTCCAGGCCATCGGCGAAGAGAGACGTGGCGGGTAGGGGGGAGGAAGAGTTAGACGATGCACAGACACACCTATCTTGAGAAGGACGTTGCGCTGGGTAACTCCGGCGAACGTACAACCGACATCAATATCCAGGACCCCATCACCGCGCTGTGGCTGGAGATGCGCTGCAACAACGGGACCACAAAAAACCTCTACAACCCCATGCACTTCAACATCGACGCGGTGGAGATCATCGACGGCTCTACTGTGGTCTGGTCACTGGACGGGGCGGAGATGCTGGGGCTGGTTTGCGCGCAGTTGGGCTTCATGCCCACTCAGAAGTTCAACGAACCAGGGAACGACCCGCAGACGTTGTCCTTGCCGATTCTGTTTGGCAACTTCATTGGCGACAAGGAGCGCAGCTTTGATCCGCGCCGGTTCGTCAATCCGCAGGTGCGGGTGAAGTGGAATCTGGCTAACGTGAACGCGGTGGGGGCGACAGGCTTCGCTACTGGCGGCTTGACCATGACCCTGATCGCCGAGGTCATGGAGGGCGCGCCCGCGCCGAGGTCTATGCTGTCTGCCAAGGAGGTCTATACCTACACCGCCGCCGCAGGGACGGAGTACGTGGACCTGCCAACGGACCACCCCTACAAGGGACTCATGGTTCGTGCCGTAGCCACCACGTCGCACTGGTGGGAAGTAATCAGCAACCTCAAGCTGAATCTGGATGGGGGCAAGGAGGTGCCGTTCGACATAGGGACGGAGGATTTGCAGTACCAACTGTTCCTAAGACAGCCCCGGCTACACTATCGGCACTGGATGTACCTGAAGGATCAGGACACCCTGTACTCCTGGCTGAAGGAATATGAGAGTGTGATGCTGATCGCAGAGGATCTTGCCGATACCGTTTACTATTACTCGAACTACGAGTACGGCCAACGGACGGTGACCATCTATACAGCGGGTTCGGCGCGGACATCGTATGTCAACACCGGAGCTGACATTCATGGTTACTTCCCCTTCCACTGCGTCTACATCCCCTTTGGCGATCAGAAGCTCCCCGCCGAGTGGTTCCAGGCGCAGAATCACGGGAGCGTTCGGCTAGAGCTGACCGGGCTTTTGGCGCGCTCTGTCTATCTTTGTCTGTTGCAGGACCGACCTTATTGACCACTTTGAGGCGTAGGCCGGGCGCAGGGGGAGGCGTATTCCAGGGCGCGCCTCCCCTTTATCTTGAGAAGGAGGCGCCATGGCGGAACCTGTCGATCTGAAGGTCAAGATAGAGGACTCGCAGGAGATCGCGCTGGGGCTGATTCACGACCTGAGCTCCAACCCAGTCACGAGCGACGAGCTGTCGTGCCTCAAACTGACGAATGACATCATCAGCCTTCTGGCGAGCGGAATCAACAAGTGCCAGGAGCTGATCGATGCTTGGCCGGGGGAACCATGAGCCATAAGGCACTCGTCTTGAGCGCAGCGGGGGTGGCGGCTGGCGCAGCCGCCGAGGAACTGATTCTCCGGGTTCCCCGGGGCTTTACAGAGGCTACCTGGGACCGCATCGTGGCGCGCAACGCCACGCGCGCCATGACCATCATCGAGATATGGGCGCGGGTGTCCGCCATGGAGTACTGTCTGGTCGGGGGGGCGACGTCGGTGGCGGGCGAGACCGTAGTGGTGAGGGATCCCGTGGTGTTGCCCGACGACGTGGCGCTCGTGGCCAAGTTCACCACGACCACTGCGGGCGACGTGCTCGGGCTGTGGGCCTTTGGGCGGGAGCGAGACGCGATAGTCGAGGAGTGAGTCTTGCAGTTCCAGGGAACGCTCACCATACCCGCGAACACCGCCGAGACCGCCCCGGTCATTCACCGCGTCGGCGTGAGCCCCGGGATTACCGACCACGTCTTCATCGGCTTGCCGCCGGGCTGTAAGGGCTTGGTTCACCTGGCGGTCTGGCACCTCCATTGGCAGCTTTGGCCCTGGACTCCGGGCGAGTACTTTTCCTGGGATGGCTACGTGTTTGACTTTCACGATCGCTACCCCATAGAGGAACCGCCCTACGAGTTGGTTATGAAGGGGTGGTCGGAAGACGACTCCTATCCTCACGACGTCCTGTTTATGGTCATCGTCGAGACCGCCCCCCCCGCCGAGGACGTTCGTCTGCTTCACGAGACCCTGCTTGCGCTGGGCTTAATGAGGGAAGGGTAAGAATGCCCGAGATACTGCCAGCGCACGTCCCCATGCCCCGATGTGTCATCGGCTGGGATGGCACCCGGTACCGCGCCTTCGCCGTGGACTCTGATGGCCAGTTGCAGATCGACGTGCTGAGCACGGTCATGGACGCTGCCGCGGCGACGGCGGCGAACCAGGCCACCATGATTACTGCGCTTCAACTGATAGACGACCTGCGGAATGCTCTAGGGTCAGTCAACACTGACGATCTACAAGTGGACGTTAAGACCAGCGGCCTTCCCACCGGTGGCAGCACTGCTGCTAACCAAACCACCATGATTACCGCTCTGCAACTCATCGATGACCTGCGGGCAGCGCTGGAATCGGTGGCCACCGATCGGCTCAAGGTGCGGGGGGAGGATCAGTTAGAGTCGATAGGCGGGGTGCTGGTCCAGGAAAAAGCCGCCACCATCTCTGGCGCGAACGGCAGTGTCAATTTTGCCGCTGTCGGTGCAGGACTGATGTGGCACCTGACCGGTATTTACATGGTAGACGTGACCACTGCGACCACAGCGCACCAGTTCGGTATCTGGCGCGGGGCAACTCAGGCCATGATACACTACGACGCGACAGCCCGTGCTGCTGGCATCCCGTCAAGCACACACGAGGACTTCTGGCTTGTCGCTGGAGATGCCCTGTATCTGTTCTTCGTTGGCGGCCAGGTCGGAGACACCTGTGTCGCACGAATTAACGGCACCTACATGGCCATAGAGACATAGCAAACGAGGGTTAGAAGCATGGCTCACGGCGCGTCGGACGACTCGAATGTTGCGGTACAAGGGAGAGAATAACCTGTGGCGCACGGAACCCCCGACTGGGGACTGGTAGGGCCCAAGAAGACGGTTTACGGCCTGGACGATATGGCTGAGCTCGCCGTCCGGCTGGGCAGTCCGCATCTTTGGGACCGGCGCGGCGATGTTTTCATTCAGGATAGTTTCGAGGACGGGCTCGGCCGGTGGGATCGTTGGAGTTGGCCACCAAACAATGAGGTGTGCCTGGCAGCAGACCACGCGGGCCAGGGGGCGTACTCGGTGTTGCTGAAACCAGGGACTACCGCAGGCGCCAACTGGGCTCATCTGTCGCAGTGGCATGGCACGCCCGCCACTTCCAAGCTGGGCTTCGAATACCGATTCAATATACCAGACAACATGCTCTACTGGCACTGGCGTCTGGCCTGGTACACCGGGGCAGAGGTCATCTACGCACATGTGTGCTGGCGCTACGCAACAAGGGATGTGCGGGTTTACGATAATGCTCTAGGATGGGTGACGTTCGCCTCATCTCTATCACGAGTGTTTAGCGACCAACCAACCCACATAGGGAAGATGGTGGTTGACTACACGGCCAGGCGGTATGTGCGGTTCATTCTGAATCACGCAAGCTACGACTTGTCGGCCTACACACCACAGATAGGGGCGGATTCCAGTCAGCAGGCAATCTACGTGTACCTGGCGCTCTACGCAGAGGAGGGCAAGACCGCTGAGGGCTATGTAGATTGCATAATACTCACACACAACGAGCCGTAGGAGGGTTCTACCATGCGCGACAAGTTTGTTGACCTTTGGAAGTCGTCCACCATCGTCCAGGGCGTCATGGCCCTGGCCGGATTCGGCGTCATCTGCTACCTGGCCGCCTGTGAGCGTCCCGTCCCCGAGATCCTGGCGGCGATGGTAGGCACCATGATCGGCTTTTACTTTGGCACCAAGACCCAACAGTTAAAGTAAGGAGGCTTTGCATGGCCAAGTACACACGAGTTGCCCGTCAAGAGTTCCCTTCCACAGACCCCGCACGTGTGGGCAAGACAGACGTGGCCTACGTCTACATGGACGAGCGCTTTCAGACGGTGATGATCCAAATGCCCATCGAGGAGGACTCTGCCGAGAGGGTCAAGGAGGAGCTTCAGAAGCGCGCTGCCGCTGCTAAGGCCGGTGGTGAGCCCGAGGTCACCATCTAAACGGAGACTGCCGTCATGGAGGATAGGTCCAACTGGGGTGACCTGTATATCGGGCTACACCTGGCCGCTCAGACTGTCCAGGGGGTGAACGAGATAGCGGTGACTATGCCCCTGTGGGCCATGAGGGGGCGCTATTCGACTCTGGGCAGCCCCAGCATCTGGGAGGACATAGCCATATTCTTCCGCGGGATAGGTGCGTACCTTTCGCCCTGGCACTGGGCGACTGACCTCTTCGTTTGGGCACTCAACCCCGTTCTTGCGTGGGTTGAGAAGAGCATTATCAGGCCTTGGACGGTGGTTTCCGGTAGCAACTGGGTTTCCTTCTCGGTTTGGGTCTCTATGTGGTGGGAGTTCATCAAGGCGGAAGCCAGGGCACGATTCGACAGCATTATCCAGCCCTTCACAAACCTAAAGGCGTGGTTCGTTAACGACTTTCCCAAAGAGGTCACCAAGATCAAGGACGCGGTCCTCGGTCTGCCGCTGCTGATCTACAACTACTTCGCGGGCTGGTTAAATTGGGGCAAGTCGCAGATTCAGACGGCCTATTTCTGGTGGATCAGCACTGTCTACCCCTGGCTGGGGAGCGTGGCGATGGCCCTCGCCGGGATACCCATGGCGATAAAGGAGGCGCTTGTCTCCTTTTGGCTCTCTCTCGGAGTCGAAAGAGACCGGCTCGTCGCCTGGTGGGACAACACGGCCTTTCCCTGGATAAAAAAGGCGTGGCTGGAGATCACCGATCTGCCGACCAAGCTATACGACAAGTTTTTGACCTGGTACGACTGGGGCAAGTTGCAGGTCACCAACGCCTGGAGTAAGTGGAACTCTATCGTCTGGCCCTGGTTGAGCGCGCTGCCCAGCGTGGCCCTCGCCGGGGTCAAGGAGTGGTTCAACGGGGTGTGGGGCGTGATCGTCGGCTGGATTAACGCTATCCACTTCTGGGTCAAGGTCAAGGCGAACCAGGTCCGGGAAACTATGCTGGTCTGGCTCAACGAGTGGTTTGCGGGCTTTCTGGGGCTGCCCTCCACGTTTCTCAACTGGGTCGCCTCCACTGCGGGCACCAACCTGGCCCTCAACCCCGGCCGCGCCCTGGCCACCGTGGGATCGCTCTACACCATGTCGCTTGCCGCCGGGACGGGGGCGCACATCCTGGCCACCTGCCTCAACGCCATCCCAACGACCAACTGGGTAGGGGCCGCCCAGCTATCCGCCTATATCGCTCAGGCGGCGGGTTTCGATCCCCTGACCAAGGCCACCTACGGCGTCCTGATTGAGGACGCCCTGACCTGGCCCATGCGCTACCACTGGAATCAGATGCTGCGCCCCCGGATCCCCACCGAGGGGAGTATCTACGCGATGGGGCGTAAACGGGGCATAAACCGGTCCGAGTTTGGCAAGGCGATGGCCTTCCACGGCCTGCCCGACTGGTGGATCGACAAGGAGTACTCGTTCTTCTGGGCTGACCCCAGCCCTTATTGGCTGCTTCGCATGTCCGAGTTTGCGACCCCGGCCATGCGCCCCAGCGCGATCATGCAGGGTTGGCTCGCCGAGTGGCTTCCCAACTGGCGCGCTGACCCTTGGGGTTGGTACAAGATGAAGCTCATGTTGGCGGGCTTTGAGGACACGGACATTCAGCCCTTCATCGACGGCTTTGAGGCGCGGCGACTGGGCCCCGCCGTCACTCAGGTCAAGACCTCGATCCGGGCCATGCTCCGTGAAGGCTACTGGACGTTTGAGACGGCCCTCGGCCGCTTGCGCAATCTGAAGGTCCGCGACGAGGAGAGCGAGCTCATTCGGGTGGCTGAGGCGATCGACTTCGCCAATCGCTACCGAGACGATCAGCAGAGCTACTACCTCGAGTTGTTTCGCAAGGGGCAGATCTCCCTCAACGGCTTGCGGACCTTCTTGTCGGCCATCATAGTAGATTCGGGGAAGGTGGCCCTCATTGCCGAGCGCGAGAGGGTCCGCGCTCTGCCCAAGTCGCAGACCCTTATGCCCTCTACGGAGTCCTCCTTGATTCAGTCCCTCACCCGTAAGGCCGCTGACCTCTGGTCCACAGCCTACCAACGCGGGGAGATCGCCTTGGAGGAGCTAGAGTTTGGTCTGACGATCGCCTTCCATAGTCCCGACCTGGCCCGGGCCAGGGCTGCGGGGGAGCGCAGTCGCCCCCCTGAGCCATATCGGGCCAAGGCGCCGCGAGAGCCGGACCCCGTCATTCGTCAACGCCATATGACAGAGATCGCCCGCTGGGTCAGTCGTTTCCGTGCTGGCGAAACGACTGCTGAGGAGCTAGAGTTAGGCTTGGCCAGCCTCTTGCCCAATACTGAGCTAGTGAGCCTGACGCGCCAACTCGAGGAGCTTCGCGTCTGCCCCGCTCCTGACGTTCTGCCCCCGGCCGGAGAAGAGCCGCTCATGGCCACCTTCCGGGCAGAGGCGGTCCAGGCGCACCTAGCCATGTTCCAGGACCGCCTCATAGGGCTGCGAACGCTGTATGCCTACCTGGTCGCTGACGGCCTGGCCGAGGCTTTGGCCCGGGAGACGGCCCTTGCTCAGGCCATGAGCCGGGTTACAGTTGCGCCGTTCGACTCCCCCTACTTCACCAAGGACCACCTACAGCCCGTCTATGACGAGGCGATCTCCGGCTATACCCATATGCTCGAGCAGGGGTACATCACTCTCGCTGGATACAAGACCGCCCTCCTAGCTGTCGGCATCGACGTCGACGTGGCCACCGGCCTGACGGATACCCAGGAGCTCCGGCAGTTCATCCGCACGGGCGTCACAGCCTGAGCTTTGTGCAGGACTTCTTGCAGACCAGGTGAGCTCACCTGGTCATCGATGCCCCCCCTGGGAGCAAACCACCGCAAATAACCGGCCTGTAATGTCGGCAAATCCTGCAATTCAGCACAGGCCCTTACCTGAACAAGGGCGGCTGGATATAGGGAGCTTTGGCGGGGGAGCCGTCAGCTACGTGATACCACCCCAACCCGTTGGCGTAGTCCACGGTTCGCCCGCATTCGGGGCACCGCAGCCTTTTCCGCCCCCGCCCGCGCCCAGGTCGCGTGTTGCTGTCTTTCCAAGGCTCGCGGGTCGTCATGGGATATTCCCCTACTTGGTGGCCACCTACAGCCCGAGATCCTTCGCTTCTTTCGCCAGGCGCGCCAGCGTTTCTTTGACGGCATCCAATGAGGTCAGGATCTCTTTTTGCTCGCTAAAGAAACCCATGCGCCGCAGCCTCTCGAGAGCCCTGTCAACCTTGACCCAGGCCGCCTCGAGATCCTGCCGCCCCTGGACGCCTCTTTGGTAAAGATCATCCACCAACTGGTTCCTCCTCGTCCAGCATGTGCAAGAGCTGCTCAATCAAGTAGACGTACACGATTCGCTGCTCAGGTGGCGTCTTGATGACCAGCGCCTTTAGCAAGACTAGTGACGCTCTGGCCCACTCCAACTCGATTTCGTGCATTCCCGGACTCCTTTCCTTGTCTTATACAAGCTCCACAGGCCTGTCTCCCAGAAGCACCTCGTCAGTATCCAGGGCAGCCCCTCCTTTCGTTCAGCCCAGCGACTCCTACACGCCGGAAATGTCGGTGAATCCTGCACGATATCCAAGCGGCCGCGCAGGAATCACTGCATTCCCCTTTGGCCTTGACTTTGCCCCCCTTGTCGGTTATGATGGGGGGGCTTATGGAGAAGAGGAGCCGACAGTGGCGACTGACTCCCTCACGATCAAATCCTACCCTGACCTCTCTCTTGCCGTCATGCGCCGTCGCCTCGATTCCCAGTACCGCGTGTGGCTCCTGGCCCGTCACCTCGACTCCTTCGGTCGTGGCCGCGTCCTCCTCAAGGAGCTCCGCCGCTTTGCCGTGGCCACCGGCCTGTTCAATCGCCAGTCCTTCTATCGCTTTGCGACCGCTCGCTGTCTCTTCTGGCACCGCTACCACCAGTGGATGTACATCACCGGCGTCAAGAAGCTCGCCCTGGCCCTCGACGTCGAGTTCCAGTCGCCTCCCGTCCTGTTGCCTCTGGCCTGCTTCTCCTCGATGCACGACTTTCGCGCCGTGTTGGTCGCCAGCTACTTTGCCGACAAGCCCCGCACTATCGCTATTGACACCCTGGCCGCCTTGACCGGGCGCACTCGTCGGGTGGTCAGCCGCTATCTCGACTCGTCGCATGTTCGCAAGACTCCCAATGCCATGCTCTCGGAAAGGAGGCCGAGCCAGCCCTTGGTCCCCGAGCTACGCGACCAGGGCTACTTTCATACTATGGTTGGGGGCCGCCATCGTGTGGCCAAACGTATGCCCAACACCTACGAGTCTGATCTTGAGACCGCGCCTAGAGGTATGACGCGAGAGAAGCGAGGAAGACCCTCCTCTGTAACTGGGCGACATCCGCCCGGGGGAGAGGGGCCGCTGCCCTCTTCCCCGGAGAAAGACCTTTCGGACCCCGGGGGGGCTCCCTGCCGCCGCTACTTCTGCCAGCCAAAAGGCGTGAATCGAGCATTGCAGTCCCTAAGTCCCCACGAGACTATCTACACTCTCTGCCCGGGCCAGACTGACGGCCTGGGCTTTCAGCTTTGGCAAGGGTGGACCGCCGTTGAGGCGGGGGACCCTCGGCTGCTATGATAGAGGCGGGACGTGACTTGCTCTGGATTCTGTCTTCTTTTCGCCCTATATCCTCTGGGCGTTCCCAGAGAGATGCGGCGAAACTTGCCTCTGGAAAGGGGAGGTCCATACTAGGGCCGGT
>Ga0307377_10008683_pt1 | contig 10263 bp, 13 predicted proteins | sample TR3MG_FD_202535 | JGI IMG/M metagenome (GOLD analysis project Ga0307377, IMG submission 202535) | Soil microbial communities from Risofladan, Vaasa, Finland - TR-3 | ecosystem: Environmental > Terrestrial > Soil > Coastal area > Acid sulfate soil | place: Finland: Risofladan, Vaasa | collected... | reverse complement strand
GTACGCAGGCATGTGCTGATCGACTGCGTCAGCAATGCACTTCCTCAGTTCCGGGTTGCCTCTCGGCTTGCCGAACAACTTGCTGTCCATCTCCATCCTCATTGCCTCCGTTGCTTCCTTGACCTTCTTGTCGAGGAGGGCGGTGAAGGCCCCACCACCCCCATCACCAGAGATGTTGGGGGTGGTGTAGGTCATGGCGACGGGCTGCGAGTACCACGGATTGCCCTGCTGATCCCAGCCGTGAGACTGGGCCTCCATCAGTCCCAGTCGCCCAAGTCATCCACCGACACCGACGCCTTCGCCGGGGTCAGCTTCATCTTGTACAACTTGGCGGGCTGATAGCCACGGGTCGTCGGCTTGGACAGCCCGGTGCAGGCAACCTTGAGTTCGGAACCTTCCTCGATGCTGGTGACGCCAGCAGCCTTCGCTGCCTCGGCGAGAGCTACCTCGCCTGACGTGCCAGAGCCCTGAGCGGCCTCGAAGTTGCGGCCACCCTTGAGCCAGATGCTGCGCTTGCCGTCGTCGTCCTCGCCGTCGCCATCGGCGGTCTGGAGTTCCACGACGGTCTGCATGCGTGGCGAACCGTCCGACCACTCCAGGGGCGCACCCGTGGTGAAGTCGGTCTGTTGCACGCGCTTGATCGAAACGATCGTGCCTTCGATGGTGTCGCCCATGTCCGGCTTCCAGGAGGACGAACCGCCCTCCAGGTCTGCAATGTCGAAACCTGCCATTACTTGCTCTCTTTCTTCTGTGGGACCGTCTGGCGTGGATCGCCAGCCGGGAACGTCATCCCCATCTCAGCCTCGACGTTGTCGAGGAGCATGAGGACCTGTGCGATGTGGTCGGGATCGACCAGATCGTTCTTCTTGGTTGGGACCCCTTCGGGCCAGTGCTTCATCATCAACTGGACGTGGTTGGGGCCTTGCGACTTGATGGATGCGATCCTGAAACCGATCCACTCAACGAGTTCGACGGGCTCGGCGCCAAGTTCGGCGGCGAGCACGTCTTCGACGCTCTCGATTGGATCGGGGATACGAACCGGCTCTGCCTTGCGCCACTTCTTCCTGTACTCCTTCACCATCTGGGCCAGCCATGCTGCCTCATTGCCAGCTTGCAGATCAATCCAGATGAACTCGCAGTGACCCTGCTCCTGGTTGGACGGGACCCAGGCGATGATGCCCCAGTCCTGATTGATCTCCGGCGTGGGGAGGAACTCGTCGTTCACCACGTCGTACAGCTGGCCCTGTGCGTAGAGGGCCGTTTGCGCTGCGAACCCGCCCATCGAGTACTCCAACGTCTTGCTCGTCTTCAAGTCACCGATGACCAACTCCCCGGCGTAGATGATGTTGCCATTGGGTGCCACGAGGTCACGGGTCAGCCGGTACACCCGGTCGGCAGTGCCAGCCGTGCGGTACTCCGTGTTGACGAAGGCGCACTCGAACATCACTGATTCCAGCCCGAGGCGGGCCATCTCCAGCGTGTAGGCACGCAGCGCCGACAGGTACGGGTCTGGTGGATCGAAGTTGTCGTCCGGGTCCTCCCAGCGTTCCGACATCGCATGGATGGCGGTGCCGATCGCCGCAGCCTCGTCGCCACGTCCAGCGTTGATTGCCTGGTCGCGCAACTTGTGGATCGCCTGGCGGTCGTCACGCTTGGTCGAGACGTACGCAGCCTGCAACGCCTTGTCGCCCGCCACGCCGAAGCACGCCGTGTCGATGCGCCAGTTCGTCAGCGCCGACTCGTCGTCCAGCGGTTTGGCGAAGCCCGACGGTCGCGAGTACCGCTCACGCCTGTCGTTCACCATGACCATCGGCGCACCGTTGGCTCGGGCGAAATCGGGCTTCTCCGGTGTCTCGAACTCCTCGATGTTCACCCCCACGGGCTGTCCTCCTCCAGCGTCTTGGACGCCATCTTGTTCAAGTACTCGATCACGATTGGTTGGTCTCCTGCTAGTTGAATGAGGTCCTTGGCGAGTTGCGCCAACTGCCTCTCGTTGATGTGGGCTCTCGGATCGGTCAGGTACTCATCGAGTGCTTCGATGAGCGGCCCTTCGACCATGCTTCGATTCTGACTATGGGGTGTCACACTGTTCACCAGTTCCTGTTCATGCGGTCGCGGCGTTCTTCTCGGTCGATGTATCTGGACATCTCCTGTTCCATGTAGATGCGTTGCACTTCACTCAGTTGCTTCGCTGACGGCAGTTCGCCTTGCTCCCAGTATCTGATCTCGTGGGCCGGGATCGGTTTGGGGGCCAGGGCCTTCGAGAAGTCGGGTAGAGCCGCCTTCGGAAGCTCTCTCGTCGTCACCTCGATGAAGCGCTCGTACTCCCGCCGATCCGACTGCATCAGTCGGTTGTGCCGCTGCTCCTGGCCTCGCAGGTCCAGGTACATCCTGAACAGCACGATGATCGTGAAGCAGATGACGGCGAAGGCGAGGAAGAACCACATCACAGGGTCCTTCGGGCGCACTCCGCGATCAGGGCTGCGTCGGAGACGCCGTTGTCCTTCTTGAACTTCCAGTTGGACGACATCGTTGGCCAGAACTCGGTCGCCTTGCCACGGCTGGCGTCCTTGTCCTTGCCGATCAGGACGAACTGCTTCTTCCACTGCTGCGGTGTGATGCGGTGCAGCGGTAGCTGGAGCGCAGCGACGACCCCGATGGCGATGCCGAAGTTCTTGCCGAACTTGAAGCTGGACGAGACCCCCTGCCTCGGCATGGAGTGGACCTGCTCGATGGCGACCTTGATCGGGTGATGCTTCGCCTCGTTCTCGATGATGTGGGCGAGGATGTTGGCGAGCGACACGGCGTCGACCTCACCGGAGATCGCTGGCATGGAGATCGCCCACAGCAGCGCGCCGTCGCTGCTGACGCAGGCGAGGCCACCGGTCTGCCCTGGATCAATTCCGATCCATGCGGTCACGCCTGGCTCTCCAGTTCCCTCTCGTAGGTCATCTCCTGACGCCGGTACGCCGTGCCGTATTCGGCCATCAGTACTCGGGTCACCAACTTGGCGAGGCTCAGTCCCTCTAGCTCGGCCTGGTCGATCAGGAACTCTCTGAACGACCAGGGAATCTGCACGTTCAGCTGGACTGGCAGCTGCCGTGGATCGGTGATTCGCTTGTTACTCATAGGAGCCATTATACGACCCTATGCCTGTGGGTAACAAGTGGACAACCCTGTGGATTTCAAGAACTTGTCCACAGGGCTGTCCACAGGTTCGTCCACAGCCTTGACTCCCGTGGCAGAATGGCCGCATGGCAGTCACCTACGGAGAAGGAGACGGTCGGGGCCAGCACATGGTCATCCCGATCACCGACTGGCGCAAGCAGACGCTGCTGCACTGGCTCTGCACCCCCAAGAAGGAACGGGAACCCCAGACGTACACCGACCTGGCCGAGAGCCTCGGCGTCGATCGGCGCACCCTCCAGAACTGGCGCGACGACAAAGAGTTCCTCGAAGCCTGGGAGAAGCTGTACCTCAAGACCATCGGCGACCCGTCCAAGAAGTCCGAGATCATGGAGACCCTCTTCAAGACCGCGACCGACAACGACGACCCGAAGCACGTCCAGGCAGCCAAGGCGTACTTCGAGATCGAAGGCTCCATCAAGCCCGCCAAGATGCAGGTCGAGGTCAGCAGCAAGCCGACCCAGGAACTCACCGACGACCAGCTGGCCGTACTGATCGCAGAGCGCGCCGAAGCCGAGAAGAACCAGAGGCTCCGTGCCGTCGAGTAAGGGCTACTCCGGCTTCGAGTCCGCGCCGGACCCGGCGACCAGGCGAGCCCTGCTCGACCTGAAACGCAAGATCGACTACATCATCAGCGGTCCACCCATCCAGAGGACCAACAGGGACCAGTCGGTCAACCCGGAGTTGCTCCCGCCGTTCTACTTCACCAAGGTCGCCGATGTCAACGACATCCCCGACACCTACACCCCGGTCGCCACTCTCGCCGTCGCGTATCTGCCCGAGGCTCTGTACTTCGTCGGGGTGTCGATCACCTACACCTTCCCTTCCGCCAACCGCAGCGTCTACTTCCGGTGGCGCACCAACGGAGGGCCGTGGAACGATTGGATTCACGAAGCCCCCGACGCGCAGGACAGAGTCCCGATCGTCTACGGCTTCCCCCGCTACTACGGCCCTCAGGAGAACTTCATTCTGGAGTTCGAGGCGCGCAAGGAGCCGGGGATCGCCCAGTTCGACATCAAGTACCTCGACCTGTGGCTGGACCTGAAAGGCCCGCCCGCATGACCGTCACCAGCGCCGACAGCTACAGCTTCGATGAACTGCTGTGGGAGCGGGAGTGGCGCATGTGCGCGCCGATGCCGTACAAGGACGCCAACGGCAAGATCGTCAAGCGCACCGAAGAAGAACTACTCCGCGGCTTCCTGTACTTCTGCGAGAACTACTGGCACATCCGCCACCCCTCCGAAGGCAAGATCCTGTTCCACCCGTTCGAGGCGCAGATCGAGACCGTCGAGTCGTGGCTGCACACTCGCTACAGCCTGATCCTCAAGGCGCGCCAGATCGGGTTCTCCACCCTGATCTCCACCTACGCCTTCTGGCTCACGTTCTTCTACCCGGACCGCTCCGTCGTCATGCTGTCGCGAACCGAACGCGAGGCCATCAAGCTGCTCGGCAAGGCCAAGTACGGCTGGCGGTTCCTGCCCGAATGGATGAAGCTCCGCGGCCCCGCCATCAACATGACGCAGACCAAGATCGAGTTCACCAACGAATCCACCATCGAGTCGTTGCCGTCAGCGTCCGACCCGGCCCGCGGCGAATCCGCCTACCTGATCGTCGTGGACGAGTTGGCGTTCCTCCCGAACTCCGAGGACGCCTGGCAGGCCATCGAGCCGGTCGCCGATGTCGGCGGTCGCGTCATCATGCTCTCCACCGCCAACGGTGAAGGCAACCTGTTCCACCGCCTGTGGGTCGAAGCCGAAGCCGGGCTCAACCGCTTCACCCCGCTGTTCTTCCCGTGGTCAGCCAACGGACGCACCCAGGAGTGGTACGACCTCAAGAAGCTGGACATGCAGGAACACACGATGGCGCAGGAGTACCCCGACAACCCCGACGACGCCTTCCTCAAATCCGGTCGCCCCGTGTTCAACCTGGAGTTCCTGCGGGCCATCGAGACATCGAAGCCGGTCGCTCGCGGCTACCTCGATGACCGGCTCAAGTTCACCGAGGACGGCGGCGCACTACGCATCTGGGAATGGCCCAAGGACGACGGCAAGTACGTCATCGGCGCCGACCCCTCGCAAGGATTTGAGCACGGCGACTACTCGTCTGCCCACATCATCAACGCCCGAAATCATGAAGTCGTCGCCCATTGGCACGGCCGTATCGACCCAGACCTGTTCGGATCGGATGTTCTCGTCCGACTCGGCAAGTTCTACAACCACGCACTCGTAGGTGTTGAATCGAACAACCACGGACTCTCCACGCTCAAGGCCATCCAGCGTCTCCGCTACCGACCGCTGTACTACCAGCGGTCGCCGCAGTACAAGAAGTCCATCCCCACTGACATCCTCGGTTTCCGTACCACTCAGGTAACGAAGCCACTGATGATTGACGAACTCAACAAAGCTCTCCGGGACGGCGTCATGATCCTCCATGACGACGAGACTATTGCGGAGCTACGGACCTTCACGAGAGACGACAAGGGCAAGATGTCCGGGTCGCCGTTCGATGACCGCACCATCAGCCTGGCGATCGCCAACCAGATGCTCAAGCACGTCTGGCTCCCAGAGTTCCAGGTGGACACCGGCCCACCGTCCGGTTCGATCGACTGGTGGTCGAAACAGGTCTACGACGACGGCATCACCCTCACAAGTCTCACGTCCAAGAAGCCGAACTGGAAGATTCCTGTGCCGATCGGCAAGCGTTACGCCAGAAGTCGTTGACTTCGGGGGGTTCTCTGCGAGAATGACCGCATGGGAACTCGCATCCAAGACAAATCTCGCCCCACCAAGCGCCCACAGGCGACAGTCGGCCTCGATGGCTCGCCCGCCTGGGACAAAGTTCGCAGCGGCAAGCCGAAGATCGACAAGAAGGGGTTCCCGCAGACGCTGGGCCTCGCCATGCCGGTGCTCGTTCGCGCGAGCACCACACCTTCAACGCCCCCGGTGGACGCGGTGGCCATCGGGACGGGCTGGCGGTACTCGTCGGTCGCCAGCGCCACCCCTGGTGCGATCTCCAACGATGGGGCAGGCAACCTGTCCATCGCCATTCTCGACGGCAACGGCAACGACGTGTCGACCGAGTTCATCAGCGTCCAGCCCGCAGACCTGGTCTGGATCGAATCGGACTATGGTAATTGGACGGCCCTGGTCAGTACGGTCGACCAGCCCCCGGGTGGAGTAGTGGTGATCGTCGTCACGAACGAAGTGTCCGAAGGTCTGGCGTTCCAGCCCAACCTGGACCTCCGCCTCTACATCGACAGCGCCCCCTGATGACGCACCAGTCCGACTACATCGCCAGGCTCAAGGCGGCGAAGCCGGTGCCCCAGGAGGCGGAGAAGCCTGCGCCCGAGGAACCCAAAGGGGAGACGAAGCCCCGCAAGAGGCGGGCGAAGAAGGAATCGTGAAGTGCGACTGCGGCAAAGACTGCGAGCCAGGGCGGGATTCCTGCTTTCGCTGCCGAGTCTCGGGTATTGGGTTCTCCTTTCGAGGATCAGCGATGCATACCAGGACAGGCTGGAACAAGACTGCCAACGACTGGCGGCTGGAGAACTTCGGAACAACGAGCGAGAAAGAACTCGCCGCAAGAGGAATTGAACGGGTCCAATGAGTCCACGCAGCCTTGGCGATCAACTCAAGTTCGCGCAATCCGAGATCAGTCGCTCCAAGCGTTGGCGCGACGACGAGGAGTACGACGACAACTGGAAGCGCTGGATCGACCTGTACCGCGGTCGCCAGTACGAAGGTGGCGACAGCCCCAACGACCGGCTGATCGTCAACATCGTGTTCGCCACCGTCAACGTGCTGCTGCCCGCTGTCTCCATCAACAACCCGAAGTTCTCCCTCACGTCACGCAAGCCAGAGACGCAGGCGCAGGCGATCATCACCCAGGAAATCCTCAACTACATGTGGCGCACCCACAAGTACCAGCAGGACTTCCGTCTCGGTGTTCTCGACTTCATCACGATCGGACACGGCTGGCTCAAGACCGGCTACAAGTGGGTGAAGGAGCCCGAGGACAAGGAGGCGGAGAACGAGTCATCGAACTCCGACCTGGACGAAGAGGCATACGAGTACGGCGTCGATGACCGCGAGGACAAAGAGGGCAACACCGAGTCGGAACTGAACACCGACGACGACCGCCCCTACGTGGAGCGCATCAGCCCGTTCGACATCTTCGTTGACCCCGACGCTCGCCACCCGAAGGAGATGCGGTGGATCGCCCAGCGGACGTGGCGCCCGCTCGTTGACGTTCAGGTGGACAGCCGCTACTCGGCCACTGCCCGCCGCAAGGTCGGTGCCAAGTCCTGGTCCCGCTACTCCGACGGTGGAACCGACGGAGACGCCCGCGACGAAGGCCCCGAGCAAGGGCTCCAGTACGCCGAGATCTTCGAGTTCTACGACATCAAGCGCAACCAGGTGTCGACGTTCGCACTCGACTCGACCGCCAACTCTGGCGGCAACGACCCGTCCGGCTTCCTCATCAAGCCGAAGAAGATCCCCTACGCGAACGGTCAGCCGTTCACGATGCTCCGCAACTTCGAGGTCCCCGACCACTTCTACCCCATCGGCGACATCGAACAGATCGAGTCGTTGCAGATGGAGTTGAACCAGACCCGCACGCAGATGATGAACCACCGCAAGCGGTTCGCTCGCAAGTGGCTGTACGAGAAGGACGCCTTCGACCGAGACGGCGTGCAGGCGCTTGAGGCCGACATCGACAATGCGATGATCCCTGTCCTCTCCGACGGTGACCCGTCGAAGGTGATCGCCCCGGTGCCCGCCGTCATCACCCCGCCCGAGTTCTACAACCAGTCCGACCTCATCTCGACCGACATGGACCGAGTGTCCGGCGTGTCCGACTACCAGCGTGGTGCGCAGACCGCCATCAAGCGGACCGCGACCGAAGCGGCAATGATCCAGGACGCATCGAACGCTCGCGCCCAGGACAGGCTCGCCAAGATCGAGGATGTTCTGGCCCAGGTGGGCGAGCGCATCATCGGCCTGATGCAGCAGTACCTGACCGGGGACCATGTCGCCCGCGTCGTGTCCGTACCGGGCGCCGCATGGATTGAGTACGACAAGGACTACATCAAGGGCCAGTTCGACTTCACCGTCCAGGGCGGATCGACCGAGCCGCAGAACGAGACGTTCAAGCGGCAGTCGGCGATGCAGCTGGTGGACGCATCCATGCCGTTCCTCCAGGGTGGCACGGCCGACCCGACGGCGCTCTACATCAAGGTGCTCGAAGGCTTCGGCGAGAACGACCCGTCGCGGTTCATCAACCAGCAGGCGGGTCAACCAGGCGGGGACCCAGCCGGGTCGGCTCCTCCACAGGGAGAGCTGCCTCCCGGACCACCGGCTCAGGCTGGGCCACCGCCAGGACCACCTCCCGGCCCCCCACCTCAGGGTCCCCCCCCTGGGATGGGAGGGCCACCTCCGATGCCAGGCGAGGCGCTGCTCCAGCAGCTGCCGCCTGAGATCCTCCAGATGCTGCCGCCTGAGATCATCGACGGCATCGCAACCGGGCAGATCCCACCGCCGATGGTGGAGCAGATCCTGATGGAACTGATGGGTCAGCAGGGTGGGGGTATGCCAATGCCTGGTGGCCCACCGCCAGGTATGCCTATGCAACCGATGATGTAGCTGTCATACTGGCGGGCGATGAGCAACCTTGAAATGGACTCAGAACCCCAAGAGGTAGATGCAAGCCCCGTCGTGGACGGACAGGCAGCGGAAACCGAAACCATTGACGCAGACCCAGCGCCTCTACCTGAACCGGAGTACGACTTCCTCGAACTCGATGACGACACGACGTCCAAGTACGTCAAGATCGTCCGCGAGGGTGAAGAAGTCGTCGTTCCGCTCAAGGAGGCACTCGACGGGTACAACAGCAATTCCGTAGCGACCAAGAGATTTCAGGAAGCCTCCGCACTCAAGCAGCAAGCCGAAGAGGCACTGCGGTTGCAGCAGGCGTTCCAGACTTCACCCGGTCTGACGGTCCAAGTTCTTGCACAACAGGCAGGCGTAAGTGTCGAGGAGTTCCTCGGCATGACCCCCCGGCAACAGCAGGCGGCAATCGAATCCCCGTCTGAGCCGGAGTACGCCGACCCCCTGGAGCGAGCCCTCGCCGAAGAACGGCAGGCTCGCATTTCGCTGGAAGAACGATGGAACCAACGGGAAGCTGACGAGTACCTGCGGGCTCAAGTCAATGGACTCAAGCAGACGTACCAGATCGGTGACGACGAGGTTCGGTCCGTTGTCCAGCAAGCACTCCAAATGGGTGTGGGTCCTGAGGCATTCCCGATGATCTACCAGGCACAGGCGTACCAGAAGCTGCAAGCCCAAACAGAGGGACAGCAAGAGTACGCCACCAAGCAAGCAGAGGACGACGCTCGCCGTCGCGCTGCCGCTGCTGCTGCCGCCAGCACGATCTCATCGGGAACCGGTGCCACCAACGTCACTACTGCTCCGCCTGCGAATGTCCACATGACTCCTCGTGAGGCTGTTGAAGCAGCGATGGCTGAACTCAACATCTGACACGGGGCCAATCTCTTAGGGAGAACCCCAAATGGCACTCGCAAACCATGAGCCCACTACGTGGGACAACATCCTCAGTACGACCTTCCACAACTACAGGAAGTCGTTGACCGACAACATCTGGAACAGCCGACCGCTGCTCAACTTCTACATGAGCAAGGGTCGCCTGCGCACAATCTCAGGCGGCATCTCGATCGTGGAGCCGTTGATCTACGCCGAGGGCGAGACCCAGGCGTACAGCGGGTACGACCCGGTCCTCGTGAACCCGGTCGACACCGCGACCGCCGCCCAGTTCAACTGGAAGCAGCTTGCTGCGACCATCGCCATTTCCGGCCTGGAAGAGGCGCAGAACAACAGCAAGGAAATGATCGTCAACCTCCTTGAGGCCAAGATCATGCAGGCTGAGGACACTCTCAAGACCCGCATCAACCAGATGCTGTTCGGCACCTACGCAGGCCTCGACGCTGCGCTCGGCTTCACCGGCCTCGACGTCCTCGTGGACGACACCGCCCCTGCTGGTGGTATCGACCCGGCGACCAAC
>Ga0307377_10008682_pt1 | contig 10265 bp, 10 predicted proteins | sample TR3MG_FD_202535 | JGI IMG/M metagenome (GOLD analysis project Ga0307377, IMG submission 202535) | Soil microbial communities from Risofladan, Vaasa, Finland - TR-3 | ecosystem: Environmental > Terrestrial > Soil > Coastal area > Acid sulfate soil | place: Finland: Risofladan, Vaasa | collected... | reverse complement strand
ATACTTCACTTGCCCCTCCAGCTTCTATTTCAGTAATTAGACCACCAACAACAGTAAATTCAGCAGCATTATAATTTAATATGTATTTACCATCTTCTAATGGATCACCAGCTTCTCTTGTTTCAATATTTTGTTTTAAAACTGTTGCTCCTTGTTGAAAAGAATCTAATCCACGAAAACCACTTAATTCAAATCCAACTTTACTTTCAAATTTTGAAGTTTCTTCACCTTCCATTTTTTGAATAGAAAACCATTCCATTCTTGCAAAATTACCAATATGTTCTTTATTAGCATATCTAAGAATACCATTCATGTAGATTCTTCCTAATCTTGGCTTAAGAACCCTTTTCATATACATTTGGATTCCTTTTCTCTTAATAAAACCAAACAATTTAAGTACAGCTGCTCCAACTAATGTATTTTCAGCTCCCGCTAAATTACCTTTAACATTAGCAAAATATAAATCATCACCACCTCCACCAGCGCCTTTACCGTATCCACCTGTGTCACCTATTGGAGTTTCGTTTAATTCATTTAATTTGCTACTTTTATTTAATTTTACGAATTCATTGTATTCAGTTATATTCTTCATATTATAAAATTTAATATTTTTCGATTCTTATTCCTCTGTATATATAATTTTTTCCAAATAGAATAAATCCATCATCTTGAAAGATAGGGTAGTTCTTTAATGGTTGAACCTTACTATCAAATATTAAATTTCCTCTGAAATACATTTTAAAGGGAATGTCATCATTTATATATTGTTGATATATATCTTTGTCTGTCAATATTATAGGGGGCGGTTGTACTGTAATCGTTTCTTCTTTTGGTAAAATCACTTCTTTAACTACTTTTTCCTTTTTAGAAAGTTCTATTGCTGCATCTGGTATTATTTTTTCTGCAGATTTTTCTATCATCGGTTTTATTTTTTTCAATTGATCAGAAGTAGGGATTTTTGGTTCTGTTTCAACTTCTACTTTACCAACAAATTTCCCTTTACAAAATTCATTTCCTATGTCATCAACAAATTTATTTCTTGATTGCCACCCTTTCGGACGATTAACGGGTTTGATTTCTTCTACCACAGGGTTTTCAACCTTTTTATCTTCTTTCAATTCTTTAATTTCTTTTTCTAAACCTGTAACCTTTTTACTTATTTTCTTTTCGAGTTTTTTAATTTCATCCGATGATACATTAGATTCTGTTTTTGATTCAGTTTTTTTAATTTCTAAATTCCCATCTTCCCAAAATTCATTATAAACTTTATTTTTAATTGTTTTTGCCATAATAAAATGGATTCTTTTATAGATATTTGATTTTTAATATATATTAAATAATAAGATTTCAAACATAAATTAAGTGTTGTCATTTTATATATAGCAAAAAATAAGACATAGAAAGACTTATGGATGTCATTAAATACCACAAGTATAATTTTATCGTAGATAATTTTCCACCTGACATGTTAAATGAAAGTACTGAATTTGGGGATATGCAAATGGGTCAATTATCTAACCCACTTGGTCCAGGTTTCGGTTTCGCACAAGACCCTTCTTTATCAATATATTCAGATGATAGTAGTCCTTATATTGATAATTATCAAAGACTTAGTAGAACTGTACAAGATTTAGCAAGGGTAATGAAAAATCTATACGGTGCTGGTGCAATATCAATATCAAAACATAAATTAGATTATTTTTTAGAAGATGTTGAGGACTTCCAAAACCTTAAAATATTAAGAATATTTCAAAACCAAAAATTACACTTAGATGTATTCATTTCATTCGTTTTTATGGAAGAAGAATTCTTCGGAGTGTATAGAGATTTTAATGGTTTAGATAAACCAAAACTCGACACCGACTTATTTAGTGATCCAAGATTTTCTTATATTGATGGAGAATATAAATTAAAAATGAGTAATTATTTTTATAAGATACTTTATAATTGGTTTATTCCTACTGTTGGTGATTGGAAAGTCTTAACAGATGAATTAGATGTTAAAAATTCATTAGGTGATAATCATATTATTAAAAAAGGTGCAACTATTAAGATAAAAGGTTATAATACCGATGCCGATAATAGATCATTCTTAATGTTAAATTATAAAGAAGATGTTTATAAAATCACCGGAAATAATTTTTACTTCTTTAAATATTGGTGTAAAAAAATATAAAATTATGATAAAAAGATATAATGATTTTTTAGAGGAATCTAAAAAAGACGACAAAGATGTAAAACAAGAATCTAAATTTACATCTAAAGAAAAAGAAAAAATTGAAAAATTTGTATCTGATTATAAAGGAGATTTTGAAGATACTGATATACACGACTTTGCTGATAAAATTGGTTTAGATAAACACGAAGTTGAAGAATATATTTATAGTTTAGCACGTAAAGGTGTAGATGAAGAAAAATCAGAAGAAAAGAAAGGGTTTAAAACCGATATAGAAAAAGATACTTTAGATAACAAAGATTTTAGAAAAGTATTATACACAGGTGAACATCTTCAATTAGTATTAATGACATTAAAACCAGGGGAAGAAATTGGTTTAGAAGTTCATCCTACAATAGATCAATTTTTCAGATTTGAGGAAGGTAAAGGAAAATGTATTATAAATAGTACTGAATATGATGTAGAAGATGGTGATGCAATTATTATACCATCTGGTTCTGAACACAACATAATTAATACAAGTGATAAAGAAGATTTTAAAATGTACACCATATATACCCCACCCCATCATAAAGATGGTATAGAATTTAAAACAAAAGAAGAATCCGAAAAAAGTAAAGAAGAATTTGACGGTGAAATCACCGAAGAATAAAAACAACAAACCCACTATTTAAGTGGGTTTTTTAATGCTTTATAATTTCTTTATAAATGTAAATAAAGGAAATTCTCTTTGATTATCAACCGTTTTATGTTTTCTCATTTGATTCATAAAGGTTAATGAGGATGATTTATCGGGTACTGATAATACTGATTTAAAACTCCCCAATAATTTTCTACCATCATATATTTTAACTGTGTTTCCTTTTGTTCCCAACACACCTAAGATTGCCATATAGTTTTGTCCTACTAAAGATTTAACAAATGTTAATTTTAGATTTTGTTGATTCTGTTTATTAAAATAATCATTCGCCCATATATCATCTAAATCAATGAATGTTTCTGTATCCTTAACTTCGATTGATACTGTACCTGGTTGTTTGATATCAGTTTCTTCTTCATCTTCTATTAAACCTTGTTGTACTAACTTAAATTGATTTCTTCTTATTACGTTAAAATCAGCTGCTACATAAGTGATTTCTGTCATAACCCTATCATTTCTCTTATATCCTTTAGGTGGTAATCTAAAAAAGTCACCTGTAAACATCATTGACATAATGTTATCAGTTTTAAATAATCTCCAAACTTTCTTTGTGTTTCTTTTTTGTGATACAGACCACCCATCAAGATGCCATCCACGAACCAACATATTTCCTGTATTTTTATTACGACCTAAAACCAATGGACAAATCACACGTTCACGACCACCTCTCCATTTATCTTTATCACCACGATAATTGACAAGTATAATCATACCAAACTGAATAGCTTTAACCATTAATGATTTATTGAATTTCATCGGTTTATTTACCGGAAATTCCTTAATGATTTCAGGATTGATTTTATTTTCGTTTAATTTATTCCACTCAACTTTTGGTGACATATAGATGTCCTTGTTGTTGTAGTATAATTTATAATGATTCTTATCCATTAAAAACTTTTTTTATTTATTATGTATATATTAAATAGTGTTTACTTAAAATCATAAAAGTCAAAAATTTATGATTAAACTTTTTTTATTTTTTAATATATAAGGCAAATAGTATTCACTTAAAACGTAAAATGATGATATTAAAAGATTTCAGTAATTTCTTGACAGAAAAAAGGTTAACAATACCTGAGTTAAACAAAGAAGAAAAAAGATGGGAAATGTTTTTAACTAAGTTAAAAAACGATTCTCCGTTTATTTTGGAAGATGAAGGTGAAGTCAAAGTAAACAATGCTGATGAAGTTATTCAAAGTATTACCGATGATGAAGGTAATTTAGATATGGATAAAGTCACACTATATTTAAAACCACGAAACAGATATGCACCTGTTATCAAAACTGATAAAGGTGAATTCAAATTAAATCAATTTCACAAAACAGTTGAATTTGGTGGTGGTACAGGTACATCATTGGGTACAGTCAACGCAAGAACATATGAAACTATACAGGCTTTATTCTTTAGTCTAAGACAATACTTAGGAAGGGAGATTGATCCAGGTGATATCCATTTATTATATACCGATACTAGTGAATTAGAATTACCAGGTGAAAGAAATACAGCAGATGATAAGTCTGCTATTTTAGATAGTGTTAAATCAACCAAAAACATCACAAGGGATGATCTGAAATTCTTTGAGGATAAAGGTTGGATTTATACTTACGTTAAAACTGCTAATGTTTTCTATGGTTCTTTAAATGAAAATAAAGATTATATTTTCCACCATGCTTATTCAGGTGAAGGAATTGCTGATGCTGTTTATAGGGCGTTTATTAAATGTATTCGTAATATAAATAAAGAAAATAAAGTAAGAATTAGTATGTCAAGGTGGAATCCATCTGATATTTGGGCTGTTGAAGTGGATATGGAACAAGATATTATATCAGTATTACAAGAAATACAAGATATGACTCAATTGAATACTGTAATGGACTCTTTATTTGATGACAACTTCTTAGTTGGAATATCATTAAAAAAGATTCCTTTTGACAGAGAAATTCAGTTGATCGTTAGTAAAACACTACAAACAAATTTTACTTATGACTATTCTTCTACTTCGTTGGGTGCGTTTGATACATTAACTGTACAAATTCATTCTAAATCATATTCATGGTTACAACATAAAAGAGAAGAAACATTAGATGCTAGGATATTTAGTGGAAAACAAGAAGGTAATATATTCTTAGAGGTTAGAGGTAGTGCATCTAAATACGGAAAAGCCAGCTTAACTTATATTAATTCGGTTCTCGGTAGAGTTAATATCGAATCAATTCCTGCTTATCAAAAGTTCTCTGCTTTAAGTGATGAACAATTAAGAAGAAGAATTACAAAGTTATATGAAACAATTCCTAATTTGGAAAAAGTTAATACTACTTCTCTGAGATGGAATATTAAAGATGTAAGAAGTAAACTTATATCCAAGTATCAATCTCTATTATTTGTTAGTATCTTAGAAAAATATAAAAAGAAGCCTTTCAAAACAGGTATTTTTGGTAGAATAAGATTCTTATTCAATAGTAAACTAAGTGTTACTAACTATGTAGTTAAAGAAATTTTCTACTACGCTTATTCAATGGGTGGAGAATTATTCGACAACTGTAAGTTTTATAGAATAAAAACACATTAGAATATCATAAAAAAACCACATTTTTCAATGTGGTTTTTTTTATTCCTAATAATTCATTATTAATAATTCCTGTCCTTTATTTTGCTTTCTACCCGCTTGAGCTGCGGCAGCTTTACTAAATGATTTCATTGTCCATGTAAACATATCCCTGGGAAACCATTCTTTTAATACTTCAAATGGATAATAACTTAAACTAAATTTACCATCTATATTATTAAGAACCGTAGCCATTCTTTCATGATCAGTTCTATCAAAGTCATGATTAGAATAATAGTTTTCTGTTTTCCAATATGGGGGATCGACATAAAAATAAGTTGTGGATGAATCATATTTTTCAATTACTTCTTGAAAATCCATATTTTCAACGAATGTTATTCTATCAAAATGTTCTCTATACTTAGGGTTTTTTAACTTATCCATAAAGATTAGTACCTTACACCTATATTTACCTTTATAGTCCGTGTATGACGATGTTTCGGGTCTTGAACCTGAGAATACTTGTGTCAATACATACACATATTTACCAGCAGCTTCAAAATTGGGTTCTTCACCTACAACATAATCGTCATCGAAAATTTCTTTTTGGTATTTTTTGAACATCTGTGCGTATTCAGGTGGTGTATTTTCAACACCTACTTGTTGACAAGGATATTTTGATAATTCTTTCCATAATCTGTCATATTGTAAAGAACATTTCATAAGATTGGCGTTCAATCCATTAAAATCATTATAAACAACTGTTTTAAGATTTGGAAACTTTTTTAAATCCATGTTGAAAAATACCCAGAACATTCCTGAGAATGGTTCAACGAATGTTTCTATGTCGTTTGGTATGAATGGTACGATCCATTTTCCTATTCTTGCCTTGCCACCAATGTAACTTATCATTAATATTTCCACGCCACTACTTATCTATTGTACAGTAGTGTTTATTTTAGTTTATATATCGCATTTCTTATGATTTGTTTATAATTTTTATATATAATGTCAAATAAAAAATCCCTAATTTTAATGGTCAGAATAATTTTCATAGGAAATGGTTTTAATAATAGAATAAAAGTATTGAATACAATAGAGAATTGTACTATTGATGTTATTAATGGTATTGATGAAAAATCTATAATGAGTAGATTACCTATTGACGTTATTGATTTATTTGTTATAGATAAAACAAAACCGTTATTTAAAAAAATTATATCTTTAATAAATTCTAATGCTTCAATTAATCATATTCCTATAATTTCACTTATCACAAAAAAAGATTTACAAAATGAATCAATAAGCGATGGTGATTTATTCGTTTCTGAATTCGTAACTGATATTGAATTCAAATATTTTGTAAAAGCTATGATAAAAATGAAATTAATGGATGACGAGCTAAAGAAAGAAAAAATAGTATTAGAATTAAAAGTAAAAGAAAGGACAAGAGGTTTACAAGAATCTGAAAGTAAATTTAGAAGAATTTATAATAATGTTCCTGATATAATTTACACCCACGATTTAGAAGGTAATTTTTCATCTATAAATGATAATATTAGTCAACTAGGATATACACCAGAAGAATTAATAGGTAAAAACATATCATTACTTTTAAATGAAGAAAATTTAAAAATCGCGTTTGATCACATACAGAAGAAAATCGAAAATCCTGGTAAAACCCATATATTTACAATTGAAGTTATTCCAAAAGATAAACAGATAAAAATTTTAGAAATAAAAAGTCATGTAATTGAAGATAGTAAAGAAATTTTTGCAATTGCTAGGGATGTAACTGAAAAAGTTAAATCACAAAAAATTATAGAAGAAGAACAAGAAAGATATAGAAATATGTTTGACAATATGAGAAGTTGTGTTGCTGTGTATAAATCAGAAGATAATGGTGAAAATTTTATTTTTACTGGAATAAATAAATCATCCTGTGAAATAGAACAAGTATGTAGTGAAGATGTATTGGGAAAATACATTGAAGAACCTTTTCCTGATTTAAAAGGAACTGATTTCTTTAAAAATTTACAAAAAGTATATCGTACAGGAGAATCTATTATAGATAAACCGTTTTATTATGAAAACAAAAATAATGGTGTTAAAGGATGGAGAGAAAACTTTATTTATAAATTAAAAGCTACAGATGAAGTTGTTGCTATTTACGATGATATTACAGATCGTATTAAATATCAAGAAGAATTAGAAAAAGCTAGAGATAAAGCTGAACAATCTGATAAAATAAAGAGTGTGTTTATATCTAACATGTCACATGAAATCCGCACTCCTATGAATTCTATTATTGGTTTTACAAGTTTACTTGAAAAAGAAACCAATCCTAAGAAATTCAAAAGTTATGTTGATATAATAACTAACTCTGGTAATTTACTTTTAACATTAATTGATGATATAATGGATTTGTCTAAGATGGAATCGGGTAATATGAATATTAAAAAATCATATTTTGAATTACAGAAACTATTTAAAGAAATAAAAGAACAATTCAAATTAGAATTAAATAACAGACAAAAAGATGGTGTTGATTTAATAACGATTGATGGGAAACACAAAAATATTTATACTGATTATAAAAGAATACACCAGGTATTAAATAACTTGATACTAAATGCTATAAAATTCACAACAGAAGGCCATATCAAATATGGGTTTTCGGAAATAGATGGGTTTTTTAAATTTTATGTAGAAGATACGGGAATAGGAATAAAAGAAGAAAATTTAGAAATTGTATTTGATAGATTTTATCAGATAGATAGAAAAAAATTTAAAAAACAAGAAGGAACTGGTTTAGGATTAACAATATGTAAAGCTATTGTAGAATTATTGGGTGGTGAAATGTGGATTGAATCAGAATTTGGGATAGGTACTACGATTTATTTTACTGTACCGATAGAAGAACCAAAATATCAGGATGTTATAATTGATCAAGAAACTGAAATACCAAATCAGGATATATGTGATGATAAAAATGTATTGGTTGTAGAAGATAATGATACCAATTATGACTTATTAGAAATTTTATTATTATCATCAAAAATGAAAGTAGATAGAGCTACCAATCATTTAGAATTTTTTGATAAAATAGAAAATGATATAAAATATAGTTTAATATTATTGGATATTCAATTACCAGGAAAAGATGGGTGGGAATTATTGAAATGGTTGAAGATTAATAAAAAAGAAATACCTGTTATAATACAAACTGCTTTCGCATCAATCGAAAATGAAATAAAGGCAAAAGAAATGGGTGCCGATTACTTTATACCAAAACCTATTAATGCTAGTGAGTTAATAAATAAAATTAGAATTATTTGTAGCAATTCCCATCAACAAAATTCTTAAAACATAAGAATAGAGGATTTGGTAGATCATCCATATCAAAATACTTCCATTCTACACATTTATCTGGTTCCATTAATGTTGGAAAACCGTATATTTCAAGAGCATCCATATAAATAGTTACAAAATGGTTTCCATCTTCAAATACATCATTGGTGATACAATTGAATTTCATATCACTAAGAACCATACCTACTTCTTCTTTTGTTTCTCTTTTGATACTATCTTCAATAGTTTCACCTGGCTCTAATTTTCCACCAGGAGGAGCCCAAGTAAGATTACCTAACTTAGATTTTCTTTGACCTAATAAAATTTGTCCTTTTTTATTTTTAATAAGAATAGCGATTCCTACATTTGCTGTATTATACATACATATTATAGGATATTATTTAAACTTAGTTTTAAGTTTTTTAATTTTAAAGTATCTTGTATATTCAACAGGGCTGTTAAATCTTTTTATAATGGATTCTTTTTCAATGTCAATTAAAATATTTTCATCCCCATTGAAAATTTCACCATCTTCAATTATCAAAAGATTAGATTGATCTTTGTATTTTCTTTCTCCTTTAAATTTACTGGAATGCCATTGATGATTATTATTAAAAAGATGATCTTGAAAATCATGAAAATCTTTTTTATTAATATCTTTACAATTTATAACAATAATAATTTTTCGCATTTCATTAAATTTATGTGTTTGAAAAACGTGAAGATGTTCTTCTTTTTCGATGTTAATATCGTCTATGGATATAATTTGTTTTTCTTGCACGTATTTATAATATTTATATTAATATACAAATATACACAAAAAAGTTTTAAATAAAAAATTATCTTTCTCTTTTTCCTTGAATTTTCTGTTTATTAGGAACAATCTTTGAAAAATTACTATCTATTTCAAAATCATAATTTTTATTCATACTCATTTTATATGAATTATCACCTGATTTAATATAAACACGATTAATAAATGGATCATAATTTAATTCATCAATTACTAATGGATTACCACTATCATCATAAATTGTCATTCCTATTAATAAACTTCTAAATAATATTTCGAAAAAATTTGTTTCTTGTTTTGCCATTTTTAATTATTTATGATATTTTATATAATCACCACAAATAAGTACACTATCTAAATCATGTTTAAAATCAGTCCATGTACCTTGTAATAAAGTATAATTATTTTCTTCTAATCCTTGTCCAGTAAAACCATTTAATGAATAGACATAATCATATATACCGTCATCATTATCATCAAATTCTTTACCAATAATACCTACTTCAACATATAAATCAATTAATGGTTTCACAGTATTAAATAAATCTTCACCATCAAGTCTTGATATGTAAGTTAATACAGTAAGTTTAGCATAGTTCCATCTTTGACTAAATGCTACAATATTTTTTAAGTGGTGTTTATGCCATTCTACCGTTAAATAATGAACTGCTTCTGCTTGTGACATACCTCTAGTTGTCA
>Ga0307377_10008681_pt1 | contig 10265 bp, 6 predicted proteins | sample TR3MG_FD_202535 | JGI IMG/M metagenome (GOLD analysis project Ga0307377, IMG submission 202535) | Soil microbial communities from Risofladan, Vaasa, Finland - TR-3 | ecosystem: Environmental > Terrestrial > Soil > Coastal area > Acid sulfate soil | place: Finland: Risofladan, Vaasa | collected... | reverse complement strand
GCTATTATGTCAATGGGTGGCGCTGCGTTGATGGCGGTTGGACATGGAACAGGTGATGATAGGGCAAGAATTGCCGCGGAACAGGCACTTTCCAGTCGCTTGCTTGATGTGACCATCGACGGCGCAAAAGGTATCCTCTTTAACGTAACTGGCGGGCGAGATATGGGCTTGTTCGAGATCAACCAGGCTGCCTCCATCATTCGCGAGACGGCCCATCCAGATGTTAATCTTATTTTCGGCGCTGTAATTGACGAAACCATGGACGATGAGATAAGGATTACGGTTATTGCTACCGGCTTCGAGCATGGCATGCCTCACATGCGGCCGATGGTCGAACAAGCCTCTCGGGCAATTCCGACCGGTAGGCCGGTCCGAGAAACGCAATCTTCAAGAAGGACTGAACAAGTTGGAGCAGCTCAAACACCCTCAATATCTGGAAGCGATAGATTCCGAATTGAAGATCTCGAAATCCCGACTTTTTTACGCAAGAATCGGAACTAGGTAACTCCGTCAAGGGTAAGAGCCACATCCTGCCTCCGTATATCGGCGGATCTTAGTCATAATCGGCTAAGATCCGCATTCTCAATTCCCTGCTGCCTGCGGTCAGATTCTTTAAGGTGAATCGTGGCCGATTATCCTTGTCGCCAATTCCGGCGTATGCTATAATTTTCCTCTCCTGAGTGCTAAATATGGGGCCGCTGTCTGTAAACATCCCTGCATGTAGGGCTTCTTGGTATTGTAGTTGTTAGCTAAGGTATAGAGGATTCTCAATGAAGTGCCCATATTGCGAGCACGAGAAAACACGCGTCATTGACACGAGCCACGATACTCGGGGAGGCGTCCGCAGGCGGCGGGTATGTGGCAATTGTGGCCAGCGTTTTACAACATACGAGCGGCCGATATTAGCCACGCCAATGCTGGTAAAACGCGATGGCACAAGGGAGGAGTTTTCCCCGGCGAAGCTGGAAGTTGGCATACGGGTTGCTTGTGCCAAACGACCTGTGGCAGCCATAGATATTGAACGATTGGTTGGAGAAACGGAAGCAGAACTTCAACAAATGGGCAAAGCAGAAGTTCCAAGCCGCCTGGTAGGAGACAAAGTGATCAGGCGCTTGAAAGAGCTGGATGAGGTGGCATATATTCGATATGCGATTGTTTATTTGCGACTGGATGATCTTGAATCTATCCGGAGCGAAATAGACCGGTTGCTCGTGGACGATTAACTTAACGAATTGCCATATATCGTAAGCTGCGCATGTTTGCACGAGAATAAATTAATTGGAAATGGAGTAGTTTGATGGTATCAAATCATAAGGCGACCAGAACACCCCCTTTAATCTCGCTATCGGAAAATAGCCTGGCGGTGCTCCAGAAGCGTTACCTTCGACGTGGTCCTGATGGGAAACCAGAGGAGACCGTCGAAGAAATGTTCCTTCGGGTAGCGACACATATCGCCGGGCCTGAGCTTGAGGCTGGTGGTGATTTCGAGACAATGACAGATGCATTTTATGATATTCTTACTGAGTTCCGATTCATGCCAAACAGCCCAACTTTTACCGGGGCTGGCACACCTCTAGGCCAGTTGGCCGCCTGTTTCGTATTGCCAATAGATGACGATATGGGCCGAAATCAGTCTGGCATTTTTCAGACACTGCGTGATGCTGCCCTTATACAGCAGACGGGAGGGGGCAATGGATTTTCATTCTCACGATTGCGACCGAAGGGTGCGTTGGTCAAATCATCAGCCGGCCATGCTACTGGCCCGGTGGGCTTTTTGCGGGTTTATGATCAGGCGTTCGGAGAAATCGCTCAGGGAGGTACGCGCCGGGGAGCGAATATGGCCGTGCTTCGAGTGGATCACCCAGACATCCGCGACTTCATTACTTGCAAGAGCGATGAGAATCAGATCACTAATTTCAATATAAGTGTCGGAGTGACGGATGCCTTTATGGAGGCTCTTGAGAATAATGGGGAATATGATCTTATCAATCCACAAGATGGAGAGGTGTGGGAAACGATTCCTGCCCGCGAGATATTTGACATGATTGTGGAACAGGCCCATCATAACGGTGAGCCTGGCGTTTTGTTTATCGACAAAGCCAACCGTGACAATCCCGTACCACACCTCTATACGTTGGAAGCAACTAATCCATGCGGCGAGCAATGGTTGGGCCCTTATGAGAATTGTTGTTTGGGATCAGTGAATTTGGCCAAGCATTTTGGCCCAGATGGATCGATAGATTGGCAACTTCTCCAGGAGACAGTTGATCTGGCGACAAGGTTCTTGGATAATGTTGTCACCGCAAATGCTTATGTCCCGGCGGTTTTTCAGTTAAAAGAAGCGGCTCTGAAGTCACGGCGAATTGGTCTGGGAATTATGGGATTAGGCGATCTCATGTTCCATCATGGCATCCGTTACGGGTCAGATGAGGCCCAGGAATTTGCCGGCCAGGTAATCGAGTTTGTTCGTTATCACTGTATGCACACGAGCATTGAACTGGCAAAAGAACGGGGCCCTTTTACGGCTATTGAAGGCAGCATCTACGACCCGAACCAACTACAGTGGCAACCGCCACAACCACTGAAACCATTCGAAAAAGATTATTCTCGACCAAAAGTAGATTGGGCAACAGTCAGCAAAGGCATCAGGGAACACGGAATTCGCAACGCCGCCCAGACAACGGTGGCCCCAACTGGCACGATAGCTACTGTTGCCGGTTGTGAAGGATACGGATGCGAACCGGTATTTGCGCTGGCCTATGTTCGCCACATGAATGATAATGGTAAGGATCTGGAGCTCCAATACACGAGTCCACTCTTCGAGCGAGCCTTAACAGCCGCCAACCTTGACCGGGAAGAGCGAGAAGCAATCATCGCTGAAGTATCAAAGATAGGGAGTTGTCAAAGTATAAGCTCTGTTCCCGGTTCAGTCCGCCATGCATTTGTTGTTGCCTCCGATATTAATCCCGAAGAACATGTTCGCATGCAGGCCGCAATTCAGGCTTTCATTGACAATAGTATCTCCAAAACCTGCAACTTCCCGGGCACTGCCACGGAAGAGGATGTAGCCAATGCTTATAAACTCGCCTGGCAGTTAAATTGCAAAGGTTTGACGGTTTATGTTACCGGTTCGCGTGAAAAAGTGGTGTTGGAGACACATGCTACCAAAGCGAGCAAAGAAACCGATCCAACCCAATCTGCCCTCTGGACGTTATCAAAGAAACCGCGCGCTGGCGTCTTACGTGGTGAGACCCATCGAGTAACCACACCTCTGGGGCAGACCTACGTAACCATTAATGAGAACGGCCATGATCATCCTTTTGAGGTTTTCATCCAGACCGCCAAGGCTGGAAGTGACACAGCGGCCGTCTCTGAAGCAATTGGCCGCCTCATTAGTTACACTTTGCGCTTATCATCGACTGTTCCTCCCAGAAATCGGATGATAGAGGTAGTCAGCCAGCTGAGTGGCATCGGAGGAGGACGCCCGTTAGGATTTGGCTCGAATCGTGTCTTATCATTACCAGATGGCGTTGCCCAGGCCCTAAACGAGTATCTCAATGATAGCAGCTTGCCAGATGAACATAGCAATGGTCAGGTCCCTCAAATGTTAGGACAGATGTTTTTCGGGGATCTTTGCCCTGAGTGCGGTGAGGCGGCCGTGGTCAACGAAGAGGGATGCCGTAAATGTTATGCTTGCAGTTTTAGCGAATGTTAAGACATTTTTGGGCAAGAGATTGTATTTATCTACTCCTTGGTGTAAACTAAGTAGGTGCAAGCATTGATGGATTCGGTTGCTTTAATAACGTTGCGATCATGTAGCATGCCACATCCACCATCTATTTATCGAGGTAGAGAAGTAGAATGAAACCAGCAGATAGGAATGAATCAGATCAGGCGAGAGAGAGCAACCAAAAACGCCAGCGCTATCAACCGCCGGCGATTATATACGAAGGTAAAATAACCATCCGCGCCGGTTCCCCGGTAGTTCCACCACCACCTGGCTTTGGCGAGGGTCCGCCTTCCCCATTTGGTTTTCCTGGACAATAGTTGATTGGTTAATCATGTGGCGAGGAGAACACTCCTCGCCACTTTTCTATTGATTCATTGCAGGGCAGTGGCGTTGTTGCTTATAGCCATTCCCCGAGACATTTTTTGCCCCCAGTTCGGCGTTTCGATCATCCAGTTCCACGTTAAACGATATTATACAAATGTGCTCGAGTATGGCCGCGATCAGAGGTAAGCCACTGTTACAATGCGCTTTTTCCTCGATTCGCTTCTAATTCAGCTAGATTATACAGATCCTGATGTCGCTGATCAGCTTAATATTCTTTTTCATGGGTGGCAACCCGGATCCAAGGTTGTCTCTGAGTTGCCGGCCGCTGATACATTCCTTCCTCTGGAACCTGATTGTAAGTTCGATTTCCAAATAAGCGATACAAAGCCAGGTCCACCCAAAGGTAAGCCGCTCTTTCAGGAAAGATCACACCTTCTGCCGTCGAGTGCCAGTTTTGTTTCTGTCTACCAGCAAGGCGAAGAGAAAACCATATACTTCCATGATGGCGCAATTGTTAGAGTTGCTCCAGGTGCCCACCCCATGGAAAGCGGACAGAAGGGCGCCACCAGTATACGAGCAATAATCGCCCGTGAACTGTTAAGATCTGGACGTCTAGAGGATATTCTTTTTACAGGATTGGCCCCTTTTTTACGTCGAAGAGGGTATTTTCTGGTCCATGCCTTCGCTGCCGTTCGTTCTAGTCAATCGCTACTATTGATTGGGCCTTCAAACAGCGGTAAAACAACGGCCGGTCTCAGTCTCACTTGTGGCGGCTGGGGGTATTTGGCCAACGATGTTGTGTTGTTGAAGCTTATAAATGGCAAAGTCTCTGCGTTGCCCACACCTGGAGCAGTAGGGATATCTGCATTAACAATTAAGCTAATTCCTGGGCTGGATACAATGGAAGGAAAAATATCCACAGGGGAAACCATTGGAAAGACATACTTTCCAGCACTGGAACTCGTTTCTTCTTGGGCTGCGCCGGCTCCAGTTAGTACAATATGTTTTCCCAAGATTGACCGGCACCAGGTTCAGCACCTAAAAAGAATTAGCAAGGCGGTGACATTAGCAAAACTGATGGAGAGCAGCGCCGATCGCTGGGACCAGGCTATGCTAGAAGATCACGTTAACTTGTTGCAATGCTTAATCGAGCAGGCGGACGGCTATGAACTCCTTATCGGTGATCAAGTTGCTTCCTGGTCAGAATCGTTATCGGAAATAATTAAATGATGGCCAGGATCGCGAGCGTACCAATCATGATTCGCGATCGATTATTACGCTCATCAATCTACCAGTTTGCGCCATTTAAGGAGAGCACCTGGTCCATTTACTGTAGGTAACCTTGTCGTCCAACAAGTAAGCTCCACACAGATCAGCGTTCTCAAGAATTATACCAATCAGATCCGCCCAACTCAGATTAGCGCTACATATGCTGGCACATCGTAGCTTCAGACCTCTTAGATCCCTGCACATTTTGTGCGCTTTGGCTAAATCGGCTTTGTGCAAGACAGTATCTTGAGGGTTGGCATCATTAAGAGTTGCCTTAAAGGCTTCGACAATCCGCCAATTTCAACCTGACTGCCTCTCAGGTTCACTAAGTGACGCTTGCCTTGTATTTCAACAGTATGGGCCTCCACAGTTATAATAGATTGGTCTTACCAGGCAAACGGCTATATATATTAGGTAATGTTCTGCCATATTGAGAGATCAAGAGCTCCATTCTTACCAAGTCAGCTCACATATTGGCCTGTATGCTTACCCTTGAAAGATGGACCGGTTGTTTCCCCCCATTTCTTTGAATTTCAATCAGGGCCGACGAAAGGTTTTTGGAGCTCATGAATGGCAGCCAATTCAATAGTCTTGGATTGGATAACTCATAATAAGGACCTCAAAAGAGGCATTCCTTGACTTCTCAATCCGCACTGCTAAAGAAACCAACATTTGCCGACGCTGGTTGATACATTTGCTGGCCATTAAAATTATCAGGCGATTGGCCTTCAGCATGATTAACCAAGGATTACTAAGCTACCCCACAAAAACAGTCCATTAGGATCATGCCGTCGGATGTCACGTAATTTTCCCCGATGGTTTTCTGTCAAATACGCTCAACTAATGCTGCGGCAGATTGTCTCATCCTGAGGTCTTCATAAAAATGCATTATTGTCGATTGTGAAGTAAGCTGATTACATCATATTCAGTAATTACAGGATGTCATGTTTCGATTCGTCGCAGGCGATGGGGATATTCTTGCGGAGTCGAATGCCAAGGCGGATCATGCGACAACCGATATCAAAATATGCGCCTGGGCTACACCCCTAGGGCAGTTCTCCTGGATTTGGAAACGGCCAATCCCGAAAATCGGCCGGACAATCGTCCGTGTCAGCCCAATAAGGATACCGCTCTAGACTACGACCAGAGCTTGTGAGAAGGGGGCAACTAGTCTGACGTGTAACCTTTCCTGTACCGTAGGCGATCGCATCGACGATCATTCCGCCTGGACCTCGGAGATAAACCTCATCACCGCTATTGCCCAGGCGCAGTATGGCGGCCGGATCGCCCCAAGATGGATCATCGATCAAGTTTGGTACCGAGGGATCGGATTCTACGATTTCAAAATTAGGATTGAATCCAAATCTGCCATTGAAACCTACCGCCGTCGAGGCAATAATTAACGTTGTATTTGGCTCAACAATTGTATTGCTTGGGAATCGACGCACGTCCTCAAAATCCTCCGGTTTAGAGGCATCGCCCAGGCTGAAATCGTCTAGTCGAATAGGGCGGTTGGTCGGATTAACCAGTTCAATAAACTCATCGTCCTCTGTCGAGCCAGGAGGGTCATAATAAATTTCACTAATGAGCATGTAATCGGCCGGGCCGCTGAATCGATAGAGCATTGACGGGAGATAAACAATGTGTGGCCAATCACTATTAAACATTTGGGCAAGCAATTGATAAAGTTCGTCAGATTGGACTATCAGGGCGATTTCTCTATTTCCTTTATGGGAGAGCTCCGTTCCGTTGATACTGCCAATAAAACTGTAACCACGCCCATCTATTTCGATTAGGATCATCTTGTTGTGGATGCCCAGGCCGGTAGGGTTGGCCTCGGTACAGTGCAGATCAAGCTGCTCGTCTGCAGCAATCTGGTTTATCTCCCGGCAAGTCATGTGGTTACCCAGCGGATCACTGATTTCGGAAAAATAACTGTCTAATAGTATCCTGGCCGAGGCCCCACGACGGGCTGCAGCCACGATGGCTTTAAGTCTTGGATTGGGATCGTCAATCGAGTTGCTGTTCGCAGGACCCCAATGTGGTCGTTCGTTAAGTTGTTGGACCAGGATCGTATCCCCTTGTCCCGCTTCGTTGAGGAGATGCAATATCCCGTCCTGATCTCGCAGGCTGTTCTCAGGGGATTGGATCACTTGGCTCTCGAATGTCCCCGTCAGAATCCAAGGAGTTGGATAACGTACAATGTAGCCACTACCACCTGTCTCAGTAATAGGAATGGTTCCGGGAGGTGGATCCCCATACTTTGGATCATCCTGCTGCCACATCAGCAAATCTGCATGATGCGACGGGTCAAAGTCAGCCTGCCATATCGCTAGGACCCGGCTAACAACTCCAGGTGAGTTCATTACCAGAACAAGACCTCGCCGTCCCCACGTCCCATCACTTTTATCGTCATTAGGTAAGCTATCCGGGCTTAGGTTTTCAGTGCTAATGATGACGCGTTGCCGGTCGATGATCATAATTTTAGCATGCAAATATCGATAACGATCAAATATATGTAGGGCACTATTCGAAATCATAAACCAGCACGCACCACCGGCCGCGTTCAATTGACGACAGGCATACTTCTCCTGGTCATCGATCCCACCTGGGGGATCGCCTTCAAGCAGTAGCGTGACACTTACCCCACGATGTGCAGCGGAAATTAACTCTGATGCAATAGGCCAACTACGAATCGTTTGTGACTCAATTTCCAAACTGATTTCAGCGTTCCTGATCTCCTGGATCATCAAATCAAAGGCATTGTCTGGAGCTATGCCTACTAAAAGGTCAGTTGTTTCCGATATCACCGGGCTGAAGAAAAAGGCATCCAGATCCCACCCGGGATATTGAACAAGCTTATTGTGGTATGTGCCTGTATTTGATTGAGCCCAGTCGGCGGCCGTATTTGTATCGGCGATAGGCCAACCCCATACTTGGTCATTCCGCCTGAATAATACCTGCCCATCTGCACCAAATACCCCCGTAAGGGCGTAAGGCATAACTGCCGGACCTGACCAACCTGACTGAGTTGTATCGCCACTCAGGTATACGAGGACATCTTGCAGAAACTCTGACGAGTCGTAGAGTAACACCAAATCTCCGTCATCAGACAAATGCCATCCTCCGCCGCTCATGTTAGGCACCGTTAGAATACTTTCCTCAATTTCATAGTCAGGTTCAAAGCCGAATTGACGGCTAAATGAGTTAGCTTTGCGGGCAATCCAAATTTGATTTGCCGGAGCCAGCACAGCGCCTTCGGGAAAGGTTGCCTGACCTAGATTATCTTGCAGACGCCAGCCAGAGAGATTTGCGGTCGAGCCGCCGACGTTCATCAACTGAATTGCCTCATCTGGCTGCTGTAATTCGTATCCAGAGAAATGAACCGCCTTGATTAACACAACCGCCTGGGATGTGGGAACGACCAGCGTGCCGGCCTGGGCATGATTGTTGGCTATTTGGGACTCGGATATTGAAGTACTTACCTGGGCATGATTATCAAACAGACCATTAAGACCGAAGTTGATCGTTGTGGTTAATTGAAGGGTTATCTGATCCCCTGGCGGTATGAACCCTAACTGCCAGATAAGCGTTCCGGGTTCCGGTTGCTGAAGCGGAAAGTGGCCATTATTTCCCGAATAGACGAATCCTGGGGGAAGTATATCGATCAGTTTGACATCTGACGCACTGGCATGGCCGACGTTGCTGATAATTATGGTGAAGCTCAGTGGCCCCCCGGCTGTGGCGGTTACCGGCGCTGTTTTTCTTAAGCTGAGATCAGCTTCCAATGTACCAGAAACCCAGGATGAATTCGGCTGACCCGGCGTGCCATTAATTGGCTCACTGTATAGATTGAGACCGTTACGGGTTATGGTGTCGTTACTATGCCAGTTGAAATCACCCGATCCCCCATTTGGGCTCGTGCGCTCCATGCTGCGAAAATCCGGGGGACCGGTTCCGGCCGGCCAACTACCACCATTTTCATTTGCAGAATCTACGATGGAATGCGTATTGTCTTGTAATACGAGCGACTCGCCAGAGTCACTCAGCGTCCCGAGGAATATCTGATTAGCATCAATATCAATGATCGATTCTTCAGTGCGTTCCAGGACATAAAAACCTTCAGAAGGGATCGTGCCTACCAATGTGATGCTGATATCACCCCCATCGGTCAGGCTCCAACCATTGAGAGGGATCGGGATCGATGAGGCATTATACAATTCGATCCATTCGTGGCTTCTGCCAGCGGCCGTACCCTGCCAGGCAACTTCACTAATTATAACTTTCACCTGATCATCCGTTGATCTCGGGAAAGCCGTGGCGCTAAACCATCCAAGCAGGAGGGTCACCCCCGCTGCCAGACAAGCCATTATGAGGCTAATCCGCCCAAACAAAGCTACTCCCTCCTTAAGAACGGCCGGTTAGTATGGCCATACCAAAGGCAAAATGAGCATGGCGATTCCGAAGATCAGTAATTTCAGTGGTGTACCTAACTTTGTATAGTCCAAAAAGCGATTACCCCCAGGTTCCATAGCCAAGGTAATTGGTAGCTTGCCAATTAGGATTAATAAGCCGCCCAATAGCGTGCCGATGGCCATGGGTAATATAAGTTTGGATGGGGGCGTTTTTGTTTTCCGGGCTATTTCAATTGAAACCGGCAACATGAGTGCCGCAACGCCGACGTTATTCATAAAGGCCGAGGGTGCGGCCGCACTCGCCATAATAAGGAGAAGAAAGCGGATATGAGCGTTCCCGGCAACAAGGAGAACCTGGGTGCCAAGCTGGCCTGCAATGCCTGTTTTTGAGAGACCACCACTTAAAATAAAAACTGCCCACACGGTAATCACGGCTGGATTGATGAACCCAGATAGCGCTTCTATCGGTGTCACCAGCTGGGTGAGCACCAGGCTACTAAGCACGACGAGAGCCACGACACCCACCC
>Ga0307377_10008680_pt1 | contig 10267 bp, 11 predicted proteins | sample TR3MG_FD_202535 | JGI IMG/M metagenome (GOLD analysis project Ga0307377, IMG submission 202535) | Soil microbial communities from Risofladan, Vaasa, Finland - TR-3 | ecosystem: Environmental > Terrestrial > Soil > Coastal area > Acid sulfate soil | place: Finland: Risofladan, Vaasa | collected... | reverse complement strand
GGGACAGGATTTGAACCTATGACCTTCGGGTTATGAGCCCGACGAGCTACCGAGCTGCTCCACCCCGCGTCAGCGAAGACCGCCACTATAGCAAAGCATTTAGGCATCGTCAAACACTATAATGAAATTCTTTTAGCCGGGCATCAACACAAAAAAGGTTTGCTTGCCTGCTATTGTTATTCATGTGCCGAACCTACATACAGCAACGCTATAATCGCCGCGGAATTTGAACTATATCAAGAAAAATGACCCTCACCAACTGCATAGGCAGTGCCGCTGCCACACTTACCACTATCGCCTTTATCCCGCAGGCATGGAAAGTATGGCGAACCAAACATACTGCTGACATTTCAATGGGCATGTACATTTTGTTCACGCTCGGAGTCGCGCTGTGGTTAGCCTATGGCATCCTGCTCGAATCATGGCCTATCATCATAGCCAACGCTTTCACACTGGCATTGGCCGGAGCCGTACTGGCAATGAAAAACAAATTCGGCTAAAGACTAAACATAACATGAGCCAAATTCCCGAGGTCAAACCAGATCAATCCATTGAACTGCTCAAAGAGCTGCATATCCTGACGCGCGACGGCAAACTCAACCAGGACAGCAGACGCAAGTTGAAGCAGGTTTATCATTTATTTCATTTTATCGAGCCGTTGCTAAATGAAGTGTTTGCCACCAAGCAAAATCTGACGCTGGCAGATCACGGTGCGGGCAAGTCCTACCTGGGTTTCATCATCTACGATTTATTCCTGAAAGCACATGCCGCTGGCCGCATTTACGGTATAGAGAACCGCAAAGACTTGGTCAGCAAGTCACAACAGTTGGCGTCCAAACTGGGGTTTTCACGCATGTCTTTTCTGAATCTGTCGGTGGAAGAATCCATATCATCGCCGCTACTACCCGAGCAAATTGATGTGGTCACTGCACTGCACGCCTGCGACACCGCCACCGATGATGCGATCAGATTCGCTTTGCACAAACAGTCAAATTTTATGGTGCTGGTACCATGCTGCCAAGCCGAAGTAGCGGCCGTCTTAAATAGAAACAAAAACCACTCATTGGGAAAAACTCCGCTTTCCGAAATCTGGCGGCATCCGATCCACACCCGCGAATTTGGCAGTCACTTAACCAACGTATTGAGATGCTTGCTGCTGGAAGCATACGGTTATCAAGTGACCGTGACGGAATTGATCGGTTGGGAACATTCCATGAAAAATGAGTTAATCATTGCACGAAATATTGGAGTTCCAAGAAAGAATGCCCGCGAAAGATTGGAGCAAATTTTGCGCGAGTTGAATCTGGAAGAGTTGCGCGGCAGGTTCAATTATTGATAATTCGCTGTTGAAACAACTCGCCATTCCGCATGAACACCAAAGAGCGGCGCAATAAAATGTTTAGTTATATCCTTTGCCCAAGTGAACAAAAAACATTCGCCTAGCCATTGGTCATTGCCTGTTGCTTCAGAGCCCACTCGACGTGTTCCCGGACCAATTCTGATTTATGCCCGGCTCGCAGCCTCAGAGCTGAGATAACTTCGTCACTCTTGGCGGCGTTACCCAGCGCCACGGCAATGTTGCGAAGCCACTGCTCATGCCCAATGTGATAGATGGCACTGCCCGCGAGCTTGGCTTTAAAATCTTCCTCCTCCCACTTGAATAATTCAATAAGCGAGACATCATCCAATCCGTGCCGAACCGCAAAATCCGCCTCGACCGTAGCTTGTGCAAAACCATTCCACGGACATACCAGCTGGCAGTCGTCGCAGCCGTATATTCGGTTTCCCATCAGCGGGCGCAGTTCAGTCGGGATGCTGCCTTTGAGTTCGATGGTGATATAGGAAATACAGCGGCGTGCGTCCAGCCTGTATGGTTCAATGATTGCATGGGTGGGGCATATATCGATGCAGCGTGTGCAAGATCCGCAGTGTTCCTGCTGGGGGGCGTCTATCGGCAGCGGCAGGTTCAAAAAAATTTCACCCAGAAAAAACCATGACCCGTGCTCACGGGATAACAGCAATGTATGCTTGCCACGCCAACCCAAGCCGGCTTTTCGAGCAAGCTCCACTTCCATCACCGGCGCGCTGTCCGTGAAAACCCGCCCGTTATATCCGGAGACTTCGGCGCGGATTTTATCGGCCAGTTTCGCCAAGCGGTTGCGCAGCACCTTGTGATAGTCCCGCCCCAGGGCATAACGCGAAATGTAGGCGCGTTCCCCTTCAGTCAACAGCTGCCAGCTGTCGCGGGCATCAGGCGGAAAATAATTCATGCGTAACGAAATCACGCGCAATGTGCCCGGCACCAGCTCTTCCGGTCGACTGCGTTTCGTGCCATGATTTGCCATATAATCCAGTTCACCATGCCAGCCTAGTGACAACCATTCCAGCAAACCGCTTTGCGCTGCAGTAAGATCGGTGTCACTGATACCGACGGCCTGAAAACCAAGTTCATGGGCCCAACCGCGTATTTGTTCGGCAAGCGTGCCGTATTCAATCTGTTGAGGATTTCCATTTTGCATAGTCACGATGATAGCCGAATCAGCATGAATTTAGCCGATGAAAGCGCAACCATTGCGCTGGCCCAGCGCCTCTCAACAAAGCTAAAACCCGGCATGGTGATTTATCTGCATGGTGACCTCGGAGCGGGAAAAACCACCCTTGTGCGCGGCATGCTGAATGCACTGGGTTACGCAGGACGTGTAAAAAGTCCCACCTATACCTTAGTTGAACCATACCATATCGATGGGTTAGACTTGCGTCACTTCGATCTGTATCGTTTGCACGATGAGGCGGAATGGGAAACGGCCGGTTTCCGTGATGAGTTCGATGGGCACAATATATTTATCATCGAATGGCCTGAAATGGCAATCAGATCAATCCCGAAAGCCGATATCGAAATTACTTTTGAAATCCTGCCCGAAGGGCGCAATGTCGGCATTAAAGGTAATACACCATCAGGACAGGAATGTTTAAAGCAATTTTAAAACTCGTTACATTATCCTTTTTTCTTTGGTTGCCACCGGGGCAAGCCGCCCCCATCACAGTCAGTGCGGCGCGTATATGGCCGGCACAGGATTACACGCGTCTGACACTCGAGTCCAAACATGCCATCCGTTACAACATGTTCAACCTGAATAATCCGGAGCGCTTGGTAATTGACTTGGATAACGTGGGACTAGGCAACACGCTCAACAATTTGCCCAAACTGGTCAGCAACGACGATCCGTACATCAAGAGTCTCCGCGTGGGGCGTTTCAAACCCGGTGTGGTGCGGCTTGTTCTGGATTTGAAAGGCCAAGTCAAACCCCAGTTATTCGTCCTCAAGCCGGTTGCTGATTATGGTTATCGATTGGTGCTGGACGTATATCCCGAGCAACCTGTTGACCCCTTGATGGCCTTGATAGACAGCATACCCGGGACTTCGAACACGCCAACCAGCAGTCCGAACGTTGAAAAAAAGCCTGGGAACGACAAACCTGAGATGACCCAAGCTTTGGAGAATAGCAAAGTCGACAATCCTGCAACTAATACTTTGTTACCGCCACCAACGCCACCTGAAATGCACGCACGCACCCTGATTATCATGATCGATCCCGGACATGGCGGCGAAGATCCCGGTGCCCACGGAAAATATGGCTCTCTCGAAAAAAATGTCACGCTGTCGATTGCTCGCAAGGTAAAAACATTGATCGACAAGCAGCCAAACATGCGCGCTCTACTGACTCGCGATGGAGATTATTTTATCCCGCTGATGGGACGTGTCGCCAAGGCACGAAAGGCGCATGCGGATTTGTTCGTCTCCATCCATGCGGATGCCTTTATCAATTCGAAGGCGCGGGGTTCATCCGTTTTTGCCTTGTCCGAACACGGCGCGACCAGCAGCGCCGCACGCTGGTTAGCGAAAAGTGAAAATGAGGCGGACTTGATCGGCGGCGTAAACATCGCGGTAAAAGACCCTTACCTCGCGCGCACCCTGCTCGATTTGTCGCAAACTGCAACCATCAACGACAGCATGAAACTCGCTAAAGATGTACTGAGCCAACTGGGCGATATCAACTATTTGCATACCGGACATGTCGAACAGGCGGGATTTGCGGTGCTTAAATCACCCGACATTCCGTCCATCCTGGTTGAAACGGCGTTCATCAGCAATCCCCGCGAAGAGCGTCGCCTGGATGACAAAAACTATCAAATGAAAACTGCCCGTGCGATTGTAGACGGCATCAACCGCTACTTTTCCAAAAATCCTGCGTTATCCAAACCAAGAATAGCGCAAATAGCTAACTGACAAGGGGGGCATTTCTTGAATCAGGATATTTATGTTCTCCTGGATATCGCCCGACCCTAAAGTATTGGCATCGGTCGCAACAGAATAACCACGGCATAAATACCTGGCTAAACTGCATTCCCGGAATAGGAGTTCTGCATCTACTCACGTTGGCGGCGGTGGAATTTCTGTTTGGTTTAGATGCGAAATTCCGGCTGCAATTGCTGCGCTGAGACTATCAGGCGGGGAATACCCCTGTAGAAAGATAGCGGTCACCCCGGTCACAAACGATGAATGCGATCACTGCATTTTCGACCTGTTGTGAGACACGCAGCGCAACGCTCAATGCACCGCCGGAAGAAATACCGCAAAATATTCCTTCTTCGCGAGCCAGGCGACGCGTCAATTCTTCAGCAACCTCCTGGCTCACATATTCCAATTTATCCACATTTCTTCCGCTGTAGATTTTCGGCAAATAAGCCTGCGGCCATTTTCGAATGCCGGGTATTTGTGCGCCCTCATCCGGCTGCACGCCGACGATCTGAATGCTGGGATTCTGCTCCTTGAAAAACCGCGAACAACCCATGATGGTACCGGTGGTGCCCATACTGCTGATGAAATGTGTGATCTTGCCATTCGTATCGCGCCAGATTTCAGGTGCAGTAGTTTCATAGTGCGCCAGCGGATTATCCGGATTCGAGAATTGATCCAGTATGATGCCCTGGCCTGCGGCACGCAGTTTTTCTGCTGTATCGCGCGCCAGTTCCATGCTACCTTCTTTCGCGGTCAAGACCAATTCCGCGCCAAATGCACGCATGGTTTGACGACGCTCGATGCTTTGATTTTCCGGCATCACCAAAATCATCTTGTAACCGCGCATCGCCGCCGCCATTGCCAGCGCGATGCCCGTGTTGCCGCTGGTTGCCTCGATCAATGTATCGCCGGGCTTGATCTCACCGCGCTGCTCGGCACGGGTGATCATGAACAGCGCGGGCCTGTCCTTGACTGAACCGGCCGGATTGTTACCTTCCAGCTTGGCGAGCAGCACGTTGCTGGTATCGCCCGGGATGCGCTTCAGTCTGACTAGCGGGGTGTTGCCGACGAAATTTTCTATGGATGGGTACACTTAATATTCCCTATTTATACAAGCAACCTCTACGCTCCAGCCTTAAGCATCTGCTCTACATATCTGGCCACACCCTGCTCTACACTCAGAAATTCCTCCGTGTAACCGCTGTTGCGTAACGCGCCGATATCGGCCTGGGTGTAACTCTGATATTTGCCGCGCAACGATTCGGGGAAGGGGATGTAGCTGATCAGTCCTTGTTGTTGCATCTCGACCAGGCTTAGCGCTGGCTTGGACTCGGCTATACGCAGCGTATTAACGGTCGACACGGCCACGTCGTTGAAACTTTGCGCTTGCCCGGTGCCCAGATTGAATATGCCCGATCTGTTCTGATTGTCCAGAAAATACATGTTTACCCTGACCACATCTTCGATAGAAACAAAGTCACGCAGTTGCCCGCCGTTGGTGTAGCCGTCACAGCCTTCGAATAGTTTTACCCGGCCCTCTGCCTGATACTGGTTGAAAAAGTGATATGCAACCGATGCCATCCGACCCTTGTGCTGTTCGCGCGGTCCGTACACATTGAAATAACGCAGTCCGACGACCTGCGCACTGCGCTTGTGCCAGCGGCGGCGCACGATCTGATCGAACAAAAACTTGGAATAGGCATACACATTCAACGGCGCCTCGAATTCCCGGCTTTCCTTGAACACGCTGCTGCCGCCGTAAACCGAAGCTGACGAGGCATACAGGAACGGCACTTCTTCACTCTGGCAGTAGTTCAACAATTCCAGGGTGTACTGGTAATTGTTCTCCATCATGTAGCGGCCATCGGTTTCCATGGTGTCCGAACACGCGCCCTGGTGCAGTATTGCGGTGACCAGTCCGTCAAAAAAACCTTCCCGGAGTTTTTCAATGAAGTCCTGTTTGTCGAGATAATCGGCAATCTCGCAATCGACCAGATTCTTGAACTTGTCGGCATTCTTGAGATTGTCCACCGCGATGATGTTGTTCTCGCCGCGATCATTGAGCGCTTTGACCAGATTGGAACCGATAAATCCGGCGGCGCCGGTGATGATGTAGTACATTGGTTTTCTCCTCACATATTCAGGCGTAAAGTCCAGGCGCAAAGCAAAGGAAAAAGGATGCCAGCAAGAGCATTCGCCCTTGAACTTGAACCTAATTTTCCGACGCTGCCGCCATATCGCGCACGATCTCATCACGGCTGACTACCGCCGTCCCCAGCTTCCCGACCACGATACCTGCCGCACGATTGGCGATGCGCATGGCTTCGGGCAATTCCGCACCGCTCGCCAGCATCACCGCCAGGGTGGCAATTACGGTGTCGCCGGCACCGCTCACATCAAACACCTCACGGGTGTGGGTCGGTTCGTGATGCACTTCGTTGGCTCGAAACAGACTCATACCGTCCTCACTGCGTGTGACCAGCAATGCTTCAAGCTGCAATTCGGTGCGCAGTTTTTCCGCTTTGCTGTTAAGTTCAGCTTCTGTCTTCCAGCTGCCCGCCACTTCGCGAAATTCGCTGCGGTTGGGTGTCAGTATGCTGGCACCCCGGTAACGGGCGTAATCATCACCCTTGGGATCAACCAATACCGGTTTTCCGGCGGCTCTTGCCAGTAGAATCATGTCGGCTATATGTGTCAAACCGCCCTTGCCGTAGTCGGACAGGATCACGACATCAGCCAGCGGCAACTGCACGCGAAAATCCTCAAGTGCGGCATGCAACACCTCGTGGCTGGGCGGTTTCTCGAAATCAATGCGCAGCAGCTGCTGGTGACGCGCGATGGCACGCAACTTGATAATGGTGGAAATGGTGTTATCGCGATGCAGCAACGCAGTAAGATTGTGGTGCTCATTGAGCAATTTTTCCAGGCAAGCTCCGGCCTCATCGTTTCCGACCACCGACAGCAGCGTGGCATGCGCGCCAAGTGCGGCGATGTTGCGCGCAACGTTGGCTGCGCCACCCGGTCGCTCATCGACACGTTCCACTTTAAGCACCGGCACCGGGGCCTCCGGAGAGATGCGACTGACATCGCCAAACCAGTAGCGATCCAGCATCACATCGCCAACCACCAGTATTTTAGCTTGTTCGAATTTTGGTAGCGTGATCATATCCACCTTGTTGTTTTCTGGTTCATCCCGGCTCTCCTTCGTTTTTCCAGTATTTATCAAGCTCATGGTTGATTTCAAGCAGGGCCTGCAGCGGATTCTCCGCCTGGGTGATTGGGCGACCGATCACCAGATAACTGGAGCCAGCCTCCATAGCGGCATAAGGCGTCATCACTCTTGACTGGTCATCCAGGCCGGCTTGTACCGGACGGATGCCCGGTGTCACCAGGCAAAATTCGTTACCGCAGTGTTTACGCAACAGCACGGCCTCCTGGGCAGAGCACACCACGCCATCAAGCCCGCTGTCGCGCGCCAGGGTCGCAAGCCGCAGCACCATCTCGGCAGGTGTGGCATTGATGCCGATTTCAGCCAGATCTTGTTGCGCCATACTGGTCAGCATAGTGACTGCAATTAGTTTGGGCCGTTGCGCGCTGTTTGCAATCGCCTCACGAGCCGCTTCCAGCATTTTTCGCCCACCCAGCGCATGCACGTTGATCATCCACACACCCAGGTTAGCAGCCACTTTGCAAGCCTGGGCGGTGGTATTGGGAATATCGTGAAATTTCAAATCGAGAAAAACCTCAAACCCGCGCTGCATAAGCTCTTCCAGCAAGGCCGGGCCGGTGGCAGTGAACAGTTGCTTGCCGACTTTCAACCGGCACAATGACGGTTCCAACCTGTCGGCTAGTGCCAGTGCGGGTAAAGCATTCGGATAATCCAGCGCGATGATGATTCTGGGATCGCTCATAACGGCATTCCGGTTTCTTCGCCACGGCGCGGGGAGTAACTTCCCCAGGCTTGACAGGCCGGGCAGTGCCAATAGAACTGGCGCGCCTTGAAGCCGCAATGCGCACATTGATATGTGGCCAGGTTGCGGGTGCGCTTGTGGACCAAATCCTTCACCATTTCAACATCTGCACGCATATCTCCCGACATTTCCAGCAGCCGTGCTTCCAGTAATTTATCCAGGCCCAGCAATGTCGGGTTGCGCTCCAGTTCATCGCGCACCAATCGGTAAGCTGCAGCGGAACCTTCATTTTTCAGCACACCGGCAAACACCACATTCAGCAAGTCCAACGAATGATATTTGCTCAAATACTCGCGCAACATTGCAATGCCATCCGCTTCCCGGTCCAGGTCACGGTAGGAATTCAACAGTCGTTCCGCAACCAGCGGCAAGTACTGTGCATCCTGGGATTCGATATTTTTCCAGGTGTCGATCGCATCGGCGTGCCTGCCCTCGCCGGCAAGCAAATCACCCTGCATCATTGTTGCGCGTACCGAATTCTGGTCAACCCGCAATGCCTGCAGCAAATGTGCGCGGGCTGAAGCCAAGTTTCCAGCCTTAGTCTCCTCGCTCGCCATCTCGCAATAAAAAAAAGCAGCCTGCCGACTGTAGGATTGTCCGGATACGTGCGCCAATCTTTGGGTCACTGTGATCGCTTTTGGCCAGTCATGCTCTTTCTGAAACAGCTCCAAAAGGAACTCAAGGGACTGCCTGGCATAAGCGGTACCTTCCAATTCGCTGAACAGGCTTTCGGCACGATCCAGAATACCGGCTTTCAAATAATCCTGAGCCAGTTCGAAAATTGCATGCTGGCGTTTTTCGTCATCCAGATCCGCTCTGTCCACCAGGTTGTGGTGCATGCGCAAAGCCCGGTCAACTTCGCCGCGGCGGCGGAACAAACTGCCCAGCGCAAAGTGCAGCTCGACGGTCTGCGGATCAACCTTGACCACCTCGATGAAAGCTTCGATGGCTTTATCCTGTTGCTCGTTTAGCAGGAAGTTTAGCCCCTGAAAATAAGAATTCGGGAGTACACTCGATTCGGAAATCAGCTCTTTAATGTCAATACGTGCAGCCAGCCACCCCATTCCGAAAAACAGCGGAAATATCAGCAGCATCCATAATTGAAATTCCATAATTAAAGCGTTTAACCTGGCAACTGTTGCGATTCATCAATATCGGTCAGCTTTTCCTTGGCGCGAATCTGGCGTTTCAGGGCTGAAATTTCACTGCGTTGTTGCAACAGTTTGGGAAACATCGCGAGTACACCCACAACAGCGCCGGCGGAAAAAAATATCAGCAATGCAACCACGAGATAGGACTGCCACTCATAGCCAAAGTAATACCGCAGCGTGATCGGCTGATCGTTTTTTGCTGCAAAGCCAAGCAACGCGATGAACAGTGCTACTCGAATAATCCAGTTGAGATAACGCATGGCATACCCCGATAATTTCAGCGCAACGATAGCATAAAAAAAGGCGGCTATACCTTCCGATATGCCGCCAATTGAAGCGTTGATTCAGAAAATCAAGCCTTCTGTTCGCAGACCCGCTCCCTGAGTTCCTTGCCTGCTTTGAAGTGCGGAACATACTTGGCCGGCACTTTCACCTTGTCTCCAGTCTTGGGGTTGCGCCCCTGACGAGGCGGACGGTAATTCAGGCCAAAGCTGCCAAAACCGCGAATCTCGACACGTCCGCCACGCGACAGCGTTGCAGACAAGGCATCCAGAATCACTTTAACGGCCAACTCTGCATCCTTGGCCAGCAGTTGTGGATGCAACTCGGCCAGCTTGGCAATCAGATCAGAACGAATCATTTCAGAACCCCAATCTTAAGCTTCAGTCTTGTTGCCACTCATCTTGGCCTTCAGCAATGCGCCCAGATTGGTAGTACCGGCATTGGCATTACTCTCCGAGGAAAGCTTTTGCAACGCCGCAGTATCTTCAGTCTTGTTCAGCGCCTTGATTGACAGGTTGATGCCACGATTCTTGCGGTCAACGTTGATGATGACGGCGGTTACG
>Ga0307377_10008676_pt1 | contig 10268 bp, 8 predicted proteins | sample TR3MG_FD_202535 | JGI IMG/M metagenome (GOLD analysis project Ga0307377, IMG submission 202535) | Soil microbial communities from Risofladan, Vaasa, Finland - TR-3 | ecosystem: Environmental > Terrestrial > Soil > Coastal area > Acid sulfate soil | place: Finland: Risofladan, Vaasa | collected... | reverse complement strand
GAATCAATTAATGTCCCATCAAAATCAAATATAGCTAATCTTCTCATAATAAACAATCGTATTTCATTTCATTAATATTTTCTACTTCATCACAATATGGAATAAAAAATCTCTTTGGAATAATGTACATATCCATTTCTTTAAATACTCCTTTCTTTTGTTCCACCCTTTCCTTTTTCTTATATTCAATCTGATGCATGTTCTCAACAATGCAATCATGAATTCTCTTGGTTTTCGCAATATATGTGGTGACACCATCACTAATAATCCAATGCTCGGCTTTGGTGATTAAAAGACCTGATTGTCTTCCCCAGCAACCAACTTCAATACAGATATTACCGCTCACCTGACTCATTTCATCAAACTTGCACTCAACCGTTTTATAACTTACCAAACTGTCTTTTAATAAAACAATATCATGGTAACTATATTCCTCTTTTTTCATATTTTTATATGCAAGAGGAAAATGTTTCGAGTTTAAATCCAATAAAGTAAAATCTTCAAATTCAAAACCCTTTTTAGATGTTTCTATCCAGTCTGCCATCCTTACTTAATCTCTTATTAATTAATGGTTCAATATCAATATATGGTGTTAATATAAGCCTATCATCGTTACCATCCCTACAATACTGTCGATAAACCATATATGAAAGCTCAACCCTATTTCTTAAAATAGGTTTTGTGAAGTCAACCTTTTCATCAATTAATTTCCTCAAATCTCGAACATCAACAAAATCAAAATAATCGTAATTTTCGAACGCAATTGCTCGTGGATGCTCTAATTCTTTTCCACGTAACCAGCCATCATTACTAAATTTATTCTGATGCTCAATCCACGTATATCCACTGGCATGCACGTCTTTCATTGCCTTAACATCGACAAATTCAGCAAACGGACTTTGTATTATCATTCTATCCCAATGCTCAACCATGTCTTGATTTGGGTTGGCACGAATAACATGAAACCCAAATGTCTCGGCAGCTATTTCAAATTCATCTTGTGCCCTATTACCATCATTGTTAGATACTTCTCTTCTTTTTCGATACGCATCATTCATTATCTCGGTACTTCAGTTACTATTCCAGATACCTTCAGTGGAAATCCTATTGGTTTCCAATCAGTTAATTTGTTAGAAAAGAAAGGTTTACCACCACCGTCAACGTTAACTGCCATCGTTATATGTGGTTTGGCATTATTTGTTGGATATCCAGTAACACCAACTGCCATCACTAAATCATCAATTGCGTAATCAATAACAGTTAGCTCAACTTCCTGACCTAAATCATCAGCATATTTAGGGTCAATTTCACCCATGTTCAATGTCATGTGATGTGCATATGGTTTCCAACCTTCAGGAATCATATTTTTGAAAACCTTTAAAAGTTTTTCATGTGATTCATCCGTAAGAACTACTGCACTATATGCGATATTCTTCATAACATCTTCATTTAATGGATTTGGATAACTATCATATTCTTTAACTATTGGTGCATTTTCTTTCGCCAAAGCTACTAAATCTTCTTTATTATTCCTAACAATATCTGCGTAAATTTTAATTAATAATGACCTTTTCATTTTACCAATATCATTTCCATTGGTTATTCCGATTTCCTTTAAATCATTACCCGTAGCAGCTATTTCATCATCGTTTTTAGGATATTTACCTTGTAGTAATTCCTGTGCTGCATTCCCAATTGTTTCTGGTAATATCTGACTTTCAAGAGTCTGGGGTGCAATATCAAACATATTAGACGCAACCGACCTTGCATTAACTTTAGTCATTGGCTCTGTGATTAAATCAGAGTTAAATGCTTGGTTTAACGCCTTCATCTCTTTATATATCTTAGCTTTCTTAGCTTTATCAGTAGCAAATCTATGTAAGAAAAATTCCGCAGGATTCTGAACAACACCATCCATCATCAGAAATAGAAGTTCACCCATTGTTCTTACACCTTCAAAATTTCTACGACCTATTTGTGATGGTAAAATCTGATTTCCAAATATCTGTTTGAATAAACCAGTCTCTACTAATAATTCAACACCAACCCTTGGATTGCCCTTGGTAATGATTTTCTCGAATTCAGTTAGAATTCTTTCAGGTGCAATATTTTTAATTGCAGGTGCAGTGTCTTTAATCATCTGCATGGTCTTAGGCTCAATACCAAAACCACCGAAACGACTTCCAAATTGAACTGCACGTAGCATTCTCAATGGGTCATCATTAAACGCATCAGGATTAACCGCACGAATAACTTTGTTCTTCAGGTCTTCTTGACCACCGTATGGGTCGATTATATTACCTTCCATGTCTTTAGCCATTGCATTGATTGTAATGTCCCTGCGTTCCAAATCCTTTTCAATTGGGAGTGCATGGTCAGAGGTTGTTTCAACATCTTTATGACCACCACCACCAGTAGCAGCATCGGTTCTTGGAATAGCTACATCGATATCTTCAGTTGCACCATTAGGTTTGAACTTTAATATACCAAAAGACTCTCCTTCAAGACTAACTCTACCATATTTAGCAAGTAGTGCTTGAAGTTCCTCAAGCGGAATGCCTGTAATAAGAACATCTAAGTCTTTGGAATCCAATCCAAGAAATTCATCACGCACTGCACCACCAACGCTATATATCTTACCTCCAAGCTGTTCCACCTCATCTTTGAATGGTAGGTCTTGTAACGATAAAATTTCTGCTTCATTCATGGATGCATATTCATTGATTTGATTTGCAAGTTTCATTTTTCCTTCAGCATCACGTGTATTAAATACCAGATGTTCTTTTGTGGGATTTTCCCACTCCAAATATACGGTATAATATCCATATTTCATCATATCATAGAAAAATTTTTTAAATACTTCTATAACTCTCTTTTCATTGTACCCATTAATATTTAAATCGCCACGGAATCGTTGTGAATCATATTCATATGTAATTCTAACCCAACCATCTTCAAATGCCTTATCAAATACTCTATCATAATCCCACCCAAAATCTTTATCGTTATATTGGGTCATGATGTAACCCATGTGTTTTAATTTCGGCACTTGTATTAACCTATTATCAGGAGAAACCCAACCCCAAAATTCTTTATTAAATGAAAAAGATTCGTTCACAGAACCAAATTCCAGATTACTAATATCACCTTGATTACAAGCGGTACTTGTTCCATCACCATTTCCACCAAGCTGACATTTCTTTTTAACTGTCACTGTTTGTGAACCCTTACCATATGATTTATCTCTTTCAATTATCATTGCATCACCATTAACTTCAGTGTCAGGAGCATCCATTATATTTTCCATTACAAAAGTAATCGTGGGATTTTTTTCTTTAGCTAATTTTAACATTGACTCGAATCTATCGTGATGTCTTTTTATGACATTTGGGTGTATGGTTTCACCAAGATAAAATTTATTTGTATTTTCATATCTTTGAACCGTAACAATCACACCACTTTCAAACCCCCTATAAACATCATTAGGCAATGGATATCCATTATTATTTAACCATTTACTGAGTTCGTTATGAATTACATCCATCCCATTATCAATAACATATAAATCACCATTTTCAGTTACAATTCCTCTGATATCTGGAAGAAGATATTTAATTGTGTTTGGATTTCTGTAAACTTCCATTTCCATGCCTTCTTTACCCCAAAAAGTTCCCAGATGTTCTTCAGTTAACATATTTTCGTTTTCACTAATCTCGCCACTAATATCTTCAACGCCAGTAACTTCAATGATATCTGGATTATAAACTATAAAATGTTTGTTACCCTCTGCCTTATTAATTATCTGACCATCATATCCTAATTTAACCATACCTCTCACATATTCAAGAGAATGATATCTAAAGAAATCATACCAAACTTGTTGGTACAAATCTTTTTCATTTTTAGCATACTCCATGAAACTATTAACAGCTACACGTAAACCATTTTGAGGGTTTTCTGCCCAATTCTGTGCAGTGTCTTCCCAATCAGGGGCGGTTTTAATAAACGCAGTTATTTCGTTTCTACTCACATTTTTATGACTACTTTCATCGACAAATTTACGTGGTCGTAAAATAACTGAATGAACATACTTACCATATGCCCTTGCATCCTCAATATTGGTGCTGAAGTAAATGCCCGGTCCTTCTTGGTCTGTGGCTTCTTCTTTACCAACAAAGTCATCTACGAATTTATCTATCTTGGTTTCTGAACCATGATATGCACGATATTCACCGCCAACAGTGACTTCAGTTAACATATATTCGTCTTCAGTTGCATCACCAGCAACATGATTATATTCAAGGTCTTCATTATACATTGCAGAGTTCGCATCAAGATTGTTTCGAATTGGTTGTGAGGAATCTGCGGTGTTGTCATATGCTGGAAAGTCATCACGACCAATTGCATCTGGTGTACTGAATTTAGCACTACCATCTTCATCGACCTCAACCTTTTCAGCACCTTTGGGTTCTACATAATCCGTACCCGAACCAACATCGAAAAAAGCTAATGCACCATTCTTCCTATAACCAAGATTATCTGGATTTAAATAATCAATGCTTTCAATACCCTCTGCCTTAGTTTCTTCCATGATTCTAAGTAAACCACCAAAGAATTCAGCATCTCTGGGATTTCTTTTTAAATAAGAATTGATTTTATTCTTATCTACTTTTCCATCATCCCATTCCCCAAGATAATATTCAATTACATCTGGAATCTCAACACCCATGATATTCTTAAACGCATATTCCAATCTATCGAATTGTCTTCGAATTTCTGGAGTTGTTTCCAATTTCTCTAAAACTATTGCATATGTTGGCGGTATTTCATGTGATTTAGATGTTACTTCATAAACATGGAATATTTCAGCAACATACTTTAATTTCTTACCAATAAGTGATAAGTTTTCAACTGCTTCACTCTTATCTTTAGTAATTTTCAGTACTCGGTCATTACCAATATCATATGCAATACCATTTCTACCGCCTCTCATGTAAACCGCTTGACCTAATTCTTTCTGTGTAGCAACTTGCTGTGCAATTATATCTGCAATTTCCCTATCATATTCTTCTGTTAGGTTTTGTTGACCTTCAGGTAAATAAATAATGTTGTCTTTATCAATATCTGGTTCTTCTGCCCTATAATCACCAACATCAAAATATGTCAACACCCCATCTTTATAGCCAAGATTCTCATATCGACTATAATCATTGGAATTAATATTATTATTTATTAAATCCATTTTTATTGCAAGAATACCTGCAATAAATTCAGATAGTTTTTTTCTTGTGGCTGCATCAACGCCAGCATCTGGATTATCGGTTAACACTCTTTGTGGCATATCTTTAACCAACTCTAAGTTATTGAGAAGCTTATCGCCTCTTCGATTAATTTTTATCCACAAATCGCCCATATCCATATCATTTGGTCTGATTTTCTCGATAAGATTATTATATTGCCAGAATAATTGGGTTGGTTTGTCTTTTATATTTTCTTGAAATAACACAAAAAATGCGAGATTCTTTTCTGTATCAACTACTTTATAAACTTCGTATATATCGGCAAGAGTTTTTGGCTTATTCCTCATTGTTTTGAATGCAGCGTCCGCTTCACTTATATCTGATGTTATTTTCATAACCAAATTATCGTTCATTTGAAACGCAGAACCTTTAGAACCACTACCCAAACCCTTTTGCGGTGCAGGCATTCCTAATTTATTTGCAATTGCAATCGCCAAATCTTTTGCATATGCCTCATCATCTAATGCCGTTACACTTTTTGCGACTGACGGGTTTTTTTCCTCGTCATCAACCTCATTTAATATTGTAAGTGGCTCACCATCATGAACATTTTGTTCAATTAGATATTCCTGAAGCTTTATTAGATTAGTGTAAAAACGTCTTGGATTTTTAGCGTGATTAAGTGCTTCTTTAAGATTTCCAACACACTCATTGAAATACTCCATTAAATATGGCATTACAGTTAATGGTCTGCTTGGATAGTAGTCTCGATTTGAGACAAATTCGATAAACTCTTCATTTATAACGCCCTGTCCATCGCTAACACTATAAGGCATTTGTGCCCACATACCCCTACGAGTATCGATGGCATCTTGTGGTGGCATGTCTCCGAGAATATCATCGTTACCATCGTAAAATTGGAAGAGTTCGTATAACTGGTATTTTTCTTTCGTCATGTTCTGAAATATAGTATATTCATAAATACAGGAATGACGATAAAAGGAGATATGAAAAAAAGCGCAATTAAGATTGCGCTTTTTTGTTTTTTGCTTGTATTTCTTTTATGGTTTCGATAACCACAGTTTTTATCAGGTCTTTGTTTTCGTGCAGTACTTCTTTTATTCTTTCAATGGCATACATTTCAATGATTGTGCCTTTGATTGCTTCTTCAAAGATAGGACCCAAACTTTCCGTCAAGTAACCATTTACGATTTTCTTAACATTCTCTGCAAGATATTGTTCATTAAGCTGAACTGGTGCTCCTGCTTGTTGTGGGGGTTGATTTTGCATTGGTGCTCCAACTGCTGGTGCTCCAATATATGAAGACATTGATTCTGCAAGTGTCTGTTTTCTTTTCTTTTCAAGGTCAGCAAATAATTGTTCATCCCTCTCAGGTGACATATCAATTGGTTTACGTGGTTGTGGTGGTGCAGCAACTTCATTAACAGGAAGTCTTGCTGATTCTCCATGTTTTTCAGCTACTTTATTATCTACAGTTTTAAGTAAATTGGTAGATGCATTATCTTTACCAGTTTTCAATGATTCCATTAAACCATATAGGAATGTATCACGTGGTGAAACACCAATAGTTGTTTGTTCACCTAAAGATGATGGTGCTATATTTTTTCCTCTTTTACGACTATCAATTTCGTCCTTGAGCTTATTTAGATTAATTTTTTCTGCCATTTTATAAAATTTTATTATTTTTTATAAATACTTCATTGTTTGAAAAAAGTCTTTTTATCAAACGGTATTGAAGGTAATTCAGTTTCTTTTATTTCAGTTTGTGCTTTATTTTGAATGTCATTTTTCAACCTCTCTTTGCTTTTATTAATGAATCCAGTATCAACTGGAGCACTTGTATCAACAAGAGAATCAATTAGATGTGGTAGTGTATCAATAATTGCAACGTCTGGAATATTTTGTTTATCCTTGTCCTTTGCAAGCATTAATTGGAATTCGTTTTTATCGTTAATAACGACCAAATATTTTCCACGGGCAGTTTTTTGTACGTGCGTTGCTAATCTGTTTAATTTACGTACATCATCTGCGGTTATCTTAATCTTATTCTTATTACCTGCTCTAACACTATCCCACTTTTCTTTATTAAGGTCTGCTCTTGTCATTGTTCCACCTGTATGTGGTTGTCCTGCATGGTATCCAACATAATCCGATTGATTTGAAGTTGAAACATAATACTTAATATCACTCATATCTTTATCGCCACCCTCGTGATAGTCAGGTGGTGTCATTACACTACCATCTTTATTATTGAACCGTGTACCAATTGGATATACGTGAGATATTTTATCAAGACTGAACATTCGCCAACCCGGTTTCTGACCCTCTCTATCAACCCAATAGTCATGTTTTAAGCTATCCTTACGTGTTGGTCTTTTATCGAAATCATAGCTGTTTCTTGGGTTATCCTGCCATGCTCTGAGAACAAGATTTCCTGATTTTTTATGTGTACCAAGAACATATGGTCTTACTGTTCTACTACCTTTAGCATGTTCTCCATCACCACCATAGTAGAGATGAATCCATTCATGATTTTGAATAGCCTTAATTATCTCACTTTCACCCACACCTTCAGTAATGAGATGACGAAAGTTTTTGATATTTTCGAACAATATTTTATTCTCGGTCAACATATTATGCAGTACCTGCGTTGTATTCCCTGTTTTTATTGAATTTGTTCTTAGCTATCGAACATTCTCTGGTTTTGATGTCAGTAGTACCACCCACTTGACCATTCACTTCACCTTTACCGTCTTCATCACCTGTTGATAATGCGTCAGGGTGACCAGCAACATATGGGTCATTACTGCCATAATCATTTCTGGCAATACTTTCTTTTCTAAACGGTAAGCTTACATCTTCTAATCTACTCATTTTTTTAGTTTTAATTTTTCGTGTTATTTATTATAAATACCTTAATCATATTTTTTAAAGGCAAGTGAAATATATTCAATTAAATTTGGTACGATATCCAAGTAACTCATTTCATTAATATCATACCAACCATAATTAGTATTTTCATTTGTATCAAGGTCTATAGCCGTTGGCTCACCACTATATCTGCAAACGAACATATATTCAACACTATCAGGATTTCTTTCAATTGTAAATGATTTAATAAATTTCTTAATTTCCAAACCAGTTTCTTCCTGAATTTCCCTTTCAACTGCCTTTTGAGGTGTTTCGCCCTTATCAATTCCACCACCAACAAGTGCCCATTTATTGGGTTGCCAGATATCTGGGTTGTCAACTCGTTTCAATAAGAGAATCTTATTGTCGTTGTTTACAATTATTGCTACAGCATTTTTTGACTTTTCCTTCTTTTCCTCTCTTAATCTTGGTTTTGGTGTTTGATACGGCATTAACTCGGAATTAGGATTTGCCGTCATGTCACGTTTAACTTCTTTTGACCTCTGTACACCCGCCCTATCTTGTGTTAAACTTGTTTCAATGAATTCTCTCATACCCTCACCACCTGTTAATGCATATCGAGCAGCATCTGCTTCCGAATTTGCTGTGTCGAAGTAGTTTTTTAATCTTTTCATCCACTCATAGCTCAGATTAGGCTGATGAAGGATGTTTTTAGCTCGTTTACTGCCATCAACATCTGGATAGGTCACCAAGGCTGCATTGATGTCTTTAAGCACCTCAGAGGGCACTAAATAGTGTTTACCTTGTAATTGTGAATTAGCCATTATCTCTTTCCAATAAATTCATAAGTTTATCAATGTCTTGCTTATCAAGTTTGTTTATCAAACCAGCAATCTTTTCAAGTTTCTTTTCACGAACTCCTTTATCTTCTGACCTATTACTCATTTCATCCTCAGTCTTCTTATCAACAACCTTATCTTCCACCATAGCCGATTCATCAATCATTTTTTCTGGTTCTTTGAATGCGTTTTCAAAATATTTCTCAACTATTTTGAGAATCTTTTTTGCGTACTCACCATTAACTTCCTTTTGAGGGTCTGCACTTCCGTCAGCAATTTTTCGATAATCTGATTTGAGTTTATTTGGGTTTTTAAAATAAAATTTCATAACCTCAACGTATCTATCATACATTAGATTACCCAATTCATTAAGCATTTCTGTTTGTTCTTGGTTTTCCTCGCCTTCCAAAAACGGCATTAGCGTAAAGCCGAAACGACCCAACATGTCATATCGAAATGGCTGTTGACCTACCTTTGCATTATAGTCGGTTGTATTGCTGGCTTGTGTTTCCAAATCAGCACCAGTGGTTGGTATATCAGACTTACCGATTAAATGACCATCTGTATCGATTATTTCAACTAAGTCTTTCTTTTTTAATTTCATGTGTGCATATTTTCATATAAATACTATTAAAAGTTAATATGCACCATCCCCACCGTCATCAAAATCCAAATATTCTGCTGCTGCTGCCTCGACTTCTCCTTCTTGTTCCAGTATATAGTCTTCGAACGCTCCCTCAGAATTTTGAAGTTCTGAAAATACTTGTTCCATCGTAGCTATAAGTGGAATTCCGAATTTCTGTTTAAAACCTGTAAAATATTTCTTTCGCTTCTCAAGCTGTGCATCTAAAAACACATCCCTATCTGTCTTAGTTGTTAACTCATTGGCTCTTAGCTCTTCAAGTTTCTTCTCATTTTCTTCTCTGATTCTATCGAGTTCCAATTCAATTTCACTTTTAGGGACTTCCACATTTTCTTTAACAATTTGGATATAAACACCGTTGAAAGCACCGACATGATATTCTGCACCATCCTTAATTAAAACCAAATCACCTGCAACATATTTATCGTTAATTGATTTGATTCTTGGTTTATTTACTTCATCCATTTTCTCATTGAGATAATGTAAAGCATTATCATATATTTCATAATAAACCTTATATTCCTCGGTCATTTTAAAACCATCCCAAATCAATCTTGGGTCATAACCAGTCTTATTCCAGAAATCAACCTCTAAGTCTTCCAAATACATTGATTCTTCCAAGTCGTCAGAGTCGAAATTCTTTAGTTTTAGTTC
>Ga0307377_10008675_pt1 | contig 10269 bp, 17 predicted proteins | sample TR3MG_FD_202535 | JGI IMG/M metagenome (GOLD analysis project Ga0307377, IMG submission 202535) | Soil microbial communities from Risofladan, Vaasa, Finland - TR-3 | ecosystem: Environmental > Terrestrial > Soil > Coastal area > Acid sulfate soil | place: Finland: Risofladan, Vaasa | collected... | reverse complement strand
GTCTGGGCTCCATGCCGAGATAGCTGTTCTTCACATAATGAATACATTCTTAGGGATATGTGTCGTAGTATACCACTTTAGGGGGTACTTGTCAAGCATTTATTTGACTAAGTTCCCACTATAGGGGGTAGTTCACCCCTGTAGAGGGGGAATCTGAGTATTATCAGCAGGTTCGCCAGTCATTTCAGCCGAATCTGGTAACGGACCCGGTGCTCCTGTCGGTCCTGGTGGCATTGAACCACCCGGAAGGTTGCCTGGTCCGTGTGCTCCCGGAGGTTGATTCTCGGAAGCTGCCAATGCGGATCTTGCATCCATGTGAGCGTGGATCAGAGCCTTCTGCTCACGATCTAGGTACTTGAACTCGCTGCTCATCACGTATTCCAGTGCCCAGGCCAGCATATTCTCGTGATCCTCATACTTGAGGGGCTCAATGAAAGTACCTGAAGCCAGCATCTCGACGAAGTACTCCGACTGTCGTGACTCGGCCAGTTCCAGGATATCATACATACCATCCAATTCATTAAGACGCATCATCTTGAGGGACACACGTGGTGGAACTCCTGCCTTCTCGAACATTGGCTGTAGTGCCATGATCTCCTCCCGCCTAATCATTGGATCTAGGGATAGGGAAGCTCCGTACTCAACCACGATATCGAAACCGCCATCAATGTCGGCACCCTTCAATTCCACGGCCTGCATTGCCTTCTCTTTACCAAGTACGTACACGGTACGTTCGGTTGTCCAGTGCTTACGCACAAGATCTAACATGCTACGGTGTATACCTTCCGTGAATGATACGTACTTATTGAATAGTCTCCTGCGAATCATGTTACCCTGATTAGTAGCATACTGCATAGAGAATCCGGATTGCTCCCTGTCCTGTTGTCCGAACATACTGGGATTAACACCACTCATGTCATTGATATCTTCCTTCTTACCTGCTCGGAAGTTATCCACGATAGGCATTGGCCCCGGAGCTTCAGCGAAGAAGGGAGGAGTATTGCCGGTAATGCGTGTAACATCCCAGGTAGAGTCAGTGAGGGCATCATCCATGATCTCAGCACCTTCGGGCAGCACGAGTCGTGCTAGTCCGTGTGCCTTAATTACATCCAGGTTGGTCGCGTCGAGCCTATTGAGAGTATCCTGTAGTGATGAGGTATATTCAATGAATGAACGTCCCCATACCTTGTTGGGTACATCTATGTCCGTGAATATGTGGTAAGGAAGTCTAGCCACTTGTGGAATACGTGCAATCTTCTGTGCTTTAACCTTGTTGGAAAGGCGATCATCATTCTCGATTTCAGCCACTGCACCGGGGGAGGTGAAGCGATGAGGATTTGGTTGCATCGGTGTTACCTTCTGCCCGAGGCGATCACATATACAGTGACGACCAAGGTACCCGTTAGTGGGTAAACCAGTTTCCCAGTACTCATACAGCTCAACTGCATCGTACTTCTCTTCCTGGAGTGCGGATGTAGTTCCTACTTCCCTGGAACCGAGTTCAACTCGTGAACCAGCAGTGATTCTGTTTCGTTCCAAGATCTTCCTGACCTTCGGGCCGAAACGGAATAGGGCTTCATCGAATGGGAGTAATACTTTCTCGAATACGTAACGTACGTCCCGCCATGTTTCAGCATCTGGATCTATATACATGTACCACGTTGATGGTACGGTCACGCGAATGTCACCTTCGAGTGTCAATTCGCCGGTATCTTCATCGACTTCCAGGATGTCTCCACATGCACTGTCCCAGAGTGTCTTCATGAATCCCGTGCCATATACGAGAGTGTTTAATGATACCTTATCTACTAGTTCCTGTAATTCGTACTGTCGGAGGAAATGTCTAACCATGCTGTCAGCAGCTTGTGCCTTCTTCCTGTCTCCCTGATCTGAGGATGTAGGACGTACAGTCACGGACGGAGGATTAGCTGAGAGTTGAGCATGAATGAAGCGTAGGTTCTTGAACGTGTAGTTAACAATTATTCCGGAACCACCAGCATTGACTTCGTCCTGCTGAGTTCCATTACTGAATTGCGTGGAGGAGTCACCGAGTTGCCCTACGCTATCATAGTCGTCGGTAGTATATACTGTCGTCTCATTATCTTCCCACTTATATTCTCTGCGCTTACGATTATCCTGAGAGTACTGTAGTCTCTTACGTAGTTCCTGTTGTGACTGTTTGTCATCCCATGTTACTATGTGTGGCATCTACTTACGTCCCCCTCTGGTTGTCGAGTGCTTACTAGCATCTTGTTCTACTCCTTCGGGAGCGTACTGCCCGTATTTCTCTATGGTCGGCTGCATCATACGTAATATACTTTCCTGCCTCTTCGTGCGATTCTTCTTGCGCATAAGGTAGTTATTCAATTTACGAATTAGTTGCCATTCCTTCCTGGATTCGTGGCAGCTATCAATTAATTCACAAGCAGCTCGGACCTTCTCTTCGATACTAAGTTCTTTAGTGGCATGGTCGAGCTTGGATTTCCCAGGTGCTGGTGCATCTAGTTTAACTAGGATATGTACTCTGTTGTTGTTATTCATTATCTATGTCTCCTGCCCAGCATGTAGTACTTACGATCGCGGAGAGCTTGTATGTTACGTTCTTGTCTGATTCTCTCATTACGTCTAGCTAGCCATAGTATACCATGTAATGGTATGGCTAGATGTAGCGCCCACACTATTCCTGTTATCTCTATCCAGCCCATGGCCCACTCCGTCTTCTGATACGCTGTCGCCTTGCCTTGGCCCGAGCAGTAGCTTCTTGTTTCTTTCTGACCTGCCATCCCTGGTAGAGCCAGTCGTCCCAATTACGTGTGATGGGAGTCTTCGATGGTGCGGGAATTAGATCAACGAAATACTGTGCAGTATCTAGTAAGTGGAAACTACTAGCATTCACAATCTTGTTCTCTCCCTGATCACTCCAGCGACACTCCTCAATTTCTGCCTGTATCTTCTCTACCCACGGAGCGAACTTGATTGTCACTCCGAGAGCTTCCTGTAGATTCTTTATTAATTCACCCTTACGTTCATTCTTCTTATATGGACACATGTATGATGGACTAATCTTAGCAGCAGATGCTGTACCGAGATACCAACTCTCATGTGGATCACATATTCTACGAATAACATGGAAGGGTTTAGTCTTCTCTGACATCAATGCAACTAGTTCAGCTGGTACCAGGACATTAGAGATATACTCAGCCTTTATACAGTACCAGATGTGTGTCTCTGGATGTTCTGCCCAGAGTGTATAGCCCAGCTTGCTCTTCAGCGCCGGATCTACCGACTCAACGTGCCTCCATAGTTTCGGATCGTAGCCTAGTGGTCTAGGATCTTCTACCATAGATTCATAGTTGTAGAAGTAAACCTGTTCCTCACCGAGTGCCCAGTCTCCATCCAGTACTGTCCTTCGGTAGCTCTCACTCATGGTCTCTAGTGAGCGCTCGATTGATATCTTATCCTCTGAAGAGTATACTGGGTTGTCGAAAGCCTTTAATTTATACTTCTTAGAGTATGGTGGCTTCGAGTGATCAACCAGTCTTCGGATCGCACTATTTACCACTTTCGGCGTGAATGTGGCAAGAAAGTATCCATTACGTGCCTGTATACGACGATGTAATTCTTCGATCAACTTGATTGATTTCGGCATCTCGTCGAGCCAGACATAGTGGGCAACGAAGGATTGAACCTTCTCCCGAGCTTCATTCTCCGCATGGTGAGAGAAGAATAGGATCGTATTGCCGTTAGTCTTGTGTGTGACTTTCTGTAGTGAGCCACCTATGTATTGCGGCTTGTAGCTACCGGGCTGTAAGAATGCTTTGATCTTACTCCATAGAGTCTCATCAACCTGCTTGGTAGTTCTACCCATGACGATCAGCTTGAGTGGTTCGTTACCCCACCGATCTGGTCTGTCCCAGTGCGGGTGATTCTCTTCGAATATCCACGCAGTCTCTCTAGCGCCAGTCTGTGACTTACCGGACTGGTTTCCCCCGAGTACATACCGGTGTGGTATGAATCCGAGATCTCCGAATATGGCAGCCTGATCGTCCGTTGGCCGTGAATCCAGATTATACGGATCGAAGCATTCCTGCATCTTGAACAGGTCTCTCCGTCGTATAGCGGCTGCCAGTCTGCGGAGCCGTATTTCTTCTAGATCAAGGCTGGACATTAGTCTTCCTGGAGTACGTACACTTCGCTGGAAGCAGCACCTACGATCCTACCTAGATTACCTAGCAGGTAGGGAGCGCCGGTAGTTGTATCAACGGCATGTGTATTATCGGACGGAGATGCCATTGCACCTAGATCCGGATGTACTTGCCATGTTGCTCCACCATCGACCGAAGTCTGTAGAGCGTATGTACCGGCTCCTGACTTAACTCTGATCTTCATGTAGCGAGCACCACTTGCTGTAATAGCAAAGCACTCTGGTTCTGTAGGGTCTGCCCTACGTTGTTTACTATTCCATGCGTTCACTATTATTCTCCTATCATCGCGTTGACTTCGGAGATCTTCGCTGATGAGGATGCTCCTGTCGTTGTAACTAATCTAACGGGCTGACCCAGTGGAAGCACTAATGCCTCAACCGGAACACCCCTATCCAATCTTATTGCGTATCTACCATCCACAGTGAGGTGCACAGTAGCTACTACTCCGATATCTAACCAACAATCCATAGCTACTTCATGTTGCATCTTCACTAGGATCTCTTCCCCACCCCCGAGTATCACATCGGTAGCCTTGAAGAATATAGAGAGAGAATGTGCTGTAGCTGCGGAAGTAGGGATAGGCTTGGAGGTGACGAATTCAGTCTGTCCCGAATCTACTTCGAGTAGGGGACATAAGGAATAATCATTTCGTAGGTTACTCCTTCCCATAGGTTGTCCATCCGAATGCTCTCACCATGTAGTAGTAGAAGTATGCGTGTAGTTTCCGAAACTCAGACCCTCCACGATATTCGTGTATCTCCAGCATGTCCATAAGAAAGATACCATCTGCTTTCTTGCGATCGATTCCTTCTCGGTAATACTTGTCATGCCATACGCAGGCAGGATCGAAATATTCCGAACGTGCCCAGCAGGGTATGAAACGATTTCCGCAGCTCTTATTACACATTAGCGTTCATCCACAATGGCATCGACCTCAGCCTTGGTTGTAGCTGCTATGATCTGATTGCGTAGTGCCCTACCCGAAGCTAGGTGAGCAACCTTAGTTCCTAGTCCGGTAGCATAGAAGTTATTAACATCAGTATCATCATCGAGAAAGTACTCAGCGTCTGCCTTAGTTGATACTCCGAATGGATAGGTAAGTAGGGCAAGATCTGCTGCCTGCTTCAGACCAATCCAATTAGTCTGTGCATTCGCTGATAAGGAGAATACCACACTATCGTAGGTGAAGCCAGCTGCTATTAATTCCCCAGTTCGTTCATCGATTTCTTGGTACCTACGTGCTTTCAATTCAGCTAATGGCTCTGCATCATGATCGGCTATCAAAGTATCTAGAGCATTAACATCTGCGATGGATGTTCCGAAGATGTGCAGGTCGTCAGTATCTCTACGTATACCAGTAAATCCTGTCACTAAGGCAGAATCATTCACGGAGGTATGTAGTGACTCAAGATTAACAGTGCCAGCCACTATGTCGGCGCTGATCGAATATGTTACTAGGAGAGACATCTATGTTGTTACTCTCCATATTGATAGGCGTGATCGCCGTAGGTTGGCAGTTCCGGACTTGGATAAGAAGTCCATATCGAGTTGATGAGTGCCTCCTGTTAGATTCACTCTAATGAAGCCACTACGTGTATCCCACTCACCGGCAGTATTCTGTATATGTATTTCAGCTACATCGGTGGTATTATCAAGTTGTACCCTCATCCCCATAGCCTTACTACTACCATTATCGGTCTTGACTCCAGTACTCCAACTCAGTAGGTAGGTACCGGCTGTCATTCCCGTTAGAACTAAACTGAATTTCTCTACGTAGGTAGTGCTGCCAGTATTACTCTCAGCCTCTGAGGCACCATAGTTGAATCCGCCACCGAAGGTACCGGCATTACGTATAGCATCTTCCATGTTCTTATATGGAGCTAGTTCGGTACCTATACCATTGAATGGTATGGACTTGGCTGTTGGGTTATAGTTGAATTTACCTATAGGCACTAGCCCAGCTCCTGTGTCCGTACGTTGACTGTACCAGTTGCGGCTATGATGGATACGTGTACTTGCTCTGAGGCTTCGATCTGGAGGAGAGCTTCCTGCCTGAGTAGGAATCCTGTAGTGAGAGTCACTCCAGTTCCGTATGCCCAGTATATGTCTCCGTCCGTAGCCTGTATGACAATAGATCTACGCCCAACAAGTCTATTTCCAGATTCAGGTATAGTCTTAGCAGTAGCAGCCACTGATATTGCTAGTGGTGCTGCTGCATCATCTATTACTCCAATGTCCGCCATGATTACTTACTCTTCGAACGTGGTGACTTGGCCTTGGCCGCAGCAGGAATCTCTTCCACCACTACGGGTTCTGGGCCGCGATGAACACGAGCACCATCCAGGTAATTATCCTGTATCTTGGCACCGCATTCCTTCTGCATGAAACTGAGGAGGCGTATGTATTCCAGGCATCTAGCGGTATCCCAGTCCGGAGATACTCGCATGTGGTTGGTGACGAAATTCAGAAACTTGTTATAGTTAACGATATCGTTCTGTGTGAAAGTACCTGGGAACATATGCACTCCTCTGTATTCGTTCTAGTTAGCTAGTTAGCTCATCTGTAGTGTGCGACAGTCAGCAGTAGAAGCAGCTGTTACGGCCACGAAGACCAAAGCAGGACCAGCATTCAATTCGAGAGTGTCTCCAGGGGAGATCGGGAATCCCGAAGTTGTAGCGGTAGTCTTACCGATGTACATCTTCTTAGTACCTTCGTTAGCGATGTAGAGTCTCTTGCGTCCAGCCAATGGAGCAGCATTGAGAATCGAGGCTGAGGTGGAGGTGATCGACTTGGAATCGGTACTGAAGTCAGTATTGGAGAGTCCAGGATCTGTAGCAGCTCCGATGTCCACGTAGAGAGCACCATCGGCATTCACTTGGAGTGGGGTGTAATCACCATCGGTACCAGCCAGGTCAGCCAATGTATCACTGCGTCGAGCCATGGCAGCGATACCACGATCGGTAGCTCCGTGTGGATCTTGTGCCGCCTTGCTGAGAGCAGTTAGAGTTGAGTCGATGCTGCCGGTATCGGTCTCGATCGAATCTAGAGTTACTCCTTGAGCTAGCTGCTCTGCTTCAATGGCCGCTATGTCCACTTCGATAGCCGCTAGGTCTACGACTAGAGCTGCGGTATCGGTTGCGATGTTACCAGTGTCTGTCTCGATCGAGTCGAGTGTCACGCCCTGTGCTAGTTGCTCAACTTCAATAGCTGCCAAGTCTACGACTAGAGCTGCTGTGTCTGTTGCGATGTTGCCGGTATCTGTCTCGATAGCATCGAGAGTCACGCCCTGTGCTAGTTGCTCAGTTACCAATGCGCCAGTGTCTGTGTCGATTGTAGTTAAGATTCCCTCTGCTGTGGTATTACGCACATCGAGGGAAGTTCCTGTAGCGGACAGCTCAGTAGTACCAGCGCGGAGTACCGCACCAGCTACGTCACGATCTGTATCCGTTACCGTCACATCGTATACTAATTGTTTGCCCATATGTTCATATCCTCCTAATGCCCTTGAATTGGGCGAAAGAACTAGCTACCAATAAGCCAGGTCTCTATTGTTATCTTACCTGCGAACCCGGATGTCACCCACATGGTTGTAGGGCCTCCGATCTTGCATATGTCCTCACGTACGTACACATCTCCTGATGGAGAGAATGTAGGTATGCCTCCCATTGCCCATGCCACGGAGAAGGACTTACGTATCTGTGAGGTTATAATCACCTTACCAGTACCCGCTGGGAGAGCTATAGCCTTCTCGGTGTCCGCCACTAGAGTGTCCTCAGTAGTAGCAGGACTGTGGTATCGACCCTGATCTCGGGTATCCTGAATACCAGGAAGTATTATACCCAGTGCTGGGTACTGTTCCCGGTTATCTCTAATGAATGTATCACTCATAACATACCATAGTTCGTCCCTGGTGTCAAGTCTATTCTACCAGCCCATCAGCCAGTCCTTCTTCGACTACCTGCTCTGGGGTCAGTATATAGTCGTGCATGCATTTCCTCTGCCAGTACGCCGTCTTCTGGCTGCTCTTCTCTGCGTAGATGTCGCACATCTGTTTCCTGTTGTACTTACTCACATCCGCCCATCTCTCGTAGTCAATGGTGTGTTGCTTATCTTCCCTGGAGTCTGATCCATGATGAATCATGAAGGTACATAAGCGATCAACCAGCCTGGTATCTCCTGCCTGTAGGATGACCGTGGCCATAGACATACAGGCTCCGTAAGCCTTGATGGTGATATGATAGGGCATCTGCTTAATAAAGGAATAGATGGCTGCTCCGTCTGTCCAGCTTCCGCCATCGCTATTTAGATAGATGGTCACTGGCTTGGCAGCATCATCAGCTGCTAGGAGGATCAATCCCTTCATCGCACGATCAGCCATTCCCTCATCTACCTCACCGAATAGACATAGGGTTCTGGTTTCTAGATTCAGTCCATATTCTAGGAACTTATCCAGGTGGTCCTTACTCGGCTTCGCCATCGGGGGTATCTCCAGTAGATAGTTGTAGGGGTTTCACTTGCGCATTCTCAATGAAAGCATCGAGTTCCCTCTTTCCCATCTCCTGGATCTGTGCATCCAAGAATTTCTCCTTGGCGTTCTTGTTCGGCATCTTATTAGCAACCTCAATCATTAGTTTCGCTGCATTCTGTCTGGCATTAGGGTTCGCATTGGGGTCAAGGAGTATCTCCTCAATTGCGTCCAGCGCAATGTTGGCCAAATAGGCTACACGCTGCCTGAACTCGTCCTTATTGCAGAACCATTCTTCGAATCCGGGGATGCCCCACCAACGTGTGATGCCGTGATTGTTGGTTAATTGGAGCGCTAGGGCCTTGGTTATCTTCTGTGCCCCTCCGCCCACATATACTTCCCAGAATGAAGCCTTAGCTGCCCTCTGTCGGTCATTCGGTTCGAATACTATTTCATCAATTGCCACACTTAGTACCTTTGTGTCTGATTTCCTACTCATTCGGACCATTCCTCACTAACGGGACCATTCGGTGGGCATACTCTGAAGGTAGACCGCCCATAGCTGAAGTCCAGCTCCTCAATATAGTCCCAGACCTGTAGATATTCTAGGTATTCCCGTAGCCGGGAGTTCGGTACTCGCAATGTTCTGGCCAGTGGGCCATTGATTACCTCAACTCTGGTCCCGTCCCAGGTAATAAAGTCGCAATCTCCGTATAGTAGGAGGCACATTACCTTGAATGGGAGCTGTCGATGTCGTCGAGTACCTTGCATGTGCCCAATTATAACATCTTTGCCATACCCTGTCAAGTAGAAAGTACCCGACCGGACCATTATTATCTTGACATACTGCTCAATCCGTGCTAGGATGGGTATATCTAACCCCGAAAGAGTGAACATAGTTTATATACTATAGCTTCTACTCTATGTACCTACCTTATCAACCGTAACATCCTTATAATACTAAGCTCCTACTGATGCATTGAGTGTTCCGGCTTGTTCTTTCTACCCCCAAGGAACAGATAGTACGACGCAATGGGTCCGATTCCCATAATGTAACACTGTATCAATAGGTGAATAGCTAGTAATTACCCCTTCATAGGTAGTTCCCCCAGTGTGGAGACGGTATTACACAGCCCCATGCTCTGTTAAACCCACTTCCCGGTATGTAGTTACTCGTGCGCGAGCCTGCGTATGGGGGGGAGTGCGTACTGAGCTACTTCCCTCTGCCTATACATGAACCCAGGATAATTATAATATAGCCCAGAAATATCTCGGATCATGGGATGGTCCGGCTGGGCGCTCCCATCGCACACGCGCAGCCTACCCGCGCACTCGCGCACATCACGCACACGCACACGTTGCTACAAATTCACCCTACATTCTTCCGCACACATGCGCACACACGCGCATTGATGTGGCTCCCCATATATACTATGAGGCCACGTTGGCCCGATTCTTGCATGTCGTCCCAATTGAGCCCCGACAAGCTCATCAATCTATGATCAAAGTTGGCACCAATCTTGCACCCCCACCCAATTGAACACACGAAATTCACAAATTGTTCCATCTAGTGTGAACCTAGTTGGCACCAATCTTGCA
>Ga0307377_10008674_pt1 | contig 10270 bp, 11 predicted proteins | sample TR3MG_FD_202535 | JGI IMG/M metagenome (GOLD analysis project Ga0307377, IMG submission 202535) | Soil microbial communities from Risofladan, Vaasa, Finland - TR-3 | ecosystem: Environmental > Terrestrial > Soil > Coastal area > Acid sulfate soil | place: Finland: Risofladan, Vaasa | collected... | reverse complement strand
TTTGAGTTGTTCGCTTTTTCCGGCAGGGGGGTATGGTTTTTCTTTTTAGGGGTACCGGGGTGTTCGCTTTTTCCGGCAGGGGGGGTATGGGGGTTTAGGGGGGTCGGCGGGGCGGGGGTTAATTATACCCTCATACATAGAAAGTACAAAATCCCCACATTTTTAGTAACCCAAGCTACAAGACCCCATAAAACCTAAATCCCCTCATTTTTAGTAGCCCAAACAACAGAGTCCTCTACTTTTCCCGCAGTCTGTGATAGTCTACCAAAAACCTAAAAAAGTAGAACGCTGTGCTGAAAGAGATCGTAGATACATATAAGAAGGCTGCTTTGAAACTGTCTAAATTATTTAGGTAATACGCTATTCCGAACTTATTACGCCCAGCCTAACTTTTTTAGTTGCTTTTTCCATCGCGGTGTCCTACGCTGTAAACCATGGACGACTCTAGCCTTTACTCAATACTCGATGACGCTCTAGACCTCCTGCCCGAGGCTTGGGAAGACTCTTCTTCTGACACTGCACCGGCTTCTCCTCTGGTTCTACATACAGACGAACCTCCTAAGTCCTCGGGCTTTTCACTCCCCAAACGTTTTCACTCCCCGCTACATGAGGGCTCCCCCCTCCATGCCGAATCAGCACCCAGCACGACCAATCAATGGGACCCGAGACTTATTATGGACCTAGCCGTTGGCGTTGAAGGGATAGATGAGATACTCCCAAGATACAACCTCACTGAAGACGACTTTCTGGCTCTATCAGAGAACCGGGTCTTTAAGCAGGACTTGGGCATGGCCATCAGAGACGTAAAGGAGAACGGCCTAACGTTTAAGACACGGGCGAGAGTCCAGGCTGAGGCGTACCTCGAGGTGCTCGATGGGATTATCTACGCAGACGCAACTCCGGCATCAACAAGACTCGAAGCGATTAAGTCGACTGTGCGCTGGGGGGGACTTGACGAAGCTGCTAAGACAGAAGAGAGCATGAACAATACGCAGATCAACGTAAATATTTCATTTTAATAAGGAAAAATAATGGGTTATATAATTGCTAAGACCACCGCAGCAGTCACCTCAGAAGCCATAGACTTAACTCATGGCCCGTTCCCAAAAACAATCTTCGTGGCAGGAACTCTCGTTGCAGAAGAGATTGATGTGTATGTGGTCGACACCGAGCCGTCAACGCCTGTCTTGGCTCCTCTCTACGACCCGGACGGAGCGGCGGTAACCCTGACAGTGTCCTCACAACCCCTGACCATTCCAGGTCCGGTCTGGCTATCTTTCGACAAACCGATCACCGCCAACGCTGTAGGCATCCGGCTCCAAGAGATAGAGATATAACTCACCATGGCTGACATATTCTATAACCCGTTCCGCGACATCTTCGCAACAGGAGCGTTTAATAATGTATTCACAGCCGGGTCAACTAGACTACCTAACCGCGCCGACCTTATTATGTATGCCAAGGCGCCAAGCCTGGTGGATAGTATCGGCGTATCCGGCGTGACAAAACTCAAAAACTCGCTAGATGGTACGGACGGTTTTACGGTCTATGGCTATGCCGCTGATCTTGTTGGCACCGAGGTGTTTACCTGTGCCTCGATAACTGGGGCGACTGTAACCGGTCAATCAGGCACCGCTGTAGTTGCTGTTGGCTCCGGCCAATTAACTGTTACAACCCCTGGGACGCTGGCGTGGTTTACCCTGGACTCCGGGGAGAAGTATGTCTTGCAGTCCGGCCCGGACTACGATCAGGATACTTTTTTTGATATCAACGGAATCGGCGACAACCTGGTTTTGAACGAGGGGACAGGTACAGTACCTCTCTGCACCGCCGAGGTTGAGGGTAGTTTGCTGCTGGCTTATGGCTTTGATGATAGAACTCCAATCGGAGCAGAGCTTGCGTATGATTCTGATTTTGATGGCCTGGTAAGTGGGGCATACTACTGGAGGTTGAGTGAGGGGTGCTCTATAGCTGACGGAGAGGTAACTATTCAGCAGGTGGATACAGAGAATCAGTATATTTCTGATGGGTATGCCAATATAGACCTTGGCGATTGGCACAGGGTAATAATTGATGTCACTGAGCTTTCCCCTGGCGGGATATTTGCCCTGTGTGATGGCTCTGGGGGCAACTTCGCGATCGACGTCCCTGTTATTGACAAAGTCGGCATCTATGCCGTAGATATCTACGGCTCTGCTTCTGTGGTAAACATAGGGGTTAAGCGCTATCCCGATACCCCGGCAGGGTCAAAGATTGTCCTTAACTCATTCTCCCTTTTTAAGCTATTGGATGCTGCTGTCCCCACCAATCCCGCTACGGGCCTAAGTGTATCAAGTGGATTAGCCCCCGCAATCTCTGCCTTTGGTTTACATAATTGCCCCATACTGCTTGCAGCAATACCAGTTGCAGGCTGGTTCGATTCGGACACCAGATATGGCACTGGACAATATTTTGAAGTGGACACCACCCCCAAGATAGTGGCCACGGCAAACGTGGAGGAAAACTTCGAGAATGCAGAGTTTTTCGACAATAACAAGATACTCATTTACGCATCCGAGCAGGATTATATAACCGCTGGCAAAATATCAAAATACTTAAAATCACCCGAAACGCTGTTTTATATACCAAGGGTGTCCGCCGTAGCTGACCCTACCTCGGTGCGCATCGGTTTCCTGGCCGACACCCATTATCGTACTGACGCCGAAGCCGATCAAGGGCCTATCCCAACCAGAAACGCTCTGTTGGTAATGGACATTGCTGGAGTAAACGGGGTTACCCATTTGGGAGATATATATCACGGCTCATACACATGGTACACCGACGAGCAGGCGCAGACTGACATAGAGACATACGAAAGATTGTTTCGAGGGATGAGCAGCGACAATGTGCTGTTCGTGACCGGTAACCATGACGCCAATGTGGCTGGAAGCTATACGCCGCTATGGACGTATTCTGCATATGCTGCAAAAAACCGAGTTATAACTGTTGGAAACTACGATTTCATTAGTTTATTTGATGTCAATGGAGCATCGGCCCCCTATGCATCTGACGCCGAGTCGACCACTTTTCTCACTGACGCCCTAGCTGCTTCGCTATCCAATAACAGGGGGGCCTTTGTCTGTGTCCATGCGCCGTTAAAGCTGACCGGGATAGCCACCGAAACTCTAGCTGAAATAATCACTATCCTTTCTGATGCTATATCCGCAGGGACCAAGGTTAGGGGTATTTTTGCCGGACATATCCATGTTTGGGAGAGTATCTCTGATTTCGAGAATCTGTTGATACCCATGATAACCATTGAGTCGGTGAGTTACCAAGGATCGCACTATTATTTAGACGTGGAGCCTGAGAGCTTTGTGGTGACCAAGGTAGCCGATGGAGCCGAAACGGCCATGGGAAGCTATCATGTTATCGATACGACAAATCTAATTGATGACGGTGATTTTGCCACAGCAGGTCAGTGGGTCGGTGATGGTGGTTGGGAGGTAACTGGCGGTGTCGCCTGGGCGCATAATTTTACAGCTAGTTATAAACGGTTGTCTAGACCGTTTACTTTTGAGCTTGGCGAAACTTACAGAATTTCTGGGGTCTGCACAGAGTATAGTGGTACGGGTCAAGCGTATCTCCGTAAGCCCAGAGACGTATCAATTCCTGACTCGCAGTTTAATATCAGCGGTACAGGAGAGTTTCATTTCACTGTGACAATTGGCAGCGACAATGACGAGATTGCCTTTGCCAATAATAGCACAGGCGTCGACCTGAAGATCGATGATATTGTCGTTTTGAAACTGAGCTAGGTGAAAGATATGAAACTACTATCTTGCAAACTTGGAGTAAGCCTAGAATGAGCTTAATAAACCGATCTATAGGCGGATATAGTGAGTAAAAAATACCTATTAGACGAAGCCGGAAAGACGGTAGGAGTACAGACTCCATTATCAACAAATGGTGACAGTGTCTATGCCAAGGACATCTGGGTATCTGAGTCCGTTACAACTAATTGGGCAGACCTGGACAGCTCTGGAGCTGAGATTGCGCATATCCCATTCAGTAATCTTCATACCAGGATACAAAATACAACCAGCGATAACCCTAAAACTTTATTAATCCACTTCAATCGAACTATAGAAACCGCAACAGCTTCATTAAGCTGTGCTGTAGGTGGGTCATTCTCAAACATCAAACTATATGCAATAAAAGCGGATGACAGCGAAGTTGTTGTTTATGATGGGTCTTTGACTAGTACAGTCATTACTACACTCGATATTAAGTTTGACGAACAAGAAATGGCAGGGGTTAAGCTTGAGTTCCATACCGCTAATACCATAACATTGTCCAGTATAACAGTATTTAAATCAATCGAAGTCAATGCAACACTTCGAGCAAAATCAATATTAACCAATGCAGTTGAGGCTATTACATCGGCACGTGGTTCGCTAAACACTAACCCAACTAGTCAGTTTAAGTTAGAAATTGCATTAGGCCATATTCCAGGATTATCTTTCGCGGTACTGTCCGGGGTAAATGAAACAGTTACCGCAACCGAGACAACAGTAAACCCTCCTGGATTTGTATACCCGTTTCTTTTAGCCGAAGGCCCACTTACTGTTAAAAGTACCAGCGGAAATGACATTGTTGGTGGTACTGGGGCAAATTACGTATTTATAAATGGTCTAGATTTTAGCCGCAACCCGATTACAGAAACCGTTGCAATGAACGGAACTGTCGGTACAGTAACTACTAAAAACTTTTTCAGAGTTCAGCCGTTTCCGCAAGTTGTCCTTCCAATAGGGTCTGGGAAGAAAAATGCTGGAATAATAAGCATAACAAGCGGAACTAGTATACTTGGGCAAATCGCTGCTGGTGAAAATATAGGCAAACAGACTGTTTATACTGTCCCACTTGGGTTTTCAGCTATATCAACAAATCAACTATTTACTGGCGGCGGTGGCAATGAGGTTTTGTTTACGGATTGGGTTGATTTTGGCGGTGTAGGAATAATGTATGATTTTGGGGGCTTCTTTGTCGCAAACAGCCTGGTCAATTTTGTTCCAGAAAACTTTTTTATTATCCCGGAAAAGTCAGATATAGATATACGCGCAAAACGTTCGGTGGGCACGACGGCTACAGCAACAGTATTTTACGAAATCTTGTTGGTAGATAATGCGTTGCTTTAGAAAAAATACCATTTCTGAAAAGGGGTTTAAATTATGAGATGTGAAAATTGCGGTTGTATTATAGAGGGAAAGCGTTGCCAATGGTGCGAATGGCGTGACGAATGAGAATAACTAATCAGCCCAGAGGCTAAAAAATGATACTGGAAACACTACTAGGCAGCCTAGGCGGCGGAATCCTGCGCATGGTCCCGGAAGTCCTTAATTGGCTGGATCGGAACAATGCCAGAAAGCACGAGCTGGCCATGCAGGACAAGGCCTTGGCCTTTGAGACATTGCGGGGCAGTCAGAGAATGGATGAGATCGGTGCGCAAAACCAGATGGCACTTGATACCGGGGGCCTTGCAGCCTTGCTTGAGGGGGTTAAGGGCCAAGGTAAAATCACCGGCGTGAAGTGGGTCGATGCGGTAAATGCTACGATCCGGCCATTTCTCACCTACTGGTGGTGCGTGGTGCTGATGACTGTTGCCAAGGTAAGTCAGTTTATCTTAATGAAGGGCCACGGTATGGCCAATGCCGAGGCGATCAATCTACTCTGGGGAGTCAATGAAATGGCCTTGGTCGCCGGGATCATGAATTTCTGGTTTTTGGATCGAGTCATTAGGAAAAACAGAGAATGATACCCAAACAAGCCATAGATATTGCCAAGCGTTTCGAGGGATTTTCCCCCGTGCCTTACATCTGTCCGGCAGGATTTTGGACTATCGGCTACGGCCACCTCTGCAAAAAAACGCACGGGCCAATAGACGAGCTGCAGGGGGATCTTTATTTGCAAGACGACATGGCCGGGGCCTACAAAGCGGTACTTCGCTATTGTCCTGTAGAAATGTCCGAACAGCGCATGGCGGCATTGGTGGATTTTACTTTTAACCTGGGCTCAGGCCGCCTTCAGACTAGCACCCTCCGGCGGCGGGTAAATGAGGGGAACTGGTCTGAAGCGGTGAATGAGATCAAGAGGTGGGTTTACGGAGGTGGTAGGGTATTACCAGGTCTGGTTATTCGCAGAGAGGTTGAAGCTGCTTTATTACGTAGTTGTTAGATAAATGGGTGGGGAATAAATATGTGGATGTCTCTCAGTATAGTATCGATTATAGTCGGCGTATGCGCTATTTACTACGCCGTTCGTTTAGACAGCGGGTATAAGAATTACGATATGCTAGTTTGGAGCGGTATCGGGAGTATAGGCGTAGCGTGCGGAGCGATTAGTCTCCTCTTAAGATTAATGCTCTCGGGGTCATAACCGGTACAGAATTAGTAACTGACGCCAGGTAAGTTCAGGAGATATTGTCGTGGGGATAAGCACAGAAGAGGCAGGGCTGTTTTTTACATTTTGCATGAAGGTCCTATTGGTGTTCCTTTCATTTGTTGGTGGTGTTGTCACTACGACATGGGCTGTAGCTACGAAAATCCAAGTGCTATACGACAAGGTATTGGGGCTCGATGTGAGAATGGCTGCTGTTGAGAAGCAACAGAGCGAAGAGAACAGGAAGATCCAAACCAGTCTTACCCGTCTGCATGAGAGGATTGATGTTGTTTTGCTTTCGCGGAAGAAATAATGAGGTTTCGCAGGGGGTGAATAAAACTCAATGGAGGGCATATGTACAGATTATGGATCGAAACTAGACTATGTAAAGGATTCGCTAATTGTCAAAAATGTGAGGCCGCCCTCCCAGGATTCACCAAAACGATCGAAGGGGTGTTCATCAGCAAAAGTAATCCAGCTGTAGTGGAACGAGTAGCTAAGGCCAAATTTACTCAAGACCAGTGCCCAGTGGATGCGATCAGGTTCAGAGAGGCATAAGACGTGACTTCTATTGAGCGCATAGAGCAGTTGTTGGCCGCAGAGGAACATCGCTCAGACAAGGATGCAGCCGGTATAATAGTAGCTCAGAGAGTGGACGCCTCAGTAAGAAGGAAAGCCATCGAAGAGTGTTTGCGAATCTTAAAATCAGAAGAGACAAAGGTAAAAGCGTAGATGGCTCCCATTGATTTCAACTATAAAGCCTCTGCCACAGTATCCAAGTTTATGCGATCAGACGCGTTCCATCGGGCTATTATGGGGCCTATTGGGTCGGGTAAGTCAGTTGGCATGTGCATAGAAATTCTTCGTAGATGCTTAGAGATGCCAGCATGGAATGACGGGAAGAGATCATCAAGGTGGGCCATAGTACGAAATACCAACAAGCAATTACGTGATACGACTCTCGCCACATGGCTGCACTGGATGCGAAAGCTCGGAACATGGCACGAAACAAAGATGACCTTCAGGCTCAGATTTGGTGAGGTAGATGCGGAGATTTTATTCCTCCCACTAGATACAGAAGACGATAGAGGTAGGGTACTCAGTTTGGAGTTAACCGGGTGTTTCATAAATGAATTTAGGGAGGTGCCTGTACCCCTTTATGCAGATATTAAAGGACGACTTCGCAGATATCCGAACCCTGTAGAGGTCCCTAATGCGTGGTACGGACTTATCATGGATACCAACCCGCCAGAGATAGGCAGCCTAGCGTATAAGATGATGGAGCATCTCCCGCAGGAAGAAGGGAATGAGAACAGTATCATCGAAGTAGACACGTTCAGTCAGCCGTCGGGGGTATCTCCAGAAGCAGAAAACACGGACCACCTCCACCCAGATTACTACACAGACCTCACTAAGGGGCAGACCAAAGCATGGGTAGATACTTACATCCACGGCGTCTACTCACCGAGTCAATCAGGTAAGCCTGTTTATCATACAGTATTCAAACCGGAACAACACGTATCACCAGTACCTCTCAAAATAGATCCGGAACTACCTGTTATCATCTCTTTCGACTGCGGATTAACGCCAGCAGCGACTTTCAAACAGATGGACTTAAACGGAAGAGTGCGAGTGCTCAGGGAAGCAGTGGCGTTCGACATGGGTATGAAGAGGTTCAGCAAAAACAAGCTCCGACCGATAATCAAGAACTTCTTCCCAAACAACCCGCTTATATTTATTGGTGATCCTGCGGGTAAGCGTCGAGCGGACTCGGATGAGTCAAGTGCGTTCAGTGCGCTAAAGGACGATTACGACGAGGAAGGCGCCATCGTTAAGGGGGCATCGACCAATGACCCGAAGGTAAGGATTGAAGCGACAGAGCAGATGCTCAGTAACTTCCCTGAGGGGGAGCCGTTGATGATCATCGACCCGTCTTGTAAATGGTATATCGATGCCTTGAGGAGTAAATACCAATACCCAAAACAGAAATCTACAGGGACCTTCTCGGACAGCCCACTTAAGAACGAGTGGAGCCATATTGCAGAAGCAGGCCAGTACGGGGACTTATATTTACTATCTGGAAAGTATGACCCTGCAGACCATGTTCGAGTAGAAACAGATATCTTTAACCAATTCACAACGTATAAACCGGCTCAGCGGGAAGGATACTAATGAACACTACGTCAGAAGAACTTATCAAACTCGGCAGCTACTTAAAAGGGCAGCTCACACAGTTTACCAATGATAGAAACCTCTGGGAGCTTCAGGCACTGAAAAACCTGCGGCAGTACCTGGGGCAGTATGACCCGGAAGTATTGGCACTCATACCAGAGGAGAGATCTCACGTCTACCCAAGAGACACCCGTGTAAAGGTCAAGGGTGGAGTAGCTAAAATGATGGAGATGATGTTTCCATCCCAGGAGAAGAACTGGGAGTTGTCCATCTCGCCGTTCCCATCCATACCGCAGAGAGCTATCTCCGAGATAATAAACGCTCTACAGCAGCAAGAGATGGCAGCTGCGCAGCAGGAGCAGCGGCAGCCACGACCTACTACCAGCGACGACATTGAACGAGAGGTCAAGGCGTTTGCAGCGAAGCGCATGGAAAAAATGGAGAAAGAGATTCACGACCAACTCTCAGACCCCGGTATTGACTACCCACAGCTGTGCAAACGAGTAGTCCGGAGCGGATATATCTACGGGTATGGCGTAGCGCGGTCCCCTCAAGTGCGGTCGCAGACAGAGAGAGTCTGGGAACCTGACCCGCAGACAGGGAGTTTTGCTGCTAAGACCAAGTCACTGAGGAGACCATATCCTGAGTATGTGCGAGTATGGGACCTATACCCTGATTTGTCAGCAAAAGCCTGGGAGGATCAGGAGTTGATTTTTGAGCGGGTTATTTTAACTCGCCACGCGCTTAGAAAACTTGCTGACCGAGACGACTTTGATTCTACGGCAATCAAGAACTATTTAAAGGATAAGCCTGCTGGCAACTATATGGCTAAGTCGTATGAGGCTGAGCTACAAGTGATTGCCAAGACCAGTAATCTTGCAGACAGGACGGCGAGGAGGTATGAAGTTTACCGAGCGCTTGGTTTTGTATCGGCCCACACGTTGCAAGCTGCTGGTGTGGAGGTAAAGGAAGATGAACTAGACCAGGACATCCTAGCCGACCTATGGATAATTGACGATGTGGTTATCAAGGCCGAGAAAGCCGTTTTTGGCGACCGACCGTCAGATCAGTACCATGCGTTTATATACACCGAAGATGAGGACTCCGGACTGACGGGGATCGGTCTACCAGAAGAAGTTAGGGACTCACAACTCTCTGTAAGTGCTACGACGAGGATGCTGATGGATAACGCTGCAGCAACTGCTGGGCCTATCATTGAAGTGAACACATCGTTGTTGCCTAGAGGCCGCAAAACTATTGGCCCTCTACACGCTTTCAAGGTTATCCACCGGGAGGGTGACGGACCAGAGGCGCAGTACCCGGCAGTAAGGGATATAGCCACACAATCGCATATAGGAGAACTTCTTTCGATACTCACGATGCAGAGACAGCAGCTCGACATCGAAAGCAACCTTCCTGCGATTTTGTTTGGGAGCACTCAGCAGCCGCTTGGCGAGGCGTTTAGAACCAGCAGCAATATGAGCATGATGACCGGTGCGGCCAACATGGTGACGAAAGATACCGTTAGGGCTTTTGATAAGTTCACCTCATCGCTCATCGGGTCTTTACTCAACTGGAATACTGAGTTCAACCCGGACGAGTCTCTGAAAGGAGATTACCAGGTTGTAGCCAAGGGGAACTTATCTTTGGTGTCTAAAGAGGTACGCGGCGCAGCTCTTGA
>Ga0307377_10008673_pt1 | contig 10270 bp, 18 predicted proteins | sample TR3MG_FD_202535 | JGI IMG/M metagenome (GOLD analysis project Ga0307377, IMG submission 202535) | Soil microbial communities from Risofladan, Vaasa, Finland - TR-3 | ecosystem: Environmental > Terrestrial > Soil > Coastal area > Acid sulfate soil | place: Finland: Risofladan, Vaasa | collected... | reverse complement strand
AACTATGTGCTGGGAGAATGTTCAGTTCAATGTGCCGAGATCAAGTTCGGCAGGTGGCTGTATGATGAACTGTTGGCGCTCGATCCGAAACGGTACAGCAACCTACAGATCAAGGTCGAGCACGACCTGGCCTTAGGCGGGTCGGTTGGAACGGTAGCGAACCTGAGTATTTACGCTCACTGTTTCGATGAAAAGGTGATCGAGCCTCAAGGATTCCTTTACAATAAGGAAATCTACTCCTTCTTGCCGGTAGCAGGATCATGGTACTACGTCGATATTCCCACCGACTACCCGGTACGTGCTTTAATGTGGGGATGCGAGGATGCGGTAGACGGCCCGAACTTTATTTTCGACGAGTTCAAGCTCACTGAGAATCAAGGGAAGCATATCCTGATCGACAGTGAAATGCACCGTTATATGTACCAGACCTCCGCATACTACGATCCCTGGAATGAGATCGTATACGGTAAGCCCTCTGCGGCGTCAACCAACCTCACGATTTTCCTTACCCCGCACTTTGAAAGGCAGTCTCACCTTATGCCGACGGCGGCTCCTGTTGGGATTATGAATCAGTCGGCGGCAGGTTGCACTCAAATCGTACAGGTGGCGACAACCAATCAAATCCTTAAAGGTTCCGTGATGGGTCACTGTCCATTCGGCGCGATGTTCCTGAAAACCTTTGGCGGCGACAAGATCGAGGATTGCTGGCAGATCGCCTACACAGGTTCAGGCCGCTTGGAAATCCATGCGGTTGCCGCACTCGCGGCCCAAGGGACGCATTACCAACACGTATACGTCCAGCAGATTCGGACCTACTAAAATGTTTGAACAGGCAATAAAAGGGCGGGATCGTTTTGATCCCGCCTCTTGGTCGCTACGTGATTGGAAACAGATACAGTGGCAAGTCGTCACTGTTGACACCTTGATTTGCACCCGTTCCGGGTTTGTATTTGCCTTATGGATCGCATCTGAGGGTACAGCTGAAGCGGACGCTATCGTTTATGACGGACAGAGTATCGCGCCTACGAGATTGATCAACTTATATACCGTCGATGAAGCTATGGCGATTCTAAACTTTTTCCCTCCGTTGTATTTTCAGCAAGGCATCTACATAGACGTTGGGACGAACGTTGCGCAAGTCGGGATTCAATATCTGCCTGAGCCGGTAATGTAGCGTGATTTACTGTAAGACCATAACGGCTGCAGCAGGCGGGTCGGTCGCTTCCCCTTTGGATGCGGACCTGCCTGTAACGGATGGCCTTATCTATCAATTTGAGCTTTATTTTCCTCCTGGCTCGTCGGGGTTGTTGTTTGTCAGAGTAGCAGACGGTGGGTTTCCGGTTTGGCCGAGTGAACCCGGCGAATGGTTCTATGGCGACAACACCCTGGTGAGTTTTCCTGATCGCTACTATATAGCCTCTCCGAATCACAATTTCAAAGTCTGGTACTATAATCTCGATGATACCTACGCGCATAAGTTTACGATCCGGATAGGCCAAGTATCCAGTGAGTTGTTTATTCAATCCTTTATTCCTACTTTTAAACAGAAGGATATTACTCAAGTGTTGGCTGAAATAACGGCCCAGCAGGAAACTGATAAAGAATCGAGACTTAAAGCCATCGAGGATTATTTCGCTCCCATCGAGCGGGAGCCTTTGCCGAGTGAGGAAACGTAATGGCGATGATGAAGTATCGGGAAGCGAATCATGCGCTATGGCGGGGTGCAAGGCCGGGGCATGACGGTACGGAGTTCTTTGCTTATATTGACACGGCCCTGGTTGCAAATCACATCGTTTTTACTTCTCCGGCTGCAACAACGACCTACATAACTAATATCTGGATAACGACTTCAGACAACCTTGTTCAAGAGTTTATGATTCAGATATACAACAACGTTCCCGCCTCGGTTGGAATTATTTATTGGGGTCGGTGCGCGGCTCTTTATCTTGGTGATAAAAAGAACATGACGTACTGGCCTCCTATAGAGTTTCCGGCAGCCTGGAGCCTGAGGGTCAACATACTTCATGCCCAGATATGCACCTTCGGGTGCCGAGGGTGGAGGGAATAGATGGCGCGAGGATACCCTGATTTTTTCGGCTTCTCAATTGTACCTAAGTACGGGACTCCCGTTTACGAACAGAAATTAGCAGCGATTGTCGCTACGCTTAACTGGGAGAATATCTTTACTTGTACTGGCAAAGGCCGGACCTACGGTGGTTACATTTATACGGCGGCTGTAAACAATAGCTTTACGAATAGCTATCTCCGAACGACGATTGACGGTGTTCAGTTCAATTGGCCATATCCAAAGGTTGAGTTGGATAGGGCGATCTATCGGGTTGTTACCAAACCTTTTTCATTAACCGCCTACTTTAGAACGGCGTTAACGTGGGAAATTAACTGGACTGCCGAGAAAGACTTTACTTTCGGACAATCGTTTATAGTAGACTTTTATAATGGGTCTGCCGGAAACGTAACCATCGACGGAATATTTATGTGGGGGCAGGTGGTGTAATTATGATTTATTACCTTATCGGGGTAATCGGCCAGTGGGCGGCTTTGTTCGCCTTGAGTGTAGGGATTGGAATTGAAATCAAGTATGAGGCTGATCTTGGTTTTATGGCAATCACTGTCGGTGCGATATTATTCGCCGTTGCGACGAAAGTCAAGGTTGTCGGTAAAGAGAAGGCTGTAAGAAGGGTGAAAGAATTGGAGCAAGAGATTGAAAAGCTTAATACAGGTTGAAAGAAAAGTCCGGTTCAAATACATCCCCTACGAAATGGTCGTCATGTTCGACGCCGTTTTGGCTTGCGGGAAAGTGCAGGGCGTTCAGCCTGTTATCACGGGCGCCGCATACGAGGATTATCCTTTGAACAAAGTCCATGCTGAAGGGTATGCTATAGACGTACGGACAAAAGGCCTACCGGATGCCAGGGGCTTTGCTCAGGGTTTAGATAAAGTTTTGGGCTCGTTGAGCTCACATTACAAGGTGCTTTACGGTGACGTTGGGCATCTTGATCACATTCACATAGGTTTTTCCTGGTACTACGGGCGGGAAATCTAAAGGGAGTTAAATTATGGCAAGCGCAAGAACATGGGGCGCGATTCTACGCATCATCGCAATTATCTTGGGACCGCTGTTGAAGGCGATCTCTCCGATAATCAAAGACGCCTTAGAAGATGGCATGATCAAGCTACTCGAGAAGGCGCGGGGCACTGAGAATCCGATTGACGACTTGTTCATGGAGTTCGTTTTCAGGATTCTTAACCTTGACATTCCTCCGGAGGCATAATGGACGCCGCGACAAAGAGAAAGATCGCTACACGGCGAAAAGAGCTAAAAGAGGTTTTGGCAGAACATCAGCCGAAGCTTGAGGCGGCGAAAGTGATCGCCGAGCAGTTGAAAAAGATAGGAGAAGATACCAGTGAGCTTGACGCTCTCATTGCAGCCGCTACCGCCTTTACTACCGCCGGTAATAATACCTGAAATAGTAGAGGTTACGCCGACTCCTATCGTAGAGTATCCTGAAGGTGAAGAGCGTGAGCCGTGGTGGTATGATATCGCGAAATGGGTAGGCGAGTGGCTTGTAGATAACGTTTTACGACCTGCCACCGAATGGTTTGTCGAACTGATCGTTTGGATCACAGAAGAGCTTAGGTACTGGAAAAAACTTTTCTTTGAAGCCTTGGCCGATCTTTATGCGACAGACCTGGGCTTCCTCTATATTGCTCTCGGCACAATCTTAATCGGTGTTTACGCTCCCCAGATCATAGCTCGAATAGCCGAAAGCGGGTTTGGCCTTGCGATCAAAAAAGTAGGCGCTTGGATCAAGGAGAAAATCGGCAATATCTTGAACCTCGCGGCCATCGAGGACATTCTGGCTCTAAACGAGATGGCGAAATTGTTTTGGCCGGAGTGGAGAGAGCTGATGTCGATGTTATCGGATGCGACATCGGCTTTAGCCGAAGAGCTTGGCCAGGGATCGGCTTATATTTCCGCATGGTTTTCCACCGTTCACGCCTTTGCTTTACTCGGCACTTCCTTTTTAGACATCGAGCCGGAGGCGGCGGAATTACAGGCCTTCGAGGAAACCGAAAGTTTCCTAAAGAAGATAAACGAGAACTTTCGATCCTATGTTCACGATCCGGGGAAAATTATCAGAGACATCATAGACGAACTGTATATCCCTCACGCCACGCAGTTTAAAGATTCGCAGCAGGCTTTAATCGGCACCGTAGCTGATGCAAGGGACGACATCGACGAGACATTCGATTTGATCCAAAACGCTCACGACACGTTAGAGCATTTCATAGGGATTCAGCCGGATATAACGGCCGCAATCGTCGAAGAAAAGCTCGGACCTTTGCGTGATTCGTTAGGCGATTTTATTTACGAGTACCGGGTGAACGTGCTACCTAAGATAGAAGGCACATTGAAAATACTTGAGGATCGGGCTGACATTATCGAAGAGCGTAACGAGATCCTGGCAACAAAGGTCGACGATCCGCTTTACACACTCGCCATGTACGACCTTATGACAGATGATGAAAAGTCGAAGTTCAATCGCGGCACGATGTTGATAGCCGCTGCCGGTGAAGCAGAAGAGCTCGAAGCGACCTTACCGGCACTTGACGGAGTAGCCGATGCGCTGATCGTAGCTACCGAGAGCTATTTCTTTGAAGGCTTGACCGTCGAACAACCTGCTCGCCCTGCTCTGTCCTTGGAGTTTCCAAGTATCCCTTCGACGACTGCCTTTCCATCCTGGTACAGGGGTGAGGATTAAGTTATGCCAAACGGCGATAAGCAACCCATCCGAATGTCCGATACATATATCGTAGAGCGTGATCGAATCTTGGCTGAGATCGAGGCTCGCGAGGCGGAAGCCGGTGATGTTCCCTTTGCCCTCAGAGGCTTATACCGTGTAGGACTTAAGATCGCAAAGATAATCATAGCTCCGATCTTGGCTACACTCGTCGGCACAGGCAAAGACGTCAAAGAGGGGATAGACGCGGTTGCGACAGGGGAAGCGTTAAAAGTAGAGATCACCCGGGACGACTCCTGGTGGAAGTCCGTGCTTGTGCAATTCGGCTTTCCCCAAAAGACAATCGACCTTGTTGCAGGGACGATGGGTGAGTTACAGACCGGACCCGTCTGGCTTAGGTCACTTCCCACCATTATGATGGCGATGGGTCTGTTTGGCCGGATCGCGGCCATCGTTTCCGGTGAGCCTGCAAAAGATTTATTGCGGAGGTTTCACCCGAACACCCCCTCGCCAGGGGAGGTGATCAAGGCCGCGTTCATCGATCCGAGCCGCTACGAGCAGGTTATCAAGGCTTTGCAGCAGAACGGGTTGAGCCAAGAGGACATCGATCTGTTGTTCGTCAATAACTATGCCCTTTATACAGAGCAGTATGTCAGAGCATTATATTTCCGTGGAGCATTGACCATAGAAGAAGCGAACAACCGGCTTTCAGAGCTTGGCTATACAGACGACAGGATCAAAGAACTAAAGCAGGGGTGGAAGGTAATCCCTGGCATACAAGACCTTGTTATGATGCAGGCGAAAGAAGCCTTTGAGCCGGACCTAATATCGAAGTATGGGTTAGGGGCAGAGGAACCGACAGACATCTACGAATGGACGCGCAAACAGGGGATGGACGACGAATGGACACAGAAGTATTGGTCCTCTCACTGGCAACACGCCTCTTACAATCAAGTCATGGAAATGCTTCACCGCGGCTATATCAAAGAAGAAGATGTGTACGATTGGTACCGGCTTGTCGAGATACCTCCGTACTGGCGCGACCTCCTGACCAAGATTGCATATTCCCCGTACACGCGGGTTGACGTCCGGCGGATGCACGCGGCAGGGGTAATCGGTGATGATGAACTTGTCCAGGCCATGAAAGACATAGGCTATGATCAAGAAAAAGCCCCTAAAATGGCAGAGTTTTATAAACGGTTCAACGCAGGTGCGGCGAAAGAACTATCCCGGACCGATATAGAAAAGGCCTACGAGGATGGAGACCTGTCTTACACTCAGGCTGCCGGAGCGTTAGCTTCAATCGGGTACGACGAAGCTTTAGCCGACTTTTATATCTCGCGGATTGAATTAGAAAAGCAGCGTGCAACCCGGTTGGAAAGGATCGACCTAACAAAAGAAAAATTGCTGTCGAACCTGATTGACATCAGCAAAGCGAGGAACTTGCTTGTTTCATACGGAGTCGAGATCGTACGTATCAACGAGCTGATCGATCGCTGGCAGGTGCTGCTCATAAAGAACGCAAAGCTCCCATCGAAAACCGACCTTGACAAGTTCGTCCGGTCGAAAGTGATCGATCACGATGGTTACTTTCTAGAAATGGGAAAACTCGGATACTCTGAATATTACATAAACCTTTATTGGAAATACTTGGAAGCAGGAGGGGCGGTGGAGTGATATGGCTACGATTAAAGAATTGGTACAGAAAGAGACGGAAAACTTCCTTAAAGCTCAAAAGCTTAAGCAAGGCCTTGAAAAAATGGTCAAAAACATGACCGCGATACACGAAATCAGTAAAGAGGCGCGGAAGCCCATTTAATTGCTCTCAGTGAGCCGCCAAGGTACCACCCTGCCATCTTTCAAGACTTCCCCTTTGTCATAGGTCGGCGTTACATCCTTGTGCGCCTGCCGGACGATGAACCCTTCGGTTTCACCCAAGGCCATGTGAGAGCGGGATCCTAAGAATTGGTCGTACTCGTAAGTGAACTCACCTGTTTGTCGAGCTTCTTTCGGTACTCCTTTGCACACTCTCGTTTCGTCTGCGCTATAGTGTTTGCAGCCGTGAAGTACAAGGCTCTGACAAACCTTATCAACAGACAAAGCCCCAATCCGGTCAGGGTGAATTGAATCGACAAGCCTATGAACATCTCTCGAGAGAACGCAAATTGAATCAGTATCCATATAATAGACGCGTTCAAGACCAACACGAGCACACAAATCCCAAAGTGCAATTCTGCTATATTCAGTAACGTGAGACGCAATCGCGACGAAGCTTTTATCTCCATTTTCCTCTCCTATCTGTCGGTGAGTTTTACCAAAAGCCGAGCGCTCGACCCAACGCTCTCCTGTCTCGACTGATATTACAGTCGTTGATACCGGCGGTCCGGCTTGAGGATCGAGGTATGTCTCCATGATCGGCTTTTTCTGCCCGAACTTCCCGTAAAGCGAATTGAGGAAAAGCTTGACTATCTTCGCATACAATTCGTTACCCTCACTCCGGTACTTCGCTTTCAACGGATACCAATAATCGACGTACTCTCCGAATATATAGTCATTTTCATATACAGCCATCCTATGGATGGTTTTTATCTCGTTTCTCATCTGCGCTCGCTTTAATCCTGCGGTGCATAAAAAGGTGCGGAACGTGCCGACCGGAAACATAAGCTTTCCATTTCGACGCAACGCATAAACAGGCTCGGAGGCGTTCAAGGACACCTCAGCTATACAACATCCTGTGTCAAGGTATTTTAGGCCGTTTTCAGCCTCCGAGCCTTCAAAGTAAAATCGCAATTTCGTTGGGTATCGATGCTTTTTCATCACATCCGGATACATAGAGTTGACATCCAAAAAGGTCTTTTCACCCCCTTTGATTTCACCCAATTGCCAACACTCGACTCGACCTCCGAAGTAGGCGGCCCGTTCCAGTTCTGTAACTTCCAGCTCTTTATGAATAGAAATAGGCCTTGCCATGAAACGATGGCGATAAGCGTTAAAAGCCTGCGAGGCCTTCGTGAACCCAAAGCGGCCTGTATCATGGATTTTATTGAAAGACATATATTGAAGCAAAGCCTCATAAACGATTTCCACGTCCCTAAAACAATAGATACATAATTGATCATCTGTAGCCTCCTTAAAGTCAATTTCAAGTTTTGGCAGCCCGATAGCAGCACCCAGTTTTTTCAAAGAAAAGTCGAAGTAGTTCGTGCTCGATACGATCTTTAGGTGAGCGGCGCCGCGTGAAAGAAAGTGAAGGAATACCAACCCGGTGTCATAGTAGAAATCCTCCGTGTAGGGAAGGTAGCCGAAGTGATCGTAGAAACCGAGGGCCTGGATGTCGAAGTAAATGTTATGTCCGATCAACCACAGAGTTTTCTTGTTCTGGATCAAAGATTCGATGTAGGCAAGTAATTCCTTACGATCGGTCCAGTATCGCCATTCAAGGGTCTTGGAGTTGCGCTCGGCACGGAAGCGGACGTACAACGTCCACCCCAATCGGAAGGTGTGTCTTTGATAACCATCACCCGCAGCAGCCGCCGTTTCTGTGTCAAGTATTAGCAATCGTGTAGGATAGTTTGTGCTATGATTTTTCCTCAAATGCTTATCGAAACCGGAGAAATCCTGCAAAGCGTCAAATCTCCGCTATCTGGTAGCCTTGAGAACGGCCGGCGCCCCATTTATGAGAGCGTTCCAAAGATTCAAAAGCGATTACCGTTCCACCTTCGCCCGTACCTTCTGTTTTTTCTTCCTCAAGTCCATATACAATTTCGCTTAACTCGGAATCAGTTAAAGAGGTATCTGCATAAAGTGAATAAGAACGGAAGTAATGATCTCCGGTTTCGTTGTCCACGAAGAAAGCGTTTCCATAATAATTGTAGGTTTCAGGCCTCCGCCATTCTTTTTCTACGAACATCTTCTGTTCAAGATAATCGAATGGACCGAGGGTACGCTGGAAGGGTAGCTTTGCCTCTTTCTGGAAAACCGTCGAAACGTCCCGCCACATGGTCTGATAATGGTAACCGACGTCTTGAGACTGCAGCCATTTCACTGCCTTGTTAATCGATGGAAATTGAAGGGGAAGGCCTGACAGTAACGGCCAGGCCAACCCTCGGCGAGTTTCGGACATGTGATTATAGGTCGCTTACGAGCTTTACCTGTAGATCGATCAGCAAGCGATACAGGTTGTCAAGCGCGATCAGACAGTCGGCAAGTGTTGAGAGCACATGAACGTTCGGCTCACTGTCAGCTTCATACCATAAATGCACACTCTCAAGATGCGACCTAATGTCCTTGATCTCGGATATTTTTTCCCAATTATCCGAGCACACAGTAAAATTATCGATGCTTGAATCCATATTTTCCTCCTGGTATAAGTATAAGCCGGACTCCTTGAGTGATCAAGGAGTATCCGGCTATTTTCACAGTTGACTTTTTAAATATTTCCAGAGCTGGCGAATTGCTTCGTGACCATCGATCAAACTCGGCGCCATCCGGGTGATCGCCGGCTGACGGCCGCCGTGCAGCTGATCCATTTCAAAGAGGTACTCGTCAAGCCGGTCGATGTTATTCAAGGCGGATTCAGCCTTTTCAAGCAGTACTTTACGAATCGTTTTGGGCATCTTGTTTATACACTCCTTTCAAAACATCGGCCAGCTCGATAGCACAAGTTTCCGCACGAAGTAAAGCATGCCTAATAGTCCGTAATTCCGCCTCTATACCGACCTCATAGTTCACGATCTCCACGAACTGATCTATATTCATCGTTCCCCTCCGCTACGCGCTTTCAGCTACAACGCCTTCCTCACCGTTTCCCGGCTCGGATATGATGATCGTATCGACCTCTTTGAACTGTTTGCCTTTGCCGAGATCGAGCATCCCGAGATACTCTAACGCATACACGCCGCCTTCCTTAAGGTTCGCGCCATCAGATTTGTCGTATGCTCCTGAGATCGGGAAGCGCACCGTTTCTTCGTTCCGCTCAAAGGTGTAGACGTAGAAATCCGGCATCTTAGGGTCTTTGCTTTTGAGCAGTTCGCGCTCCAAGAACTTGCCACAGATCACATCGCCTTGCTTAAACTTGATCTGCCTGGGCGCCATGTGACGGGCTTTACCGGAGGCTTTCACATCTTCGTACATCTTGTCATAATCCATGCTTGCTTTTCTCCTTGCTTTCTTCGTAACTGATCACGCCGCTAAAATACTTATCAAAGTACAGCTTGATCGACGTGTAGGTGGAGGCTTTTTCTCCATAGTATGTTTTCATATCAACATCTTTGGTGTGTTCCCACATATAGAGATAGCTATGCCTTTCGCTACTGATCCAATCGTAAAACTTTACGATCCTTCGGCGCAGTTGAGTGTCGTTCATCCTCCTTTCTCCTCTCGTTTCACCCGTTTCGGTGGCGGGTTGTCCACCCAGTGAGCAGGCCACTCAGCACCGCATACGCGACAGTAAATGGACTTGCTGCGCCTTAGATAGCGCACCTCTTTTGATCCGCACCTGGTGCAAT
>Ga0307377_10008672_pt1 | contig 10271 bp, 16 predicted proteins | sample TR3MG_FD_202535 | JGI IMG/M metagenome (GOLD analysis project Ga0307377, IMG submission 202535) | Soil microbial communities from Risofladan, Vaasa, Finland - TR-3 | ecosystem: Environmental > Terrestrial > Soil > Coastal area > Acid sulfate soil | place: Finland: Risofladan, Vaasa | collected... | reverse complement strand
TAGGATATATTATTTCAGTGCCTTAAGTGGGGATGGTGCTGTTATGTTATGTGGTATTTATGGTGGACAATTATATCTTTCTACTAATACTGGAACCACTTGGGCAGAGATAAATCCTGCTGGTGCTGGTGTAAAAGATTGGTATAATGGTTGTGTAAGTGATGACGGTTCTACTGTTATAGCTACAATAGATTATGGTGCAACCTATCTTTCAACTAATTCTGGAAGTTCATTTGTACCTACATTTGCTATCAGAGATAATTGGGAACATGCTGATATAGATGTTAGTGCGGATGGCAGTGTTATTGTTGCTGCAGTATGGGGAGATAAGTGCTATATATCTACGGATGGTGGTACAGTTTACACTGCACTAGAACCCACAGGTGTTGTAGAAACTAAGAATTGGGAACATATTTCTGTAAGTAATGATGGTACTGCTATTTTTGCAGGTATTCAGAATGCAATAGGTGGAAGAGTTTATATATCTACAGATTCTGGTGTTTCTTTTACAGAAGCCACTCCAACAGGAGTAGCTGAAGATAAACCCTGGCAATTTGCTAGAGTCAGTGGTGATAAGAGTACCTACTTTACAGCTGTTAGTGGAGGCAGGGCTTATTTAGGTTCAGTAACATCACCTTCTGGAGCATTAGAAGTAGAAGATGTGGTTACAATTCACGCAGTATTAGATAACTAATAATTTATTTTAATAAAAGGAGCTTCCTACCCTATAATAAGGGTAGGAGGAGAAAAATTAACTGAAAATTGATGCTCGTTGCTTATCCCTAGAGTTAATTAGGGAGGAAATACTAAGTTGTGCGTAAGCACTTATTATGGTATTGACGATGAATATGTTAATGACCTTTGAAAAATAAAATCAAAGGAGGAGAAAAAAATTATGGCTTTAAATACAAAAATTAGAGGAAAACAGTTAAATGATTTATTATTTGGTGCTGGATTAAGTAGAAATGTTTCTGATGAAAATATCATGGAGATTGCAGATTTAGCTATTTCTAATGCTATGTTAGCTGGTTCTATTGAGTTTTCTAAAATGGTAGACCTTACTGTTGATAGGGCCTTAGTATCTGATGGTAGTGGAGATGTATCTATTTCTGCGGTTACAGCTACTGAATTAGGATATGTTAGTGGTGTTACATCAGGAATTCAAGGACAGTTAAATGCATTATCAAGTGGATATAATAGACGAGCTGCAGTTATCAATATTGTTGATAATACAGCAGTTCCACCTACGGAAGTAAGTGGAGACCGATATATTCTTGATGCTACTGGTGTTTCTCACGCAAATTGGGATGGTGCAGCAGCAAATTCTATTGTAGAGTTTAATGGAACTACTTGGGAGGCAGTTACTCCAGAAGAGGGCTATGTAGCATATGTTGATACTACTAATATAGATGCATTATTTGTCGATGATGGTACTCCTGGTTGGGAAACCAGAAGTGTTTTAGATAACGCCTTAAATGATGGACAGCTATTTGTTGGTAGTGCTGGTAATATTGCAGTAGGTAAGACAATTACAGGCGATGTTACAATTAATAATTCTGGTGTTACTACTATTGGAGCATTAAAAGTAGCTACAGGAATGTTACAGGATGATTCTGTCACAGCAGATAAATTAGATGCAGGTGTTGCTGGATTAGGTTTATCATCTACTGATGGTGTTTTAGCATTAGATTACACCGAATTATCAGTAAGAACTCCAGCTAATCAGTCTGATTATCTTATATTCCAAGATTCTAGTTTTCTGAATGAACCTACTAGATGTACTTTTCAACAGTTTCTTTCGCAGATTGCAGGTGGAGGATTACAGGCAATCAGTAATAGTATGCGACTGGACTTTAAAGTATCTCTTCAACCCTATCCTGGTGCAGAGGCTCAGCCTGGTGCTGACTTGCTTGCTATATATGATGATAGTGTAGGATTCTGTAGAAAAAGCACTGTCACAGAATTGGTTGCTCGTATGGCTGGTGCTGGACTTACAGCTACAGATGGCGTACTTACAGTTGCTGATAATATTGTTGAAACTGATTATGTTAAAACATCAGAAACTGCTATAGCTGCTCAAACAGTTATGACTAGTGTTTCTAGTGGTAATCCTGTTGTAGCTAATTCTGTTTTAGTATCATTAAACGGATTAGTTCAAGAAGTAGGGGCTGGCAATGATTACACTCTAGCTGAAGCTACTGGAGTTGTTACTTTCTTAACAGCTTTAGATGCAGGAGACCTTGTAGGAATTCAAGGAGTTTTGGATAATTAATAAATAAATAAATATTCCCTACCCTATTAATTTAGGGTAGGGAATCAATAGCTACTCGTTAGGCAACGAGCTAAAATAAGGAGATATGTCATGGTTAAAAGAAAGCTAAAAGGTAAAAATGCAGATAAGTTAAAACCAGAACAAAAAGCTAAGATGGAAAAGACTTTAGAGAGAATGGATGCCACAAGAGAACAAGATACAGTAAGGCTCCGAACTAAAATACAGGCAAATATTAATGAATATGTGTCTAGATTAAAAAAGATTGATGAATTTATACAGGATGCTGAAATTAAAAAAATGAGAATTGAAGGTGCAGTTGTTGCTTTGAAAGAACTCTTGAATATTGAAGGTGAAAAATAAAGCTTATTATTAAAGGAGATATAATGTCACATATAGAAAAAGCTGGAGTTGCTTGGAAAAGAGTATTCAAGAATAAGAAAGAAGGCATTAAGATTTCTATTAATAAAGAAATCTATGTTGCGTACATTAATACAGCAAAGAAAAAAGATACCGACCCTGATTATGTTATTTGTAAATTTGTTGACGATGTGAAAGAATAAGGAAACATTATGGTAGAGAGAAAAACAAGAGTTAGAAAAGGCCAAATATCTAATGTAGATAAGACAGATATTGAGGCTATTGGTGTGCCAGCAGGTCACGCCATACTAGCACAAGGGGATGGAACTGTGGATTTTGAGCAGATTCCAACTGCAGCAGATAACGAGGTTTTTTATATTGAAAGTGAAACAGTAACTAGTACTAATAGTCAAACATATGTTCAAAAAGTAAGACTCACATTTACACCTTCAATTTCTGGAGAATATTCAATTGAATGGTGCGGTGAATTTAATGCAGGCCAAAGAATAGGCTATAAAATAGAACAAGACGATACTACTATTTTAAATGAAGGAGAAGTTACCAGTACACCTTATGCTGTTAGAAGCGGATTTAAAATAATTACAGGTGTAGCAGCTACTCCTATTAATATAGATTTAGATGTTAGGTCTACTAACCCATCTGCTATTAATGTAAGACGAGCAAGATTAGTAGCTAGGAGAATATAATGGAATATCATTATGATAACATAACCTACGCACCAAATTTAGCAACATATGCAGACTCTGTACAAGTATCTGGTATTCATTATGATGTTGCAAATTCGGATATGTCAAATAAATCAATTTCGTACTGTAGATGGGATGAAGATATGCATGAGTTGCATGTATATTTTGGTTATGAATTAAGTACAGAAGATAAAACAAAGCTGGATGTTATAGTTGCAAATAATAGTTAAAATAAGGAATTTATTATGTCACATAGTTTTAATATAGGAAATTTAGAAACATTTTATTGTACTTTCTTAACATTGGAAAATAAAGAACCTACAACTGTAGTAAATCCTAAGATTACAATTAGGCATATTGATGATACCTTTACTGTAATTACTGACATTAATGAAGCAGACATGACTCTGTTAGATGAGTCTACCTATTATTTTAAATGGAATATACCTATTGATGCATTTCTAGGAACATATAATGTGGAATGCCAGGCAACTGTTGATGGAGAATATGCAGAGTCTAATGAAACCATATTGGTTAGGAGTTAATTATGCTTAATTTTGAAAGAACTGAGACACCTAGTTTATATGCCAATTTCTTAACATTGGAAAATAAGGAAGGTGCTTCAATAGTTGACCCTAAGATTACAATTAGACATGTCAAAGATGGATTAACTATTGTAGATATATTTGAACAACCTATGTCTTTTGCAATAGAGACATTATATTATTATAAATGGAATATTCCATCTATGGCAGATTTGGGAGTATATACTGTAGAATATCAGGCTATTATTGATGGAGAATATGCTGAAGCAAATGAATCATTTAATATTGTAGAATTTGGCTCCCTAACTATAGGGTGCGATTTATATTATACAGATGCAGATAAGGTTGCAGCATATTTAGGGGTAGAAGCCACAGATATTCAGGAAGATTGGCTTGCTTGGGCTTCTAGGTATATAGATTTTTATACTGGACAAAAGTTCTGTCAAACTACGTCTTATGAATTATATGATATTGATAGGCCTAATGAGAGTACTTTGATGCTTGACCATTTCCCTATTATAGATGTGCTACAAGTAACAAATGATGGAACAGTTATGGATATGGGTGACATAGCAGTTTATAGGGATGAAGGATTTATAAAAATTAAAGATATATACACACGAAAGGCCAGTAGAATATTGGAGACAGGCAGCTTCGTTATGGGAAGACAATCTGTTGAGGTAATTTATAAACATGGATATAATAATATTCCTAAACAAGTAGAATGGGCAGCCACAGTATTAGCTGCTAGTATTGCTGCTCCTAGTTTGACACAATCTGGAACACTCTCTGTTGGAGATGTTGTCGAGGAGGAAATTGGGGATTATAGAAGAAAAAAGAGTGTAGAAGAGAGTGGAAGTACTAGCTTTTCTACAAATATTGAAAATTCTAAGAATGTAAATAAAAGATTAGAAGAAGACGTATTTAGTGCTAAAACTGTCCTTAGATTATATAGGGGCAAAGATATGAGGGCTGTATAATGGTTGATTTAATAATTGCTAGAAGCTCAAGTGGGGCTAATATTAAAGATAGATTGATTGATGACCAAGTTGGAATTAATCATGGGGAAGTAACTAATAATGTTACAACCCTTGAGGAAACCTTCTATATTAGTCATACTGGAACAGAGCTTATAGATAATTTAAAAATATATATAGATGGCCTAGCAGAGTTATTAGCTTGGGCTGACGCTAATGCAGGGGCTGGTGTATTAGTGGATGCAGATAATGACGGTATTTATGAAGTTAATATTAAAACAGGAATAGGAGATTCGTTAGTTACTGCTATTAATATTGGAACAATCAATCCTGTAGAAGAGAAAATTATAAAAGTTAAGATTAATATACCTGCCACAGTAGCTACTATAGGGGCAAGAAATTTTAATCTTAAATGTAATTACGATTATACAATTTAATAGTTTCATAATTTGGACTTACTAATCACAAGTCATTTGATAATTGGATTAGATAAATAGTCACAAGTGGACAGATTGGGAGAGGTATATCTCATGTACACTTGTGCATGGGATTTTTTATTATGAGAACAAGGTTAATAATTCACTATATAGATGGTAAGACCTTTACTGGAGATTGGGATGTCACATACTGTTTTAGAAATCTTAATGAAAGGCCTATAAGTTCTTTACAAATACAGCAATCAAATGGAGTAAATCATACTCTTTCTTCTAAAAAGAAACAATTAAACGCATTTTGGCAGAGGGATGAAATAATAGATTTTAAAATAGTAAGTAGAAGTATTTTTAGAAGGCTTTCAAATAATATATGGCTAGTATTAAGCGTACAGTGCGATAGTTGCAAGAGAAAAATATCTATAATAAAGGAAGACATAGGGGCTCAAAATGCCAAATAAAGAAGAAATTATAATAAATCAATTCGCAATTAATAATATAGTAGAGACCCCTTGTGACGCTATATATAAAGGCTTATTGTGCCACAGTATTACTATTAAAAGACCCTATGATATTTATGAGGGTATAAAAAAGACAAATAGTTATGGTGAGGTAGTATTAACCTATCCAATTGCACAGGTAATTGGTACAGACATTCCTGCTAGACTAGACCCAATAAGTCAAAGAGGTAAAACTGGATTCGTAGTTCAAACTCAAGGAGGAGAAGTTTTTGCAACATATGAAATATTTCTTTGTCCTGAAGTAGATATTAGAGAAAATGATACAGTTACTGTAGGTACTAGGGAATATCAAGTACTATTAGTATCCGATTATTATGGTGCAACAACATTACATCATAAACAAGTATTGACACGAAGGGTGGATAATTTATAATGAAGGTAGATATGAGAATTAAAGGCACTGCAGCATGTGTTAGAAATATAAAGAAGTTTGGTACTGTAGCTGAAAAAGAGTTGGGATTCGCTATGGCTAAAGTAGTATTAAAAGTAACAAGGTCTGCTAGAGAACATGCTCCAGAGGATACTGGCTATTTAAAAAGTACAATTAATCCTATTCCTGCAATTAAAAAAAGACCAGGAAGGGCAATACATGGATATGTTACTGCTACAGCTAAGTACGCAGCAATTCAGGAATTTGGTGGACATGGCTATACAGCACACCGATACATGATTAAAGGCCTAGCAGACAATGCTACATATATTAAAAATTCATTTAAAGACCATATAGTAAAAGCAGCATTAACGGTTAGAGCTAAAAACGTAGTTAGGGGTGAATAATGTTAGATTTAATTAAAAAAGTAAGAGATGAGTTATTAGCTGACCCTACAATAACTGCTTATATAGATTCTAGACTGTATTGGGCATTTAAACCAGTGGGAAATACTTCATTAGATTATCCACAAATAACACTTATGGATATTGAAGGGCCTACGGATTCATTATTCAATGATTATAATGCTACGCTAGATATTCACATTTGGACTAAGGGAGATTCAAAAGTAACAAGAGCTAATCAAATAGCTAAAAGAGTACTGATAAATATTGATAGACAAGGATATGATGAGGCTGGATTATGTATTTATCAAATTTGGAAGGCAAATTCAGCAGAACTATTTGAAGATGATTCACAATCATTTCATAAGATTTTAACATTTAATGTTGTGATGCAAGGATATAGTGATTAAATAAAAAGGAGGTAAGTTAAAATGGCAGAGAGAATCGGAGAAATTAGAGCACAAAGCAGGGCAAAAGATATTACTATGTTAAAGAAACATGCTACAGTTGAGGTTTTAGTTGTAGATGATACAGATACTATTCCAGTACCTTTTTTGACAACTATTGAAAATGCAAAGGTTATCAATTTACTGGATGCAAGCGATGTTACGGTAACTTTACTTGGAAATGTAATAACAGTTGATGATGTTGCAATTTCAGCAGCTCATCTTTTAATAACAGTTGTAGGTGTATAAAAATAATTAAAAAGGAGGTATAATACAATGGTATGTTCAAGAAAATTCTCAGTAGGAAAAATTATAGTTGATGGAAGTCCTATAGGAACAGCAACAAACATTACGGTTCGTCATGATGGCAATCCTCAAGAGTTTAGAGGAGGCGATTATAGATTTCCGTTGTGTATCGTTCCAGGCGACCAATCGCTAACGGTTACAGCAGAAACTGCAGATTTTGATGCCAGTGAGCCTGATTTCACCACACCAGTAACTATAGAGTTACAGGCAGGAGCAAATAGTGGTGGTGTTGTAGTTACGCTTACTAACATGGTGTTAGTTTCAGCAGAAGTTTCTTCTTCACAGAATGCATTCGTTGCAACTTCTTTGGAGTGGAGAAAGCAAGACGTAGAGGTTTAATTATAAGTAGATAAAAAATAGGAGATAGAAAAATGGTTAATGATAATGTTATTTCTAGAAAGAAAACTACGGTTACATTACGAGATGGCAAGGATTATTTTATTGAGCCACTCACTCTAAACGAGTTGATAAAAGTCTGGCCTATTATTCAAAAGCTAGAAAAAAGTGGTGATAATATTAGTACTGAGTTACTTGAGTCTATGAAGGATATTGTCTATGTTGCTTTACAGCGTAAAGTTGATAAAGAGAAAATAGGTGATTTGGTAGACTTGATTGACTTAAAATCAATTATTGCTGCTATCGTTGGGCAGAGCTAATAAAGCTTGCTATGGAAAATAACGATAGTGGGGATATAGATTGGGCAGCTATTATAGACTTACTTGCTTCTGAATATGGATGGACTATAGATTATGTAAAAAATAATCTAGATTTAGGACAAGTAGTGGCCTTAAAGAGAACAATACAGGCTAGGTACGACCAACAAAATGGTGCGGTATCCGAAGATAATAGTAGTGTGCCCTCGCAGGGTGATGAGAACTTAAGTATGTCTGACTTTGAGACTAAGTTAGGCGGTAAAAAAGTAGTACACGATGATGGTACTGTTGAAATTATTATTTAAATATTAAGGAAAGAACATGATACCAATAGGTTCATTAAAAATCGAAATAGTTGCAAAAACAGCTGGACTCCAGAGTGGGTTGGCATTGGCCTCTTCACGAATTAGGGATTTCTCTCTTGTAGCAACAGGTTTGACGCAGGGAATTACTAATGCTTTTCAATTAATTACTTCTGTGGGAATTAAATCCCTAGTCGTAGGTTTGGGAACATTAGGTGGAGCCTTTGCACTAACTGCAAAAAGTGGTGCAGATTTTGAAGATAATATGGTTAGGGCATTTGCTATATTAAAGGAAAGCTCTGGAGCATTAAGTGGTGATTTAAAATCACTAACTGATGAAGCAATACGATTAGGAAATGATACTCTTTACTCTGCCACACAAGCTGCAGAAGGTTTTCAGGTATTGGCAAGAGCAGGGTTTGATACTTCTGAAATATTATCAGCTACTAATGACGTAATTAATCTGGCTATTGTAGGCAATATAAGCATGTCAGAAGCAAGTACTATAGCTGCTTCGTCTATGCATGGTTTTGGACTCGCTGCTACGGATATGGGAAGAATTACTGATATGCTTTCTAAGGCATCAACATTGGCAAACACCGATATTCAGGGCCTTGGTTCAGCTATGTCATATGTTGCACCTATCGCTAAGTTAGCAGGAATGTCTTATGCCGAAACTGCTGCAGCTTTAGATGTATTAGCTAATTCTGGTATTAGAGGAAGTAAAAGTGGTACTACACTAAGAAGAATGTTATCTGTTTTAGTAGCACCTACTGGAAGAGCAAAGGCACAATTTGATAAATTGGGATTATCTTTTATTGACTCTTCTGGAAAAGTAGATAGTTTAAAGGTAGCTATTAAGAAACTTGAGGGAGCAGGATTAGGTGCTGGACAAATAATGGAAATGTTCGGCTTAAGAGCTGGCCCAGGTGCAGCAGCATTATTAGCTTTAGGTTCTGGAGCAGTAGAAAACCTAACCAATAAAATACAGGATTCTGCAGGAGCAGCAGAGAGAATGTCTCAGGAAATGAGAACATCTGTTAAGGGTAGAATTATGGATTTAAAAGCCTCTGTAGTTGGTTTAGGTTTAGGATTCTCAGAGGAATTTAAAGGCGGTCTAGCTGATGCTATTTTTGGAGTTAGAAATTTTATTAAAGAGATTACAGAAGCCTGGAAGAAGACAGGAGTATTTAAAGCAATCGTAGATGGAATAGTGTCTTCATTTTCTCCAGTAACTGCTGAAATTCTTAAATCTGCTGAAAGTTTTAAACAGTTTGCTCTTTCCCTTACTCCAGAAAAGGTTGCTGAAGCATTTGATAGTATTAAATCAAAAGTACAGGAATTCGTAGCTACATTCAAGCAAAATATGGATATGGCTATAACAGTTGTTAAAGGAATAGCCCTTGTTGTGACCCTTTTTGTAACTGCTGTAATAAAGACAATATTATTTTTCGGTAAATTACATATGGCTACTGATGGGGTGTCTACAAAAATTATGGCATTGTTTGGAGCAATTGTTATTCTTATGGGAGGCATTGTTAATTTAGGGGCCTTTTTAATAACCTTAAGCTTAATGTTTGGGAGTTATACTATTGCTGCAACAACAGCAACTGGAGCTACAACTACATTTGCTGTAGGGTTAGGGCCAGCGATAGCTGCATTGTGGTCATTTATTTCACCCCTAGCTTTAACAGTAGGAATAGGATTAGGTGTTATAGCAATGATAGTAGGGCTAACTGCAGTAATTAACGGATTAATTGGAGTTCTGTTTGAGGGTAAAACATATACAGATGCATTTAATGAGTCACTACAAATGCATGGGAAAATGTTTGGTAAACTTGGTGATATAGTTAAAAAAATAATGCCTGGTATGAAGGACTTTAAGGAACTTAAAGAGGAAATGGCCTCTGATGGTGGAGACCTTAACATGTTTGGTGGAATGGAGGGCATGGTTAAAGAGCTTAAAGCCAATATGGAAGG
>Ga0307377_10008670_pt1 | contig 10273 bp, 8 predicted proteins | sample TR3MG_FD_202535 | JGI IMG/M metagenome (GOLD analysis project Ga0307377, IMG submission 202535) | Soil microbial communities from Risofladan, Vaasa, Finland - TR-3 | ecosystem: Environmental > Terrestrial > Soil > Coastal area > Acid sulfate soil | place: Finland: Risofladan, Vaasa | collected... | reverse complement strand
TGGTTGGGCTGTCCCACTATAAAAGGCCTAGATATATCACAACAATAGCCGGCATACATAGTGCCAAAATCCAAGAGGAACATATCGCCCTGCTGTAGACGTCTTTGGCCACATTTCCACCACCATGACTGGTACTTTGGGTCTGGCCCGGAGGAGACCATCGTATAATGGGGGAAAAACTCAGATCCCGCAATGCGACATACCCTTTCAATCTCTGCAGTGATTTCCAAGTCGAGTATTCCGGGTCGGGCGAATTGGGCTGCTGCCTCTATTCCCTTCTTTGCAATCCTGGATGCTTCGCGGATGCACTGAAGCTCCCAGTCTGATTTAACGGTTCGCTCGTTCTCAATGATGTCTGAGGCTGGTTCGACCTGGGAAAATGCTTCTTCTTTTTGGAAGCAGGCATATAAGGCGGGGCTCATAGAGTACTCTCCCACTATGCCAATTCTCGGCTTCTTCAATCCTATTCTCCGCAAATACTCTTTGGCATTGTCCACAAAGTTTGCTGATAGCTCGATCTCCTTTACCCATGTACAGTCGAGAGGTTGGAAACCGGAAGTAGTGTTCAGTAGAGCCCCGAATCTCTCGTCTTGAGGTAACACCATCATTGTGTCGCCAAAGTAGGGTTCGTAGTTAGACATGTACATTACGTGTCCCCTCTGGCCAAAGCGGAGACTGCCTTGACTTGAGTAAATTACCAATGCATCAAAGCTTCGCTTCTCCATTTGCTTGCGGACGTTCTTTAGTCGTCTGAGGAACTCACCTTCCGGTGGTATCGGACGGGTTGTTACGTTCTTTTCCATGACTGCCTCCTTTCTACCCTGTTCAGTCTTTCTCGGGTGTCTTTTGTTTCATTCATAGGCACCATCCTCTTCGTTACTATTGTCAACCAGAAACCTCAATGCTTAGCCTTTAGTAAACTCCTGTTTTATTATTTTGGCTCCCCTCTTTTCAAACTCCTCAAAATATCTCTTGGGGGATCCACTGGTCATTTCAATTGTAACTGCTCCTTTCTCAGGTATCTCTCCGTGTGCTAACATTTGAAGCGATATCGAGCATGGCAAACCCACATATGAGCCATAGTCCATGGAACAGGTCACAGGCTTACCATCAAAGAAGGGATAAGGTAACTGGCTGTGATATACGGTTCTTTTGCCCATACCATTCTTGTACCCTGTTATCTCTACTGACAATATGCACTGAGGGTTAAATCCAAATCTCTCTGCCAGCCGATAAGGGTCTTCCCACTGTTCCACACTTTGGCGCTTAATGTGTTTTATAACAACTTCATATGGTGATACTTTAACCCCATTGATTTCAACCGGTTCCGCCTCATAGATGCCATTTTCCAGTAAAGTCCTGACGAACCGTGTCCAGCTGTAATGCCATATCCCTCTCACTACCACACGTTTCGTCCTCTTCTGTTTTATTACAGGTACCAGGGGAAGAGTTAAAGGCTCCCAGTGAGTTAACATATAGGTCTCTTGTTTGCCTATGGGTTCTGGAAATTCGAATTCTCTGGGTAGAGCAAAGGGGGGCATATTACGGACAATTTTCCCGTTTTCCCAATAAATTCTTTCGTCTATCCGGGGATCATATTGAGTATGGATTGAATCGATAAGGCCAGGAGTACCATGAGTAATTGGTCGCCACATACCCCAGTAGATATTAATGTCATCCACCTCATCCATCTCCTCACACCCTAACACAGCTATTTCGCAAGTCGTTGCGCATCCGCCGTTTCCTATGAGGAAAGTTTTGCCCGCTTTCTCCAGAGCTGCGGAGTAATATGACATCTTATCCAAATCCTCTACCATGTTTAGGCTTACACCACTTATACCTACTTCCCTGACTGCATCCATGAAGTTGTGTACGTAGTGATGAGGCAAAGTATCGACGACATAGTCAGCGCCCTTCAATACTTTAGCTATTTCGTCTTTTTTGGATGCATCCACCCTGACATATGAGAATCTTTTATCGCCATCCATTAGATTTATAACTCGTCTTGCTGCTGCTTCATCAAAATCTGCGATAACAATCTCATCAAAATCACTTGTCTTGTGCAGATCGTACACACATGAAGAACCCATAGCCCCTGCTCCGCCTAAGCAAACTACTTTCATTTGTGAACCTCCTTAACATAATATTTTCCAAATTCATCTCGCTCCAGCGAGTGCCATTGGCAAATTCCGTGGTCAAGAGTCATGAATCTCACACCGTTTCCTCATTCTAGTTAGAAAATTAGGAGACAGATACCTGTTTTGAAAGCGTCTCATTAAATTTCACGGGAACACCCATCTCAGCCATCATCTTCAGAAATTTTGTCGAGTCAAGGCATTCGGAGCTGACTAGTCCCTTTTCTGTCAGTCCTTGCACGCACATCTTTGCTCCTACGATTGCTGGTAAAGCAACACCAATATTTGTGGCCCCAAATCTTCTATATATCTCACATCGCTCTTCAGCATTTGTGGATAGTGAAGCGGGCCACCATATCTTGTATTTCATACTCTCCCCGGATCTTTCACCTTTTATCTCCACGTCGCTAAACTCGGCATATGTAAGAGGAAGTTTGACAGTTTTTTCATCTTCAGCAAGAAATGCATTAATTGGATGAGGCGCCAATTTTAGTAGCACGTCTCGTGGTATAACTTTTGTTCCCTTCACATCTATAGGTTCTGGGTTTGCAAATCCCATCTTAATCATGGCGCCTAACAATGGGTCGACTGTGTACTTGAACCCCACATATTTTACCCCTTTGCCTATGAAATGTGGCAATGTTATCGTTTCCTGGTGTTGATGATAGGAAATTAAAACTGGTCCAACCGGGTCTGGGAAGTTATGCTCTTCACAGCCACTGAAGATAGGATATTTTTTATACTCCCCGTTCTCAAATACTGCGGGTTCCACTGCATAACCCCACAGTGTTCTGAAAGGAGACCATGTTGGTTCCCATCCTTTAACTACTTCCCCAGTTTTTCCTAGCAGTTTCTCACCATCTCTAATGTGTATTTCATCTACACGGTCTAACTTATCACAGATATATCTTGTTAATATATTGGTGACTCCAGGGCTTCCCCCACAGCCAACCAGAGCTGTCAAACCGGCCTCTTTGAACTCACTATCAAATGCAAGGGGTCGATTTTCTATTATCTGCGCCAGGATATTGTCTCTGGCACGTATATCCAGGAGGCTTGGTTCGCCAAAAGATGTATCTACATAATGAGCGCCGCTTTTTAAGGCAGCTTGCATTATGTTCTCGTTAAAAGCGGTCAATGTCAGATTGATAATCGCATCTGCTCCCCTGGCTGCCTTCTCAATATCCTCAACTTTTCCGGCATCAACCCTCGTGGTGGTAATCTTATCGCTTTTGATTTTGTCCTTGACTTTGTTGGCCAAGTCTAAATCTATATCGCCTAGAACTATTTGTACTACGTTTTTATCTCTAGCCAGAATTGAAGCACATGGGCCACCTTGTGCTCCGGCTCCCACGATTAATACTTTCATTTTTCGCTCCTCCTTGTTTTCATTCAGATTCAGCATGAGCTTTAACTTTGGGTCATTTAGTTTACTTACCAGGCTTCTTTGCCTTCTCTACACTGTAAATCAGCAACCACTCTTTGCCGAATATCTTTTAACCCTTCCCGCTAAGGTCTTTTACGATACCATAGCTCATAGGAGCAACTCCACCTAATTCAACTTCTTCTCTCCCTAGAGGCGCAGAGAAAGGGTTTCATTGGGAGGAGCAAAGGCACTCTTGATAATCTGCTTGTTGCCTATCCTCTAATTTTGGCATCCTAAGCCTTATATAGGTTCGTTGGTTATTTAATCTAGCTTTAGATACTCGTAAACCCTTTCATGAATTACAATGCCTCTCTTCTTAAGTTCTTGAAAGAATTCCATTGCGTCATAGACTTCATAAGCAGAACGATAGCCACTGTTAAATCTTGCTTTGCCGTTCATTATGAGTTGGGTTCCTATAGATAAAGGAATGGCTACGTTCTTGGCATAAGCTCTCGTGCCTCCCCACTCATCAGAGGGTGGATGAGAGGTAGTTAAAACATATTCTACTTTCCTGCCATCCCTTTCTCCTACCACTTCCACCCGTAACGCATATCCCCACAAGGGAGTCCGCGTGCCTCCCGGCAATTGGCTGAGCATGTCCCCCAAAAGTTCTAGTGTATTGAAGTTCTGCCCTTTATGCTTTATCGTCTTCTGTTCGAAAACTCCAAAATCAACCAGCTGTTTTAATACTTCCATGTCTGCTGGTGGCCATGTACCCATCGTTTTAACCCTTTTGACTCCGGGAACAAGCTTGGAAAGAGTGAAGGTTTCTGAGTGCGGAACATAGTATACATCTAGTTTTCCATATGGAGGCTCAAATTCCACAGTCCTCGATTCCTTCAGCGGAGGTTGAGGATGATATTTGCTGTTCTCGTAGTAAGCTCTCTTCTTCTCTTCAGGGTCTATCTCCCCGAAACTGGTCGCTACCAAGCCGGGGGAAATCGCAATTGGTCTAAATGAAGCCCAGTATACATAGATTTCTTCTACTTTATCACACCGGTCAACTCCATATCGGGCCATTATATCGGTGACTCCCGGTGTCATTCCCACCCCATTGGCATATAGTACCCCTGCCTTTTTAAAATCTTCACTATATTTCCAAAGCCCAGAATCTAAATCAGCCGCCGGGATTTTACACCTCAAAATGGCTTTGAGAGTTGGTTCAGCTCTGTCGTATGCAAGCCCGTTCATTACAAAATCATATCCTTTGATTGCCTCTGCTACTCTATCTTCATCAGAGGCATTTATTCTTAATATGTGAACCCTCTTGTCATTTAATTCTTTTTCTAAATCTTTTAATTTTTGCTCATCAATATCCGCTAAGAGAAATTTATCGAAATCACTGGTGCTAACTAAATCTCTCGTTGCTTCAATACACATCTTGCCAACAGCTCCCATAACAAAAATCTTTGTCATTTAATTCCTCCTGTATTGTTTAATTTTGACCAATTAGATTGAAACAGCATCCCTGGGGCGACTTGAGGATTGCAGTCCCGAGCAAGTGAAGAAAGGTGCCCGTGGTAAAATAGAACATCTTGAGGCATCTTCTGGAAAGGGATTGTGCCATTTGTCCGACTTCTATTGAAGTATAACATATTCTATCCGGCTATAACGCAGATATTTCCTCGCTCCTCTAATATTAATATCTATCGCAAATACCAGCTGCTTCACAACCTTTCCATAGCTTACTAACCCTCTCTTTGCTTGTCCCCCTGCGGAGGACAACGTCTATGTACTCACCTCGGAATAATCGGCAAGGTGATATACGAAGGGTGTTGCCTGTCATGGTAGATTGTTTGAGTGGCTTTCATGGTTTCAGCATCCATTCCGAATTCATGCCCTGTGTTCGGGTTCCTATCCCACCTGTCGAAGTTGCTGCTGGATATCTCCACTCTTATGCGGTGTTCCTGTTTAACCACATAGCTGGTTGCTCTCAGGTCAATTGTGTATTCGTATATTTTGCCCGGCTCGATGAGAAATGCCTCGCTGTCGGAGTTGCGATACCTGGCGCGGACTATGCCTTCCTGTATCATGTGAGTATAGCCGTCGGGGAAGACGTCAACCAGCACGGCTGTGAAATCAGTGTCCCGTGCCGATGATGCGGCAAAGAGCGTGACAGTTATCGGCCCTGTTATCTCCAGGTCTTTCTCCAGCTTGGGCGCGGTGTAAACAAGCACGTCTGCTCGCCGCTCTACGGAAGCCCTGTCCTTCAGCGTCTGTGCCAGGGACCATAGTTTCATTTCCAGCGATATTGTAATCGGGTCGTTCGGATCGTACACATAGCTGTTGGTGGGTTCATCACCGGGTTCCTCGCGATTGAGCAAGCCGTCTCCATGGAGGGTGTTGGCGCCCCCGCCGCTGTGGAAGTAATATCTGGTGTACTTCACCCTGGCCGGAGGCCACTCCTCTTCGTATCTCCACTTGTTATCCCCTATGGTGAATATCTCCACCCTTGGTGTTCGGTCAAAACCGTTATCGGCTCCTTTCAGCCAGTAATCAAAGAAGCGCTGTAGCCTATCGTATGTCCAGGCTTCCTTGCCTATATCTATTCTGCCGATTCTATGAGTCTCCGCAGGAGTAAGTTCATGGTCGGTGGGTGCAATCAACAACCACTGGTTTTTCCTGGCTTCCACGCTGTCGCTGTTTTCTTTCACTCCACGCCAACCATTGATGGTGCCGGATATATAAACATCGTACCAACCGCCCCAGTGATAGGCCGGTATCTTCACCTGGTTATATTTCTGGCAGACGTTGATGGGTTCCCAGTAGGCATCTCTCGAGGGATGTCTGATCCAATCCTTGTAATAATCACACCTGACCCCGGCATCATCATCCATAGATATTAAGGGAAGATGCCAGTAATCCAGCCTGAGAGGATTGTTCCACTTCCTGGCATTCATCTCATATGCCCAGGTACCCGCTGTCTGCAGACAAAAAGCGTTGCTATTATAATTCCTTACCCCGCTTACATCTGGGAATGTTTCGCCGGGGGCGATGCATTTAAGGTTAGGGTGGTTTAGCCACGCCACAGCCCACTGGGTGTACCCGTAATAGGACTCGCCGGTCATTCCGATATTGCCGTCGCACCATGGTTGGCTGACAATCCAGTCCAGGGTATCGTATCCGTCAGCAGCTTCGTTGATAAAAGGCTCGAACTTACCCTGTGAAGTATATTTTCCCCTCACATCCTGCACAACACAAACATATCCCTTGCGGGCGAAGTATTTGCCGCATGCGGGCATAACACAGTAAGGCTCGTCTTTGCCATAAGGCAGCCGTATGAGTATGACGGGAAACTTGCCATCGGCATCAGGCTTATAGATGTTGGCATAGAGCTTAATCCCATCACGCATGGGCACCGCTATATTCTTCTCCACTCTTACTCTGGTACATACGTTGGGCGTGCTGGTTGGCAGGGACATAAATGGTAATCGGAAGTACTTTACAAAGAAATCCTCGTGTATTCTGGTCTTAGCCCACACCAGGTCAGCCCATAGACGTTGACCCCAAGACTTGCTCATCTTATACTCCTTTCTAACATTGTCTGCGAAGTATAATGTTCATGTATTCACTTGGGAATAATCGGCAAGGCGATATACGAAGGATGCTGCCTGTCATGGTAGATTGTTTGAGTGGCTTTCACGGTATCAGCATCCATGCCGACTTCATGCCCTGTATTCGGGTTCCTATCCCACCTGTTGAAGTTACTGCTGGATATCTCCACTTTCTGGAATTCATGTAATATGCCTAGGCACCCGCTGTCTGCAGAGAAAAGGCGCCGCTATTATATCTCGCTACCTCATGTACATTTGTGTATGTTTCGCCGGGGCGATATATTTAAGACTAGGGCGATTTAACCATGCCACAGCCCACTAGGAGTAACCGAAGTAAGACTCGCCAGTCATTCCGATATTGCTGTCACAACATGGGTGACTGGCAATCCAATCCAGAGTATCGTATCCGTCAGCATATCATCCTTCTCTGATGGCCACCCAGTCTTTCTTGGGAGCCAGTCCCCCAGCAACATCACCTTCTCCTTATTACTTGCCCAACAAGGCCCTCCTGACGTGAACCCCGTGAAACTGGAGTAAATCAGGCCACTAATAAGATACTCCTTTCTGCCCTTTTTGCATAGCCGAGCGGGCTCTGGTAAGCCAGAGCCTGATGCAGCCGGTCCTCGCGATACCACGCCCGGTAGGTTTCCCACCCTGTCATCGCTTCGGCAAATCCACGGTACTCATGGCGGTAGAGTTCTTCTGTCTTGTAGCTGCCGATGAACGACTCGATGTAAGGCTTGTCCTGAGGGCATTTGACCCCAGCGTACTCTAAGATGACATTCAGCAAGCGGGCAGCCTCGCGGAAACGATGTGCCCTGAACTGTGTGAGCCTCTATCCACCCTTAACGTCAGATGGTGGCCCTGGGGCACTTTGCCGCCGAAGCGATAGAGGACAGCCTTCTCCAGAGCCTGGACTGCCTCTATGGCACGGCAGCGGTCGGAGAAGACATCACCCACGATATCTCTGTCCCAGGCGTCGATGATGGCGCACAGGTAGGCATTGCCGTCACCCGCCCAGACATAGGTGAAATCGGCCTCCCAATAGGTGTTGGCTGACCCTGGCTTAACCAGCGCTGGACGTGTCCACGCTAAGCCTTTCACCTTCCTGGTCTGGGTCAGTCCCAGGCAGCGCAGGTGACGAAGCACCTTCTTGCCGTTGACCGTGATATCCATCGCCCTCACAGCCTCGGTGACCTTGCGGTAGCCGTAGACCTCGCCGTGACTCTGGCGAACCTTGTTGATGGCGGCCACCAGTCCAGTGTCCAGGGCTCGCGGTTTCCGCTTGGAGACCGGGCGGTAGTAGTAGCTTGAGCTAGCCAGGGCTACTGCCTTCATAGCGGCTGTGCGAGGTGTTCCTTTAATAGTCAGGGTATCCACCAGCTTCCTCTTCATCGCCGTGGTAAGACCCCGGCCAGCTTTTTTTGAGCCTCGATGACCAGCGCCTGCTGGCCCACCAGCTCCTTTAAGCGGTGGTTTTCATCCTCTACAGGATCACGACCCTTCCTGCCTCGCCTGTCGACCAGGGCAGCGCGTCCCCCAGCCAGGAATTGCTCCTGCCAGCGATAGGCCTGAGAAGCGCTCACCCCATGGCGGGTACAGATGGCAGCCATCGATTCATTTCCCTTGATCGTCTCCAGGACGATGGCCGTCTTTTCCTCGGTTGACCAGATTCTCCTGTTCATGCCACTGATTTCCTTTCCAGTGGCATGACTATACCTTATTCAACTCTCCAAATAAAACGGGGTGCATTCCGCAAGTTTACTTAAAAATGAAAGAAAAAGAAGAAAAACTGCAAAAGCTTTATGTGGAATTTCAGATACTAAATCAGCAAATACAGCAGCTTGAAAAGCAAAGTACCATACTTAATAACCAGCTCATGGAGCTTACGGTAACAAGTCAAAGTTTAGAAGATATAAAAAAGACAAAAGAAGGTACAGAAATTTTAGTGCCTTTAAGCGGTGGAATATATGCAAAAGCAGAGCTTAAAGACAGTAAAAATTTCATTGTAAATGTAGGCTCTAATGTAACTTCAGTTAAGGATGTAGATTCAACTAAAAAGCTTATAGAAGACCAGATTAATGAAATCAAAAAACTACAGGAAAATCTTGTAAACCAACTGCAAGAACAAACAGCAAAAGCATCTTCTTTAGAACAAGAAATAAGTAAGATTGCCTCTACAATTCAGAATAAAAAATAAAAGAAAAAAAGAAAAAATTATAATTTCTTTGACAAATCCCAGACAATTTTGTCTAGACGGATGTCGTTAGCCAGCTTTCTCTTTAGCACTAGTGCCAATAGCCACTTACTGCGATGAATAGTTCCTGACCGAACTCCGTGTTGTCGGTGACAGCATCAAACCGTTCAGCATTGGGTCCATAGGCATAGATAGGAACAGCTGCAAATGAGTGGTCACCCTCATCCGTTCCTTCATAGCCCCAGACGACGTCCGCTTCCGCGCTAAGGATATCTGAAATTATCAATTGCCCTGCGTTATCTGCATCGCTGATCAAATCCACCTCATCAGGGCTTAGGTCATAGCCAGTGTACTCCTTCACTGTATTTTCTATATCCGCTCCGGCTATAATTTCTCCCCACATGTAAGCGGTGGTAGCGGTGATATCCATTATGAAATCTACGTTGAGGTCCTCTGAAATAGGCACGAATGTGGGAGGCTCGTCCTTAACTGAATCTGAGGTCATTTGCAGACCGCCGCATTCGTGATCCGCAGTAACCACAACCAAAGTATCCCCGTCTTCCGCAGCGAAATCCAATGCAACCTGCACTGCGTCATCAAATGTCGCTGTTTCAGTTACTACGCCTGCTACATCCCGATCGTGTGCCACCCAATCGAGCGATCCTCCCTCAACCATCAAGAAGAAACCGTCTTCATCTTGGCTTAGGATTTCTAATGCTTTCTCTGTCATTTCGACCAACGTTGGCACCCCAGTTTTTTTGTCTTGCTGCCTGTCCAAATCGTAATCCATGTTATAAAGTCCACCGAAGAGACCCAAGAGTCTATCACCTTCATCAAGGTTGATCTCTGCGTTCTCCAATTCTTTTGCAGAGTCTACATAGGTCCCCCCTTTGTTCTCCCATTCTTCAATCAAATTGAGACCATCCGTTCTTTGACCGCCTTCTGAACCTTTGCCTTTTGG
>Ga0307377_10008668_pt1 | contig 10274 bp, 8 predicted proteins | sample TR3MG_FD_202535 | JGI IMG/M metagenome (GOLD analysis project Ga0307377, IMG submission 202535) | Soil microbial communities from Risofladan, Vaasa, Finland - TR-3 | ecosystem: Environmental > Terrestrial > Soil > Coastal area > Acid sulfate soil | place: Finland: Risofladan, Vaasa | collected... | reverse complement strand
AGAGTATCAGTATTTAAAAGTCTTTGTACCAGAATTAATGAACTACAGTCATGGTTTTCTTCCCATGGTGTTAATTTAGAGATCATTAACGTTGGCGGAGGACTGGGAATCGATTATGAAAATCCTGACAAAAGCCCACTTTTCCAGGAATATTTTTCTTTATTGAATGAATTCATCGACCTCCTTCCAGGACAGAGACTTCATATAGAACCAGGTCGTTCTATTACCGGTCAGTGTGGTAGTTTAATCTCAAGAGTTCTTTACATTAAGAATGGCAGCAATACAACATTTGCAATAATTGATGCAGGAATGACTGACCTATTACGACCAGCCCTTTATCAGGCTCATCATAAGATTGAAAACCTTGATTCTGATGGGGATATCTTCAGGTATGATGTTGTAGGGCCAATATGTGAATCTGCTGATACTTTTGCAAAGTATATTGAACTACCTGAAACAAAACGTGGAGATCTGATTGCCATCAGGTCTGCCGGAGCTTATGGAGAAGTTATGGCATCGAGGTACAATATGAGAAACCTGCCTTCATCTGTCTTTTCCGACGATATTTAAGAGATTGCAAGTGATTTAGGGTCGATCATGAAGAATTAAAACTTCAAAATACCAAGGCTATAAAGAAAAACCATAGCTATAGCCACAGGAGCAATAAATTTCACAATAAAAATAAAAAGAGGCAGATATCTTGCTCTGATTTGTCCCACATTTGTTAACTCATTTTTTGTTAGTTCGGGTCTGTAAAACCACCCAATAAACAATACTATAAATAATCCTCCCAGAGGTAGCATAATATTTGTGGTCAGAAACTCAATGTATTCAAATAGATTCCTGTCAAATATTTTGAAATTATCGAGGATTCCGAATGACAATGCAGTAACCATTCCCAGGACGGATGCTGACAATGTTGAGGCGATTGTAGCTTTCCGTCTGGTCATTTTTAGTTCTTCTACCATATAGGCGACAATAACTTCGAGCATCGATATTGTTGATGTAAGAGCAGCAACCGCAAGTAAAAGAAAGAAAAGTAATGCAAAAATATTTCCAAAAGGCATTTTTTGAAATATACCCGGCAAGACAATGAATACAAGACCCTCGCCAGATGCAGGTGAACCACCGAGTGCAAAAACTGCCGGAAAAATCGCAATCCCCGCAATAACTGCAACCACAGTATCCGCAATTGCTACAAATGAGGCTGAGGATGCGAGATTTTCATTCTTGCGAATATAGGAACCATAGGTTATTAAAGTCCCCATTCCAATACTCAGGGAAAAGAATGCCTGGCCAAGTGCTTCCAGGATTACTTTAGGAGTAATCTTACTTAAATCGGGATAGAAAAGAAATCGCAAACCTGCTCTGGAACCTTCCAGTGTTAGCGATCGAACACATAATAAAATAAGAATAACAAGTAAAAGAGGCATTAGAATTTTTGTATATCGCTCAATTCCCTTCTTTACACCAGATAATATAATAATTGCCGTAAAACTCATGAATATTATAAACCAAATCAGAGGACGGATTGAACCTTTATGAAAATCTTCAAACATTCCAGTAAGCTCAATATCAGTTTTTCCAGAAAGATTACCTGATAGAGCCTGAAAAAAATATTCAAGTGTCCATCCTGCAACCGTTGTATAAAAAGCAAGAATTAGAAAGGCAGCTGCAATACCCATTAATCCAATCAGATACCATGGTTTTCCCGGGGCAATTATTTTAAATGCACCATATGGATTCTTTTGAGCTGTTCGACCAATAACAAACTCAGAGGTCATAACAGGGATGCCAATAGCAAGTACGAAAAAAAGATAAATAATCAGAAAAGCGCCGCCCCCATTCTCTCCGGCAACATAGGGGAATCTCCAAATGTTACCTAATCCAATAGCTGATCCTGAGACAGCAGCAATCACTGCAAATCTGTTGCTAAAACTATCGCGTCCTCCATTATTAGGTTCAATCATATATTTAGATTAATTCAGGGTTAAATACAATAGGATTAAGAATCTATATTAATAAAATAATAGGCCAGAAGATTCAAAATAGTTGGAATCTATAATCAACGCTATTTTACATCTGTTCATTCCGTTTAAAAAAATTATGGTTCTGAAGTGTTAAAAAATTTAGGTTCGGTGCAAATTTAAAAATAATAAGCAAACGTTACCCTGATTAAGATTAAGAAAAAATATTATAAGAATTATGTTATGCAAATAATTTATTATTAGTGCAATAAGTGTCCATAAAAGTTAAAAAAGTGCTCCAGTACAAATTTATATTTTGACTATTAAGTGAATTGGCAAATATATTATTTCTCTTTGTAATTCACTTTCAATCTCATGATACAAATAAAACTAATACAAAAATCATGTTTAGGTTTCACATATGGTCATTAAGATGCCATTATAAATACACTTTTACGATTTTATATTATACTTTTACTGAATAATTTTAAGATTAACACTATGATTAGGTATCTGTATTTAATAATATTTTTTCTGTCCATTTCATGTTCTCCGATCAGAAAATATCAGAATCTTCCTGAAGTAAAAGCATGGGAGACTGATATTCAAAAATTTGAACAACTTGATAAAAGCAATAAATATCCGGAAGAAGCTATTCTGTTCGCAGGAAGTTCAAGTATCAGATTATGGTCTACATTGGAGCATGATATGTTACCTTATCAAGTAATTCAAAGAGGCTATGGAGGAGCTAAATTGAGTGATTTTGTTGTTTATTCCGATCGTATTTTTAAACCTCACCCATGCAAAGCTATTGTTATTTTCATTGCCAATGATATTTCTGGAAGTGATCAGGATAAAAGTCCCCAGGAAGTTTCAGACTTATTTCGAATATTACTAAGAAATATTCGAAAAACACATCCTGAGACACCTCTTTTCTGGATTGCCGTTACTCCATCATCATCTCGTTGGAAAGTATGGCCTGAAATTGAGAAGGCAAATGCACTTATTAAAGAAATATGTGATAATCAGCTTAATACATATTTCATAAGAACTGACTTTGCTTTTCTTAATGAGACAGGGCAACCTAAGGATGAATTATTCAGGGCTGACAGGCTTCACCTTAATGAAAAGGGATATGCTATTTGGACAGAGATTATAAAAGATGAAATTAAAAAAGTTGTGCCAATGCCTAAGGTAGAGATTATAGGTCATCGAGGTTCTTCATATGAAGCACCAGAAAATACAGTAGCATCTGCTATGCTTGCTTGGCAAGAGGGAGCTGATGCAGTAGAAATAGACATATATCTTTCAAAAGATAATAAGATAATGGTTTCACACGATGCTAACACTAGAAGAACATCTGGTAAAGATTACATAATAGAAGATACCGATTCAGATATATTGAAAACCCTGGATGTTGGATCATTTAAAGATGAGAAGTATAAGGGCGAGAAGATACCTTTTCTCGAAGAGATTATCCAGACAATTCCTGACAAAGGTGAATTGGTAGTTGAGATAAAATGTGGAAGCGAGGTACTTCCTCATCTGAAAGAAGTGATCAACAGCTATGGAAAGAATAAGAAATTTGTTTTTATAGCCTTTGATTTTAATACTATTTCAGATACCAAAAAAGTATTTCCTGCTAGTTCATGCTACTGGCTATGCAGCAATAAGGAATTACTTGATAGTACTTTTAAGCTTGTACCAGAATCAGGTTTGAATGGGATAAGTTTAAGCTATAATATTATTGATGTTAGAGTTGCAGAAATGACAAAGAAACTTAATCTCGAATTATTTACCTGGACTGTAGATGATCCTGATGAAGCAAAAAGACTTATCTCGCTGGGTGTAAAAGGAATTACTACTAACCGTCCCGGATGGATGAAAGAGCAGCTTTTCTATGAGTAGAGTCACCCAATAATCGTTGGCTCCTAAGGGGATATAACCAGCTTCTTTTATTTTTGCACTACCCTTCTATTATAAAGCTCTTGCCAGCTCATTGTTACAGAATCAGAATCTGGTTGTGCTTTATCTGTTGCCTTTCTTTCTAACTTTCTTATTACCATTCTCCTCTCGCCTATAGAATCTCCTTTTTTCTTCTGAAAATATTCTACATAAGCTACAAACCACTGTACTACGTGTGGAACAATTTTAGGTGTCATAATAAAATTGATATCATTCACCCTCAATTGATAATTATCATGATTCTGTTCCGAGACATCAACATAATGAACAATCGGGTCAAGATCGGCAAACACAATAATTCCATCGCTGGCTGTATAGCCCTCTATGATCATACTTTGTTGATTGTCCCAATCTGCCTCAGATTTATAAAGGATAACCCGAGCATCTCCAACAGGATATGAATCGTATAATTCAAGGACTTCAATCACAAGAAGACCAGGTTCTAAAAGAGTGACGCTCATGAATGCCTGATCTTCCACTCCTTTTTTTGAAAAAGCAGTTAATACAACTTCATATGTTCCAGTTAACTGATAAATATGTACCGGATTTGCTTCATTTGAAATATATCCGTCCCCAAAATCCCATTCAAAACTTTTGGCATTTACTGATGTATTCTTAAAAAAAACCTCCTGCCCAATGACAGGTTCACCTGAATCTAAAAAGAACGATGCTTCCGGATTAGATTCACATGATAAAAGCATCAATGTTAGTCCTATGGAGAGATAAATAATCCTTTTCATAATAATTTGTTTTAGTAGTCCAAATTTACAGTTTCAAAATGCATGCCATTTTTTTGTTAAAGTCTTTTTATTTTGAGGGAGTTGTATTTTTCATATACATATTTACCCTTCTAAATTACTTGTATGATAAAGTAGTCAGAAGTCGGAAAAAAATATAGAATTCAAAACAGTGCTCATCATTCTCCAATCTTCAATTTCCAATACATTTAACTCTTATAAGTTGCAAAAATATATTTATCTTTGCACTCCAAGAAAAAGAGACTTAATATAATGATAAAGATAACTTTTCCCGATGGATCTGCAAGAGAATTTAAAAAAGGAATCAGCAGTCTTGAAATAGCAGAACAGATCAGCCCAAGGTTGGCAAAAGAGGTATATTCTGCAACAGTAAATGATGAGATATGGGATCTGACAAGACCTATAATCCATGATTCATCATTAAAACTTCATAAATGGGAAGATAAGGAGGCCAAGCATGCATTCTGGCATTCCTCAGCCCATCTGATGGCTGAGGCTATGGAATTTCTATATCCAGGGATTAAATTTGGCATTGGTCCTGCTATTGAAAACGGTTTCTATTATGATGTGGATCCGGGCGATGACAGAGTGATAACTGAATCTGACCTTCAGATAATTGAGAACAAGATGAAGGAGCTCGCAACTAAAAACCTTACTTACACTAGAAGAGATGTTAGTAAAGAAGAAGCTCTGGAACTCTTTTCACAAAAAGGTGATGAATACAAAACTGAGCTTATTGGTGAACTTGAAGATGGAACAATAACTCTTTATTCGCAGGGAAATTTTACTGATCTCTGCAGAGGGCCACATCTTCCATCAACTGAACCTATTAAAGCAATAAAGCTGTTAAGTGTTGCTGGTGCATACTGGCGCGGAAACGAGAACAGGAAGATGTTAACAAGAATTTATGGAATCACATTTCCAAAACAGAAACTCCTGGATGAATACCTGATATTTCTTGAGGAGGCAAAAAGAAGAGATCATCGTAGAATTGGAAAGGAACTTGAGTTATTCACTTTCTCTCAGAAAGTTGGTATGGGCCTACCATTATGGCTCCCTAAAGGTTCGGATATCAGACAAAACTTAATCGATTTTTTAACAAGAGTTCTTAGAAAAAGAGGGTATAAAATAGTGACAACACCTCACATAGGCAATGTAAACTTGTATAAGACCTCTGGCCATTATGAAAAATACGGAGCCGATTCATTTCAACCGATCTCGACTCCCCAGGAGGGTGAGCAATTTATGCTTAAACCAATGAACTGTCCTCACCATTGTGAAATTTACAATGCTACCCCACACTCCTACAAAGAGATGCCAGTCAGGATGGCGGAATTTGGAACGGTATACAGGTATGAACAGAGCGGTGAGTTACATGGACTAACCAGGGTCAGAAGTTTCACCCAGGATGATGCCCATCATTTTTGCAGACCAGACCAATTAAGGGATGAGTTTAAAAGTATTATCGACCTTGTACTATATATATTTAAAACGCTAAATTTCAATGATTTCACTGCTCAGGTTTCACTTCGCGACCCTGAAGACAAAAAGAAGTACATTGGATCTGATGAAAACTGGGAAAGAGCAGAAAGAGATATAATTGAAGCAGCTGCAGAGAAAAACCTTCAAACAACCGTAGTTATCGGTGAGGCTGCATTCTATGGTCCAAAACTTGATTTTATGGTTAAGGATGCTATTGGAAGAAAATGGCAGCTTGGTACAATCCAGGTCGATTATAACCTGCCTGAACGGTTCGACTTAACATATAATGGGAATGATAACCAGAAACACCGGCCTGTAATGATCCATAGAGCTATTTTCGGATCAATAGAAAGGTTTGTAGCAGTTCTTATTGAAAACACTGCCGGCAAATTTCCACTCTGGCTGGCACCTGACAAAGCTGTCATACTGCCAATTAGTGAAAAATTTAATGATTATGCCGGAAAAGTTTTGGAAATCCTAAATAATTCCGATATTTGCACACTAATTGACGAGAGGAGTGAAAAGATAGGTAAGAAGATCAGGGATAATGAATTAAAGAGGATTCCTTACCTTCTAATTATTGGTGAAAAAGAGGTTAAGAGCAATACAATTGCCGTCCGAAAGCAGGGCGAAGGTGATAAAGGAAGCATGAAAATTGAAGAATTTATTGATTTTATCCATTCTGAGATTGAAAAAGAAATTGCATTATAACAAACATGAAGTAATCTTAGTATTAACAAAAATAAGGAGGACGGAACTATAGCTTTACCAATCAGGCGAAGCCCGGCAAGGATAACCCAGCCGGCTCATAAAATTAATAACAGGATCACAGCAAAAGTAGTCAGAGTTGTCGGTGAAGAAGTAGAAGCTGAAGTAATGAGTATACAGGATGCTCTAAGGCTGGCAGACAACCTGGAACTTGATCTTGTAGAGATTTCTCCAAGTGCGGATCCCCCTGTATGTAGAATAGTTGATTATCAAAAATTTCTTTATCAACAGAAGAAAAAACAAAAAGAACAAAAGGCCAAAACAACAAAAATTGTGGTGAAAGAGATAAGATTTGGCCCGAACACAGATGACCATGACTATAACTTTAAACTTAAACACGCTATAAGATTCCTTGAGGAGGGTGCAAAAGTCAGAGCTTATGTATTTTTTAAAGGAAGATCAATCTTATTTAAGGAGCAGGGCGAAGTGTTATTGCTTCGGTTCGCTAACGATCTTGAAGATTATGGAAAGGTTGAGCAACTTCCAAGACTGGAAGGAAAACGCATGATTGTATCCTTTTCACCGAAAAAGAGAAAATAGTTTTAAATATATTCGATAGAGAGAAATGCCAAAAATGAAGACGAATCCGGGTGCAAAGAAAAGATTTTCTTTTACCGGAACAGGTAAGATCAAACGCAAACATGCATTTAAAAGCCACATCCTGACTAAAAAGGCAACAAAGCGTAAGAGAAATCTAACGTATACAGGCCAGGTTCACAAAACAGATCTTAAAAATATTAAGCTGTTATTAGCAAGTAAATAATTGTTTACCGTGTTGATTAAATAAATTATAGTATAAACAGATTGTTCAGCAATAAAGAGTCTTTAACAGGAACGCTGACATTCAAAAATGATGAGTTATGCCAAGATCAGTAAACGCAGTAGCTTCAAGAGCCAGAAGAAAAAAGGTTCTTAAGCAGACAAAAGGAAATTTCGGATCAAGAAAAAATGTATTTACGGTTGCAAAAAACACACTCGAAAAAGGATTAGGGTATGCATACCGTGACAGAAAGAAGAAAAAAGGCCACTTCAGGGCTCTTTGGATACAAAGGATTAATGCAGGTGTACGTCAGTACGGAATGAGCTATTCTGAATTTATCGGTAAAATTGCGCAAAAAGGAATTACACTAAACAGAAAGACTCTTGCCGATCTGGCAATGAATCACCCTGATGCTTTTAAAGCAATTGTAGAAAAAGTCAAGTAATTAAAATATCCATAAAAGAAAGCTGACCCGCAAAGAGTCAGCTTTTTTTATATAATTATTTTGTCCGAAGTCGAAGCTCCGCAGAGATCCCGCCCTGGCGGGTTCAGAAGTTAAAAAACTTCGGACTTCCGTGTCTTCCGTCTTCCGACTATCTTACCTTCATAAACATCCTTTTAAGCCTGATTTTTCTCAGACCTTTAGCCTCCTTATCGAGCGATAACCAGATAAATTTAGGCTTTCCAACTATATGATCATCAGGAACAAATCCCCAGTATCTTGAATCCGCTGAATTATGACGGTTATCTCCCATCATCCAGTAATAACCCATTTTAAATGTATAACTATCAGCAGGCATATTATTTATATAAATAGTGCCTCCCTCAATCCTGAGATCATTTTCTTCGTATACATCAATAATTCTTTCGTAGAGGCAAAGATTTGAAGTATCCAGTTTAACTGTTTTCCCTTTTTCAGGCAACCATATCGGACCATAATTATCTTCATTCCATCCAAGAAATTTGCTGTATGGGAAAATATGGGGAGCATAAACCCCTTTTCTTTCCAGAATCTGAGAAACCTCAGTAACATTTGAGAACCTGGAAAGTGCTTCAGCATTTTCTTTAGTAAGTGGTAAAATGTAAGACGAGCCAGACATCGACTGGTCAGATCTTGAAATATTCAACCGTTCAAATGCTTTTGGATTTATTGTAGTACCATTTGTACTTACAACATATGTTGTTTGCTGCGTGGAATTGTCAGGAACAATTTTCCCGTTAACATAAAGCACTCCTGCCATTATGGATACTGAATCACCTGGTATACCGATACACCTTTTAACATAATTATCTCTTCTGTCAACAGGCCGGTATATTATTGTGAATTTATCCCAAATATCTTTTCTTGACAAATTATAATAGTAGCTATCAGGCTTGGATGTCCCGCCCATATATTGATCCCTCATTTTCATTTCTCGGGCATTCCTTCTTACAATCTCATAATAGCTGGTAGTCTGTTCTTCCACAACAACTGTATCTCCTGCAGGGAAATTGAAAACGATAGGATCATTATTTTTCACCTTACCCCCACCAGACAGTCGCTTGTAAGGCCATATTACCAGGTTGGACCATGATTTGCCCTTAGTTATTGGCATTGTATGCTGGGTAAATGGAAACGCGATTGGAGTATTCGGCATTCTTGGTCCATAAGCTAGTTTGCTAACAAAGAGATGATCACCAACAAGCAGTGATTTCTCCATCGATGGAGTTGGAATACGATAATTCTGAAATAGGAAGATATTAATAAGTGATACTGCAATTACTGCAAAAATCAAAGCATCAAGCCATTCTATAAAAGCACTATTCTTGGCATAACGTTTCTTCCAGAAGGTCCAGTTTACCTTTTCACTAACATACAAATCATAGATTATTCCAAGACCTAGTAATAACCAGTAATTTCCAATCCAGATAACTACCAGCATATAAAGAATTGCAGGAAAAGCAAACCTGACATATTTATTTGAAAAGAAATTACTCATGATTAAACTGTTTTTTTGAAGCGGTAAATGTAAAGATAATTATCAGAATCCAACTACATCATTCATAGTGAATATTCCCTTTTTATTATAGATATACTCTGCGGCAATAACAGCTCCTAAGGCAAATCCCTTTCTGCTTTTTGCCTCATGCTTAAGACTTAGAGTATCAATATCTGAATCCCAGATTACAGTGTGTATTCCAGGAATAAGGCCTTCACGGATCGATCGTATGGGAATACTCTCACTAATATTTTTATCACTCTCTGAATGCCAGGCTTCATAACCGGAATGGTTATCAGTTATACCACCGGCCAGTGCTATTGCAGTTCCGCTTGGAGAATCAAGCTTCTTTGTGTGGTGTACCTCTTCAACAAAGACATGGTAATCACGATATTTGTCCATTTGTTTTGCCAGCTCACTATTAAGCCGGAACAGAAGATTTACTCCAATACTAAAATTTGAAGAGTGTATAAAAGCTGTGTTATTATTTTTACAAATTTCAATAACATGATTAAAGTCATCAAGCCAGCCTGTTGTACCTGATACAACAGGGATTTTTTCTTCAAGGCATTTAATGATATTATTACAGGCAGCA
>Ga0307377_10008667_pt1 | contig 10276 bp, 9 predicted proteins | sample TR3MG_FD_202535 | JGI IMG/M metagenome (GOLD analysis project Ga0307377, IMG submission 202535) | Soil microbial communities from Risofladan, Vaasa, Finland - TR-3 | ecosystem: Environmental > Terrestrial > Soil > Coastal area > Acid sulfate soil | place: Finland: Risofladan, Vaasa | collected... | reverse complement strand
CTTGACGACCGGCAGCTCCGGATGATGGCGCACTTCGCTGACTTCCTTACCGGGCGGTAAATTCCTCGACCCTGCTCATATATCCCGCAGGGTCAGACTTGTACGAGTATGTGTGGCCAGCGTTGGGCACTATCCAGAGACTGTCTTGGGGGTTTCCTCTGGCATCGTAGAGCTCTTGGCTGTTGCTGGGCGGGATGTCTTCATCGTCCCCACCATGTATGAAGAGAATGGGACAGTTTACATCTCTAATCCTATCCTTTGGGCTCATGGCATTATAGCCGTGTAAAAGCCTCGCCATGTTGAAAACCCCCGGTGATATAGCCCTGACAAAAAGTTCAGGGTATCCTTTGGCAACTCCCTGTCTCAGGAACAGTTCATGAACGTCGGCAAAGCAGCTGTCAAGGACTAAACCCGCAAGGTTATCGGTGAACATTGACAGGGCCGCTCCCCCGGAGGAAAACCCGATAGCGTACACCTTAGAGCAACCTCTACCTCTGAGGTAGTCAATAGCTCCCCCGATGTCCCTGTCATTGTGGGTCAAGGTCTTGCCTGTGCCCCCGGATTCTCCCCTTCCTCTGAAGTCAAACAGCAGTACGCTGAAGCCCTGGCCCACCAGGTCTCGTGTTAGCTGGAGTGTTCCTGTGACCTCATCATTCCTGGTCTGGTGGCCACCGTTGACGATGATGACGCAGGGTTCACCACCTCCCACGTACCATCCCCTCAACTCAATGTTGTCATCCCTGCTCAGGAACGAAATATCTTCGTAGTCCAGACCTACATCGCCCGGAGACCCGTTGACCGGGAGCCTCGGTATATCCATCAGGGCATTAGCCACATATGAAGAGTACCCTAGGTAAGCAGCTAATCCGAGCGCTGGTAGCACTGGCATGGCCCACCACCACTTGTTCATTTTATTACCTGGGAGCCTTCGTCCGGAACCCTGGGAGAGGGACTAACCATCACATCTTGCCCACACGAGATGCCAATCCGAAGAGGTTGCTGAGCGGCAGGTAAACTAGAGCGTGGCCGGCCTCGTCAAGGCCGGTAATCGACCACTGTACCCCTAGCACCCACGACGCAATCCCCACGATGATGACCGCGAGGCTTCCCCACCAGGGGATCGGCGATACTGTGACCCCGGGGTTGTCGAGGACAATCGGGGTGCGGGGATGGCGGAGTGCTTGCCCCATACAGTGTCCTGCTACTTTAAGTTCCTTCTTCAACCTCTTACTCCTTCGTTTTCCGCAGTGTTTCTTGCTTCTTCCGCCGAGCCTCGGATTGTAACCTCTGCCGGGCGGCCTCGTTCCGGTCGCGGGTCCCGCCAAAGGGGTTCCGGATGGTCTTCTCGTAACCACATTTACAGGTAAGGGTGGCCTTACCACCCTTCATGCTCATTGAACTGATGCTAATCTTACCACCCCGGTACCTGGTCATCAAGACCTCACCACACCTGGGGCAGAGGACCGACCTGCCGGGCGACTTCTTGACCTCGATGCCCTGCTCCTCAGCCCAGCATTGCTGGCAGACCCACTGGCCATCTACCTTGCGTAGCGCTCCTGCATGGCTCTCGGCCTCCCTGCTGCATTGAATTGCGGTCCCTGTGGTCATGGTAATCATACCACCTCAAGTTTCGTCTTGGATGCGATTATCCCGCCGTCCGGCCGGGCAACCAGGGCATCCAGTGTCATTAGATTCCCTACATCTGCACTTTCTATGGCGATGTCGAATCGAAGTGGCTTTGTCTCTCCAGGGCCAAAGGTCATACTGGAAACAAAGGGTCCGATCCTTTCAATGCCACGGAGCCTGGCACCCACAGTTACCTCCAGTATGGCGGAGGTCGATACCCCTCCCTTGTAGCTGAGGTTCTGCACTGTAACCGGGACCTGTTTGGTGTATGGCTCCGGTGGCAAAAAGGCCACCACTTTACTGGCCGAACTATCATAGGCCCAGTAGGTAGAAGCCCACCTCTCTACCCAGACGAGGATAGTGACATTCACCCCGGGCATGGTGAAAGACGCGCTATACGTCTTCGATGAGCCGCTGGTAATAACCTCGCTGGTGATGAAGATGCGGACCGTGCCGGCAAGTATCTCGGTCCTGTAGGAGAAGTTGTACGCTGAGATGTTGCGTACTACGGCTGAGACACTGACCGTCTCGCCCTGTGCAGCACTAGCAGGGGCGCCTATGGCGATGGTACAGGGCACGATAGGTGGCGGCTCAGGCGGTGGCGGCTCAGGCGGTGGCGGCTCAGGCGGTGGCGGCTCAGGCGGTGGCGGCTCAGGCGGATGAAGGACAGGACACACGGCACCGTGCGCCATGAGCGCATCCACCGTCCAGAACGGGCCTGCTCCACACATCGGGCAGTAATACATCGCTCATCTTTCTACTAAAATTCAATAACGGCGCCATAGATGATGGGCACGAAGACGATGGCGATTGGGTCTACTGCGGACGCGACGCTGATTGTCCCCACCTTCACGGTGACCGTCAGCGAGCCATCCCAGTCAGCGCTGCCCAGGATAGGTGTGACTGACCCACTGAAAGGGCCCCTCCGCTCCCCACCTTGAAACATCTCTCCAGGGAGCATGATGGGCGTCCCCATAGGGTAATAGTTTGGTGGACCATATGAGGCACCAATCAAGATATCAAAGGTAACTGGCCAGGGCTCTCCCCCTTTCGTAGACGCGTTGGTGATGAACACATCAAAGAAGGCCGTCTGACCTTCCTCAATCGTAACCGGTGAATTCCTGGGTAGCGGGTTGCCTAAAGCATCGTGCCAGTAGATTTCGATGCCATTACTGGGTTCTTCCGGTGCCTTTCCCTCGAATGTTCCAGCCAGCCCGTCCACCGATACACTGTGGGACTTGGCCACTGTCGGAATTACCTCGAAGGATGCTATTTTCGATTTGCCAGGAGCTAGTTCCACTTCTTGATCTGCCATGAAATCACCTCTCAATTCTACTTTATAGCTGCCGGCCTCGGTACCGATGTTGGTTACCGTGCAGGATATTGTTACAACCTGACCTAGATTGACCTCGGCGGGTGAAATCATCAAGTTACTGACCGTGAACTCGGCTGCCGGAGGTTTGTACCATGGCCAGAAGATGCCCAGGAACTCAGGCAGAGGAGGCCCCTGACTCGGTTCCTGGGGCAACCAGTCCTCCAGCTTGAAGGCTATTGGCATAGCACCCTCCAGTCATAAATACTATTGTGCGCCCCTCAGATCAGCCCCGCGGCCACCATCTTGGACCCCATGTTGGCTGATTTGTTTTCCAGGCCGGCTGGTTCCGATAAGGTGCCTATCATCGCTATACCATAACCAGCACCCCCAGTATCCTGATATCCCACCACGAAATTGGTGGAGTCCAGGGCGGCACAGGAGACGTAGAAGGTAAAGGTTGCATTGAACTCATACTCAGCACCGTAAGCGATAGCATTTCCTGTAACTACTCCTATCATTGCTATACCATAACCATCACCACCAGCATCCTGATATCCCACTACAAAGTGAGTAGCATCCAGGGCGGCACAGGAGACGTAGTTGGGTAGAACTGCATTGAACTCATACCCAGCACCGTAGGCAATCTCATCTCCTGAAGAAACCACTCCTATCTTAGAGTGACCACGACCACCACCCCCAGCATCCCGATATCCCACTACAAAGTGAGTAGCATCCAGGGCGGCACAGGAGATGTAGAAGGTAGCGGCTGCATTGAACTCATACTCAGCACCGTAAGCGATAGCATTCCCTGTAACTACTCCTATCTTAGCGTGACCAAAAGTATCACCCCCAGCATCCCGATATCCCACTACAAAGTGAGTAGCATCCAGGGCGGCACAGGAGATGTAGCTGGTAGCGGCTGCATTGAACTCATACTCAGCACCATAGGCAATAGCATTTCCTGTAACTACTCCTATCTTAGCGTGACCAAAAGTATCACCACCAGCATCCTGATATCCCACCACGAAATTGGTGGAGTCCAGAGCGGCACAGGAGATGTTGGTGGTAGCGGCTGCATTGAACTCATACTCAGCACCGTAGGCAATCTCATCTCCTGAAGAAACCACTCCTATCTTAGCGTGACCAAAAGTATCACCACCATCATCCCGATATCCCACTACAAAGTGAGTAGCATCCAGAGCGGCACAGGAGATGTAGTTGGTAGTGGCTGCATTGAACTCATACTCAGCACCGTAAGCGATAGCATTTCCTGTAACTACTCCTATCTTTGCGTGACCAAAATTACCACCCCCAGCATCCCGATATCCCACTACAAAGTGAGTGGAGTCCAGAGCGGCACAGGAGATGTAGTCGGTAGTGACTGCATTGAACTCATACTCAGCACCATAACTAATCACAGTGTCTGTAATAACGGGATAGACTGCATTCTGTAAGTAGTCTACTGGTATCCTCTTTACCAGGTAGGTTTTGCCATCTACTACCCTGATGAAACCAGCACATCTTAGGAAATGTTCTTCACGTTCCTCACCCTCTTTGGGTTCAGGAATAACATGGCTGTCCCAAGTCTTAATAGACTCTATTCTTGTAAGTTCGGTCAGTTCAATCGCAGTATTAAACTGGTATTCAGACTTGCCGTCCCACTCAGGAATGTCAAAGTCGGTTTCAATCTCAAAACCAATCTCCAGGAACTCTGCACCAACAGGGATTGTGCCCAAAGCTACCAGAGAATCAATGACAACTTCTTTCCGCCATCTGTCTCGGCTTACAGATGCTTCAATACTGATACCGGTACCAAGGGCATTGGCATACCTAGCCTTGCCCTCAACCACATTGCCCATTGAGGAGTTGACCCCTTGTTTAATCGTAGATGGTCCTTGGGGAGTAGCCCACCAGAGACCGGCAGGCTTGAATGAGATAAACTTACCTTCAGCTCGATACACAAAGGGCTGGTCACTTGAAGTGTCTTGTTTGAACTCACCCTTCCAGGGCATAACAGCTTGACTCCAGCCATTAACTGTAGGTTTAAGTTCCGCCCTTTTGCTCTTTGACCACTTGTCCCAGACAACCTTGTCTAGTACTTTCTTCTCTACCATCAGCTAATCCTCAGTCTCGCTATTGACTGCACCTTACACCGAGTACCATATCCTCAGTCCGACCTGTACATCATGGAAGGTCAGGTTTGCCACGTCTACGAGTGACGCTGTCCACTCTAAGTTATATGTAGCGTCACCGTCTACCTTGGCAATCACATTGCCACATAGATACTATTGTGAGCCCTCATATCAGCCCCGCGGCCACCATCTTGGACCCCATGTTGGTAGATGGTATTATTGTTGGAGGCGGTGGCGGTGGTCCATCTATTGTAATGCCGTTATCAGAGTTGGTGAATATGTCGTGCAGGTCATCATTGTACCAGACAGGCTGGAACTTACCGCCCCAAGCAACTTTGATAGCACCAGCACTAATCCATCTCTCATCATCTTCCGCATTGGCCTGCATGGCCACTTGACCATCCCAGTTGGCCCCACCATTCACTGACTTCTGGTAGAAGACAGTTACTAGAGATCCTATGCTTGTACCTTTTGTATAGGCAACATAGATATCATCATTGGCTTGGTTAACAAACACTGATACCAGATAGCTATCAGCACTATCAGTAAGAACATTGGTCTTTGCAACAATGCTTCCTTCGCCATTTATATCCCAAGTCATCAGGTCGGCAGCAGCACTGTTGAAAAGGTTCCATGCAGCAAAGATTAAATGTCCATCACTCAGACGGATGGTGCCATCCATTTGCAGATACTCATAATTGGCAGTCATATTAGCAGAAATAAGGGTTCCTGCTGACCAAACATCAAGAGAGTTGTCAAAGGTCTTTAGTGATATTTCGTCAGCAGCAGCAAGCCTATCCCAGAAAGTCGCCCATACATCTTGGTTGTCAGCTTCATTACCTGGGAATAATAGAAGGAAGTTATCGTATGCCTCCCAAGGGTCTGTTCTACTTGTCCATGCGTCCCCGTCTGGAGATGTATAGAACCCATAGAAGTATGCATCTAAATCATCCGCATATCTGAAGGCAACTGCTATATTGCCTCCCCTAGCCTTCGTTATTGAAATATCGTGGTAGTCCCTATCAGGCATAGGGATGAATGCACCAGTTCCAAGGCATGCCGCTATCGGGTCAGTACCTTCTGAGTCATCAGAGGTGTCCAGGTATACATAGAGAACATTTTCAGAGTCACCATCAAAGCAGGCAATGTGTATGACTGTCCCAGCATCACCTTCTGTCTGCCAGTCAGCCCAGGAGTCGAATTGAAACACTGTGCCAGCTACTAAGACATTGTTACCTGCCCAGGTTGCCCCGCCATCGATAGTCTTGTTATAGACCAAATCAAAACTAGCATTATCTACATGGATTGCATAGCCAATTAGAGGTGTAGTCCAAAATGGTCCACCTCTGTTATTGATTAGGTCAGAAGTGTAATGGGCAGCAAGATCAAGAGTAATGTCAGCCATTAAATGCCTCTACTTCTACACCGAATACCATATTCTCAGCCCGACCTGGCAGTCATTGAAGTTGATGAAGTCCGCGTCACATTTCCTCAACAGCCACTGGAAGGTGTAGCTGTCATTGCCATCAACCTCACCAGCAATATCTGGGGAGCCGATATATGCATCGCCTCCCTCCCTGGTTAAATTAACCAGGGAAAACTGGTTATCGGCGAAATTGATGGCGTCAACGTATGCTCCGCCGGCTGTCTCCTTAACCTGAATCACCTGGCTTGTAGCTGCCACCGTTGGACCGTCCAGTGCGTTGGGGGCATCGGCGGTGTTCTCCACCATCCGGAACTTGAACATGGCGAAAGCCCTGACTACGGTAGCTCCAACAGGTAGGTCTGCTACGGTAACTGTAGGTGTGAATACCAGAGTACCTGCCACTGCCGGCACCTGGATTTCCTCCTGAGGGTCACTCCAGAAGTCGAGGGAATCAAGCATTCGTCTTGTCGCCGCAATACTGGGGTGCAGGAACAAAACCTTATCCCCAACGGCTATGGCGTTCGGGGCAAAAGCTGCGACAGTAAAGTCACCAGTAGCGGTAGCATATCCAGTACATTCGAGCATCTGGCCCTGGGGTTGAGCTCCAGCTCCGTCGGCATCCCAGACCACGTAGGCCCAGTAGCTTTTGAAGAACTCTTCGCCAAAGCCAATAAGACCCGAGCACTGGAACTTAGGAGCGCCGGCGATACCGGTGACGGTACCGATGAACGACAGGCCGTAGTCAACACCGATGTCAGAGGGGTTGGTCCACTGTTCTACAACACCAGGCCCCTGGGATTGCATTATCTGGCCAAGGGCTCCCTCGACCCCGTTTATCTTCCTGGGAGCTGTATTCTCTTGTCCCATGTTCTACACCTAGTTGAAGTGCACTACTATCTTCGCCAGCACGTCGGCATCTGCGCCCTTCGACTCGATACAGTGCCCTATCTCCTGCATGTGGTTATCCAACTCCGGAATCCCCCCACCCGGAGGGGCTAACAGACTCGCATCTGCCCTTCCGGCAGCATCTGAGGTGTAGACCCAGTTCCCCCTTGTCGAAGCCGTGGTGTCCTTGAGGAGCACCTGGGCAATTCCAAAGATAACAAACCAGCATAATGAGCCGACAGCTACTCCGACTTCATAGATTACTCCCATCGGCTGCGATCCACTGGCATCGCACATTTTGAAAGCATTATTATTAACCGTGTCAGCCTGTATGATTGTCCCACGCACTGTTACCCCGGCGGTCCTATTCTCTAACCGGATACAGATCCCGCCAAGAGGGGTGATGGCTACTTCAGACCAGGTCTCTAGCTGCCCGGGGCCACCGCTTGCCATCATCTGGCCAAGCGCTCCCTCAACTCCGTTTATCTTCCTGGGTAGGTCGTTTTCCTGTCCCATGAATTATCCTTATGCTGGACACTGTTGGACTCCCCCAGCCCTCACGGTGACATCTATCTCGTCGCCGCCGCCGCCTCCGGCAGTAGGTAGCAGGTGCTGCCAGTCGAGGTCATTGACGGGTATCCTGGTGACATGTGTCTGAACCAGCAGCCCATCGACATAGAACTCAACCCAACCCACGGTAGTTACTCCGCCAAAGACAATGACTTCGAGCTGGTGCAGGGTACCCGTACTCGGTTCAGCGAGGTTATTCTCCTGGATGCCGACCCCGTCGTCACTCGATGACTTGAAGTTGGTACCGTCCCAGATGAACCCGGCATGGTCCTCAGTAGCAGCCGGTACCGCATCACCTAATGTCTCCCTCAACCCGAAGAACATGGTAACATGAGCATCGAAGCTGTCGACCGAAATCTGGGTAATAAACCTCGGAGTTCTCGCGGGAGTCAGCTTGTTGGAGAGAGAGCCCGCGGCTTCAGTGCCTGATTCAACGGCCTCTACATCCGCCACATTATCGGTTACCTCGAGCAGGACCTGGCCGGTACCAGCGTCAACCGGTGTGCCTCTTACAGATACCTGGCTCTGTGCCAGAGTAGACATCCAGCTCCATCTCTGGACGTGCCAGGGGGCGTCCTTGAGGACCGGAGACTCATCGACGATGTTGCCGGTACCGGCTCTCTGGATTGCCCGGTAGGAGCAATCACTCAACCTTACAATGGCCAAATTACCAGCAACTATCGGTGATAGTATCGTAGCATGCCTGAGTGTAATAGAGGTGCCGGTGTTAGTCCAGGCTAGAGGAGCTAGTATCTCACAGCTGTCAAAAGTAAATGTTCCAGCGGTGGCACTGAACATAGCCCCAGTACCATTGAAACGGTTCCCCTCACCTGTCCAAGTTCCAGCCTGAATAGAACCAATGATGAAGGAATTTACGTTAGTGAAAGTGAAATCATTGTTAATTAGACGGAAGGTTCCTGCTGCAGTATTATTCCTTAGCCCGTAGGAAACTCCGGTACCTCCAATGTTGAAAGAGCAATCTATGACAGTATATGTTCCGGCTCCGTCGAAGGCCATAACCCTGACAGCAAACGCACCGGGTGCAACTACCTCAAATATCACTCTCCTTAGAGTAATATTCAGAACATTACCACCATCCCCGATATGTTGTCTCCCTCCGCTTATTGTACCCAACCTCACAGTGAGGTTTTCCAATTCTGTGTGGTCAGCCCCATTAATTACATCGGCATCGTCCTGGTAAATGACTACACTACCGGCCGGTCCAACACCTTTAAGATTTATCCAGAACTCCATAATAAGCGCTTGAGTGTATATCCCGGGGTGGACAAGTATTGTGTAAGGGGCTGCTGCAGAGGGGGCCGTAGTCTCAGCGGCTGCTGTAGTAATTGCATCCTGGGCGGACATTCCAACCCAAACCTCATATTCACGAGGACCATTTTTGTAGGTTATGATCCCATTATTCTCTCTCAGGAAACATCCACCAGAATGGTCATATCCTGTTACACTGTCTCCGTTCATTCGGATCGTGCCACCATTGCAGAATATCCCACGAGATGTTGCGGAGGTGGCTTCAAAGTGAGAAAGGGTTGTGTAGATGGTGCTGGCAACAGCGCCTCCGCCACTTACCCCTATCGCTAGGCCATAATCTGAGCCCTGTATCCAGGAATTCTCTATATAGACGGTCTTGCCGGCCTGCAGGATAGCGATGCCCCTCTCATTGGTATCATTCGACATCGAACAACGGACGTTCCTGATGTGAATAATCCTGGCGGTAGCTCCCGTAGACTCCAGAATACCGTTAGCAAAAAGTCCGGCTGCCGGACGGTGAAGAACTATATTCACGTCCTCGATAGTACAAGCAGCATCATTCAACTCGATACCGGTACCGCTGGCGGTAACATCACAGGTAACGTCCAGTGACAGGCTAGATACCGAGCAGCCCTCGGCCATGGTGATGAGGACGGCATGGTCAATGTTGATAATGCAGGCTTCCTTGTCAACCCCTTTAAGATTGATGCCGGCAGCCAATACTACCGCCTCTTCATAGGTCCCCGGATTTATTAGAATCGTATCACCGGCTCCAGCGGCGGCAACTGCCCAACCGATGATCGTGTCAGTAATAGTATCAGAGGGAATAACCTGCAACGTGTTATTATCTTTCCACCAGACAACCGAACCTACTGCCCTGGTGATACTGTTTAGGTTCCCACCACGTATTCTCACTGAACCAGCAACATTGGTACAGTTTATGGAGTCAACATACCCACCACTTATTTGGAATAGTCCTGTTCCGGCGTTTGTGACTGTACCAATATCCTCAGTACCGTCACAGATTATGACTGTAGCACCAGTGGCATTTGA
>Ga0307377_10008665_pt1 | contig 10277 bp, 13 predicted proteins | sample TR3MG_FD_202535 | JGI IMG/M metagenome (GOLD analysis project Ga0307377, IMG submission 202535) | Soil microbial communities from Risofladan, Vaasa, Finland - TR-3 | ecosystem: Environmental > Terrestrial > Soil > Coastal area > Acid sulfate soil | place: Finland: Risofladan, Vaasa | collected... | reverse complement strand
CCAGTCGGCGTCTCTGAATATGTGGTTGTGTTGGTATATAAAATATTAGAACCATCATAGACAGCATCAGAAGTCAGTTGGGTAAATTCATATAGCTTATATTCCTCTCCCGGTGTCGCCGCTGTAGTTGACACTGTTACTGTGCCTCGTGCGGACACTGGTCCTCTCGGTTCATAGCCCATCTGTCTGGCATTTCTGTTGACGGCTTCATATACGTCTGCTGTTTCTATATGTACGTTCTGAGCTACCTTGTTTATTAGATAAGTGTTTAGTTCTCCAATATATGCCAACAGTTCCATCAAAATTGTTATGTTTGCTCCTTCGTAATTGTAGTCAGCAAATGTTGTTGTATCTTGTAACTGTGTTTTGAGTCTTTCTATAATTGTTGCGAAATCTAAACTCAAATAATCTGGTATAAGTGTTGCCATATTTTATTTCCTTTATTGTGTGAACAATATAAATTCGACACTTTGTTCCCTTTCTATGGGTTTTATGGTGAAATTTAGTTGTACTTTGTATTGTGCTTCATCGTAGTCCGGCATAATATCAATACCATCAACCTGTATACGATCATCCCAGTTTCTAATAGCTTCTAATAAACCCTGACCTAACTGTTTTGCTGTGGTTTTGTCCATCGGTTCAAACAGTAGACCCCACAAATCTTGAGCAAACTCGGGCAACATTCTCCGAGAACCTTGTAGTGTTGATACTATGTTAGTCAAACTGTTAATAACAGCATCAACATCAACGTCCTTGGTTACATCACCATCAGAGGCTTTTGTTAGTTCCATGTCGATGTCGCTGTACATGAATTTTCTTGCCATAAAATTTCTCCATCTGTATTATTTATTTTAAAAATAGTTAGCCGGGCTAACATCTTGTGGTAAAATAATATTTAGATTGGCCCGGGCTTCATCTTTTAATGATTCAACCTTTGCATCTAAACCTTTTAAATTTGATAGAACATCTGCATCTACGGTTAAGCTGAATGTGTCTATGAAATCATCGAGATCAAATGTCGCATCAGCACCTAATCCAAGATAAGACAATACATCTGATACACGATCACTGAAATCAGATACCAGACTTGTACAGTCTCCTATCTCACTATCTGCAAGACATCCTAATTTACCATCAATTTCAGCTAACAGGGCCGTCAGCCCGGCACCACCAAGTGCCGCGGTTACTCCCTGTAATGGTGTTAATAAATCAAATTCGGCCAATGAAGCCAAAGATGTGAAATCAGTAAGACGATCATTTACACTCGCATCTACCTTTGATGAAAATACTCGCGCCTCATTAAATATACTGTCTAAACATGAACCTGCAAAATTCTTAACCCGTGTCATTGCTGTTAATCCTGCACCAACATCATCAACGGTTGCTCCAGCAATGCCTGCGGCCAGTGCTTCTGACGAAGACGGTGGGTCAGCAAAATCACCGAGCGCATCTTTCAATACATCAGTCGCCTGGCTTTTTAACAAAACACCTTGTTGTTCAAATGCGTGTATCTTCTTATCGAGTTCACGGCGTAAATTCTCACAAGGGTCTATTGAAGGTATTTCTGGCATATTAACTCCTTACTCTGCGTATGTCTTTGTAGCAGAGGATGTAATGGTTGCGCCACATGTTGTTGTTGCATTATCAAGAGCTATCAACGCTCCCTCTGCATATGTTTTAATTGAAATCGGACCATTTATTGTCTGGGCTCCGTGAATGGCACAAGCATATGCATCACCATTTAAAACTACTAATGATCCTTCTGCGTATGTTTTCGTGGCAGATGACGTAACTACTCCGCCGTGACTTCCTGTATCACCGTCTAATAATAGTAATGGCATTTTTACCTCTTATGGTTTATTCAAATGAACAATATTTCCATTTATTATTATATCACTGGCACTTGTCATTCCAGTGGCAGCAAATGTCATCGTCACAGCGCCTGTGACCAAAGCAATCGTTGTACCTGTGATTGTCACCGCTGTACCTGTAATACCAAAGGTCGATGATGAAGTCATCGCAACGGCTCCCGTGATCACTTCGGTTTTTGTACCACCGACTGTTAATTGTACAGCTCCGGTCACTCCGACTGTCTGTGCACCGCCGATGTTTACCGTTTGATTACCGACAACATCTACCAGATGGTTACTGGACATTTCATCTATTTTATCACCACCAGTAATATGTCCTTGTATACCATCTACCGTCACATGTCTGTCTATTTTGGCATATATCTTCTCACTACCTTTAGTTATATTATATCGTGTCCCGTTATTTTTGATAACCAAGTTTCCATCGTTATCACATTCAATGAATGTATTACTTGGATGGTAGATATTAAATCGTTTACTACGCGGCGTTGAGTCAAACTCCATCACTATACCACCGTGAGTTGCCAACACCAAGTTGTTGGGGTATACCGTTCCGTATGGTGACACTGGTTCGTCCCAGTTGCCACCGCCGGCCTGTGCCACACCTGTGTCTCTGTTACTGTTTTTCGTAGTGACTGATGTCTGTGCTGATATGCCTCTTGCTAATCTATGCATATCAGGCTCACCTAATCTATGTGTTGTCGGGTACACACCATCAGGATCATTGAATCCCTTTGCTCTATCAGGCACCGTTGATGTGACACCAGGCAGAGAAGCGAAATATCTTGGTTGAAATAAATTCCCGTTTTCAAAAAAGATCATTACATGTGAGCCTTGTACTGGCACACCAAACATACCGAAACCAGATACGCCGCCTTCCATTATAGGCAAACAGGGCTCAGACCACGGCAGTTCATTAGTCGGTATTCCCTCGATTTCTGTTTTGACTTTCAGAGCTGTATGAATACCAAATATTCTTGCCCTTACACGACCCCGTAGTTCTGGGTCTTTATTATCCTCAACAACACCCCGATAGAACCCAGTGAGATTTTCAGTATTTGTATTTCGCTCTCTATATGTTTCTATCAATATCCACCTCTATTTTTTTACAAGACGGCTCTCACGTTTTGTTGGAAGTTCTGAAATATTTTGCCGATCTTTGGGTATATTTATTAATTTTTCCGATTCAGCGGCCTGATAACCATTTTTTAATAATACAAGTCTCTGCATATAGTTTATATTACCTTGACCTTGACCAAATGTATGTGTCACGCTTTTTATAACAAATTTACCATTAAATTGTTTATGATATACTGGCGCTGAAAGTTCGTTTCTCGTAATGCTGGGCCATTTTACTTCAATTTGTTGCCCTGCAAACCTTTTTTCATGTCCTGGTAATACGAAGTTAAATATCATTTGTGTATTGTATGATTTTGCCCACTCGTCATATATGACCATTTTCAAATCGTCTTCTGTTTGTTCACCTGTCAATCTCTGATATGAATTATTATCGGATATATCAGGTAAAAGACTTTTCGTGCCGACTGTGGTTGTATTTATCACACCAGTTCCATATGTGTATGGTATTTCAATCAATTTCTTTGTGCCTGTATTAACAGCACGCCACTTACCACCTCTTGCCGGTTTCATAGTGGACTTATCAACGCCTTGTGCCCACCATTCCCATATTTTGTTATTATCTTTAACATCGGTCTTTGTGTTTTCAAAAATATATGGTATAGCGTCTATCTTATTATTAGAACTGAACAGCCAGTTCAACGTTCTGATGTTGGCCTTAAACCCCTCATCTGTATTGTTGTAACTCAAATATCCGCTTGAGGCGGTTTTAGCGCTCTTGGCTCGTCTTAATAAAAATCGTGTACACTCTGTTACTGTCCAATAAGGTAGGGCGATTGGATCGTTATGAAAATTAGTACAAGCCTCTATGTTCAAGTCCGTGTCTTTGAAACCTACCATATTTTTATAAAGATATTTAACTGCCGCAGTGTACTTAGTTTCTGCAGGGAAAGAATAACTTATAGCTCTTGCGTGCATGGCATAATATGATTCATCTACAAATATGATCTCTAATATTACATCATCAGTCGGAGCAGTGGTACTTGTTTGAACTATCTTTTTGATTTGCCAAATATAGAAATTTACCTCTCTATTATCGTCAACTCCGTATGTCAATGTAATTCGTTCATCACCTGTCAGTGGGCCATTTTCCAACAGACCCATTGTATCAGTAAATACTATTTTACCTGTTATACATGATTCAAATATATCTTCAACAAAATAACATTCTTGAATATACTGTGACGGTATAATACCTACGGCTTTTCTATCAACAACAATCTTTACTGATAGTTGACCTGTAAGTGGATTTTTCCGGCCGTCATCAAAACTTTGTGGTGTTGCCATATTTTTCCTTTACATCATTGGTGTGAAACCTAATACTTTTTCAAGATCAAATGGTCGTTCACCGTGTTCATCACTCCATTTGGCCGGCAATAAGTAATATTGTTTCGGATTGAACATAACTTCGACAATTTTCGTTAAAGCAATTTTTAAATTCTTGTCTGTATATTTATCAAATCCTTCTTTGAAATATGCCCAATCCGTTGTGTCTTCTAATTCATCTAATACTTCTTTAAGTTCTTCTGATGTCTCGTCTCTATGACCCCAGTGTTTCAAAGCGCCTGGTAAAGCATCATATAGATCAGCAATGTCCGGACTATATATAAATTTATATCTGTTTACGGGCATGAATATATATACGTTCTCCATATTTGAATTAGCATAATACTCTGCTGTGTATTTCCTCGGGTGTGCCATGACACCATTTCTTCCCGGCCAACCGAACTTCTTTATAAATTCACCATTCAACCAATCGTGTGTTACCTTTGGTGTGTCTTTAGGTATTCTGCTCCTGATTCTAACCTTCTTGGGTTTCCACCACTGTTGATATGATTTAACGCCTCGATAGAAAACTCTTCCAGTCGATTGATATATTCTTAGAATTTGACTACATTCTTTTTTCACCTTTTCATAAAATTGATCAGTGTCAGGCGCTTTTGCCTCTGTTAAATATTTGTTTAATCTCATGACCGGGTCCAGGTACTAAGATATGATGGATCGTTTATAAATCTTTCATCTAAAACTTTGCCCATAACCTGTCTAAATGTTTCACCGGAATGTACAGCTAATAAGAAATATTTTTGTGTGTTGAACATTATTTCATTTCCTGATGATATGCCTTTTGACAATTCATTTTGTCGGTATGTGCTGAAATATTCTCCTTCTAACATCTCTGCCAGTCGTTTGTCTAAATCCATAATTACATTTAGATGTTCCCGATCTCTTGAATTTCTAATACTGTTTGGCATTGATAATGTTAAATCTTGAATGGCAGGACTCCAACAAAATTTGTACCCATTTTTTGGGAAGAATATGAAAACCTTACCATCACCGTAACCACTTGCTGTGCTCCATGACGATGTAGTTGATACGCCGTTTCTGACTTTCCAACCAAATCGTTTTTCAAATTCATCATTCAGCCAGTCATGTACATGTGGTTCTGTATCTCGTGGAATACGTTCACCTCTCATTGTTTTGACAACCAGATGGGCGTTTGGTCTATAACCTTTGAGTCCTCGTAATAGGACACCATGTTCTTTCTTGTATTCAGTTATAATCTTACTACATTCTTTTTTTAACTGATCAGCCGTATCATCATCTGAGATGTCATTGATTGTATATTGTTGACCCGATACCTCTATTAAATATGTGTTTAGTCTCAAAACCACCTCGCTAATCTGTCCCAAGTATTCTGATAGGCGTCAATATAATAATATGATTTACATTGAAACCATATTTCATAACCATTTTTCCAAGCTTCATTGATTCCCTTATTTGTGGTGAACGCCCTGTCAGGGTCAAATTCATTCATCGCCTCAAATGGTCGTAGATCACCTCGTGCCCAATATTTTAAATATGTTTCCATCACATCAGCAGCCCACCATAAAGAATCTTCATTGAAGTCAGGTGATTTTACATAGGTATAATCAAACTTACCTGTTGGGAAAATAAAGAACGGTGAACCAAAATATCCAGCAGTGCCGTTATCACTGGTACATGATATTGATTTACTTCTATCAGCGTGGCCGTTCTCTCTTAGCCATTTGTTTAATAGATCAAAGAACATGACACCATCTATTTTAGTATTCGACCTGTTTGACAGACCCATTCTATCTTGTCTTACATGTGTCAACCCGTATGTTCGAATAAATCCGGGGTCCGGATATTTCAAAGAGGACTTCACCTTTGCTATACCTCTCATGAACGGGGTTTTATTACTTATTGTTTTGAGATATGGTTTACAGTCATTCTTGATTAACTTAATGACTTCTTTGATTCCTTCATCCGATTTCTCAGACTCATTAACGTACTTGTTTAGTCTCATTTTCTGCTGACCTTTTTAATCGTTTTTTTAACATGTCTATTAACAACATAATTTGCCAGTCATTTAGACCAGTTGTAAGATGTTTCACATATTCTAATAATACTGACAATTATAACTCCCTGATCTCATCAATGTCTTTAAATAGTGTAAAGACATAATCCGGTTTTAATATTTTTAAGTTCTGACCTTCCTCAATATCTTCAAATGGGTTGAATACGTCATTGAACAATGCTATGACCCACCATAGATACGGTGTGCCATAAAGTTCAGATGATATCATATCCCACCAAGGATCATTATCGGTTTGGTATGTCTGAAAGTATGAATAGTTTGCCTGTTGATCAATGTTGACCCGGAGCGATTTAAATATGTTTAGATATTTTGTCGTTCTATCTGGTGCTAACAGTATGTTGAATAATCTCAACAATGATGTTTGTTTTAATTTAGTGCCTGTTGCTTGATAGAACGTTTCGTTTACTTTAGTTGATTGTGCCATTTATATCTCCAAATCCTTTATATAATCTGCCCGATATAGTATAGACGGTGCATCTGTCCATACCTCTCTCATGTCACTTGCCGAAGGCAAATTATCACCAGCTTTTACTACTTTGAAATTATTTTTGTCAGGTGCAAATTGTTCTTCAAGAAACTTTCTGAAATCATCGCCGGGTTTGAATCCTTTTCCACGGTCTGGATGAGAAAACATTGGTGGTATCTCAACGGCCTCAACGGCTGACACAGGGTTCTTTCGATAAAAATTGCTGATTGCGTCAAAAACCTGATAAGCTGTCTTTACATTCCGGTCAGCACCAGCTACCGTCCTCGGCATACTTGCTTCCATTGGTTGAATCAGTTTCGACAACATAGTGATCATTCCGTTCACTCGATCAGGTGCAAATTCTTCAAATGAATCCCAAAAGTCATTCTCCGGGCAGACACCTATTCTATATCCGTCATAAGGTAGAACAACATACAGTCTTCCATAACCACCCGCCACCAGTGTATTATTAGCACATATAAGAGACTTATCTCTCCGAGGATATTTCTTCCATAAGGGAGAATTAGATATGATTTGTGTATACCAGTTTGATGTATTTGCTGATTTTCTTGCAAACTTTCTTGGCTCTATGAACATTGCTTCTTCAGTACTAAATGAATCAGACACACCACGATATATAATGTTACCATCTCTGGTAGCTTTCCAAGCCTTTGAACATTTGGTGCCTATCATCTCCCGGGCTTTATCACCGGACATAGGTACGCCTCTGCCTTCTGTCAAGAATTGTTTCAGTCTCATTTTATTTTCCTGTCTAATTGTTTTTTAAGACCTGCGCCTGAATTTGACATCATACCCCATTTGATATCTCTATATTTTATTTTAAAACCTTCATCGAAGTTGAGTGTTTTGACAAGATGCCTAAACATCATTTCACCAAGTCCTTTACCTCTGGCGCCCTTCTCAACCTCAACCCAATCGATATGTACTTCATTGTCAATGGTCGTGTATTCTATTCTACCTAACATCTGTTTGCCATCGCCGATACCTAATGCCCATTTGTTTTCGTCCTGACCAATAACATCAATATGCATATTGACCAATTCATATCCATTTACCTTGACTTTGCCCATAGATTCCTTCACAATGCTGTCACCATATAAGCCACTGTACGGTGTCTTCTCACCTTTGTTCCTTTTTATGTATTTGTCAATATGTCTCTTTGTTTTCTGGAAGTATGTCAAATTAGTTGGTTTCTTCACAACTCGGCCTAACCCACCGGATTCATCATCATCCGTGTCAGCAGACATTGTGTATTCTTTCTTATTTCCAAATGAATCAGTGTCCGTGAATATGTCATTGCCTAATGGTCTGAGTTCTTTTGGAACTGGTACAGGTGGCTTGTTAGTCATATGAGCGAAAAGCCTGCTGGCTATGTCTTTTAACTCTGGTGCTTTACTTGTCTTTTTCAATGAATCATGATATACATCTTTTGACTCTTGACCAGACGCGGCTCCGAAAATGTCCCATTTCCAGTCACCTAAGTCCGGCACCCATTTTTTATTAAAACTTGTCAGTCTATTGTAGTAATCAACCTTTTTATATTTGTCACCAATTAGTATATTACCAGTTGGAAAGTCATCGTCACCGGCAATGAAGTCAGGTCCAAAATAGAATGTTGATTCTTTTAAATATTTTTCGTATGATTTCATTTACTTACCATATCCCCAGCCTTTTTTTAGTACTCCTTCGTCTTCAAGTCCATCGAACCACATTGTATAGTGCAGAGCATAGTAGTATTTGCATTGAACCATTATTTCGACCTCTGCTTTAAGTCCGTTTGATAGATTTGTTTTGACATATGATTCTAATGCAGTCGGCCATTGATTTTGTTCAAAATATTCCTGTTCAGTCGCTGGATCGTTCACACTTGGTGTCATACCGAAAAGATCAGTGACTTTCTTTGACCAGATATATTTATAATTGCCTATTGGCCATATCATATACAATGGTCCATATGATTCTGCTAAATCTTCACTACCTGAGATAAACAAACCCTCAGATCGAGCAGCCCAGCCGAATTTCTTTTTGAAATCTTTATTAAACATTTCATGAAATTCAGTTGGTGTGTCAAATGGCATCCGGTCTGTTCGCACTGTTACTTTCATCCATTGTGGTTTACCCATCATACCTCTGAACGCAGGTATACCACCAGACTCCTTGATCCATTTACTACAATCTTTTTTCAGTATGGTAATTATTTCTTCTTCGCTTGGTAATACTGCTTCGTTTATAAAATTCCTTAGTCTCAAAATTCACCTTTCATAAAATCTTTATATTGATCTGGGTGTGTATAATATGTGTCTCTGCCATATTTGAAAGCACCATCATAATCACCATCATCACCAAGTGACCATCTAACATTTCTTGATACATTAAAACTAACAGCATAGTAATCTTTACAACCCACCATTATCTCGTTTTTTGAGCTGATAGCTTTTTTAAACTCATTAGGTGATTTACCATTGATGTAGTGTTTTTTAATAAAATCATCAAGTTCTTTTTCCTGCCCTGTTGGTATTCTAAACTTTGAATGACCAGAAACAACGGCGTATAAATCTCTAATATCATTTGAATAGATGAATCTGAATTTACCACGAGGGAATATCATATGTGGTTCACCATATGATGAAGCAATATCTAACTCACCTGTCACAAAAATAGCCTGTGATCGTGGTTTCCAACCATATACTCTTTCAAACGAATCATTTATTTCATCATGGTCTGATTGAAGTGTATCAGCCGGACGTCTGGTCATTCTTACTGATTTCTTCACTATCAATTCACCAGATGTATACATGCCTCGCCATATTGGATTGTCTTTAACAGCATTGAGATATGGTTTACAATCTGCCTTGATCCTGTCACGCCATTTGGGCCATTGTTCAGCAACATCTCGCTGTAATTTCATATCTGCTGTTTCCAGTGATTCCCTCAACCTGACCTTTATCACTCTTTGAATCAATAGTTTAAATGCACGCCAGTCTTCACGTTCAACGATTTTCTGCATCACTTTGAGATCGGTATCCGTGGCTATTTTGTGAAATTGTACCATTTCTTCAAAACCAATATTACCGATATAAGATGCTTCATCAATAAAGTTTTCTAATCTCATGCCTTTTTCCTTAAAAGAGTATTAGTCTGCGGGCTAAACCGGCTCCCAACCAAACTATACATACGAGTCTGTGCGTGATCATAAAATCCCATCTCTTTAGCAAAATAGATAGGAGGCATGTCTTCTATATTCTCAAACATACCGTGATTGAAGGTCTTGGGTGAACAGCCCATGTAATAATATTTTTTACTCTGAATCCAAAATTCATATTTTCGTTCATAAGCCTCATTGAATTTGGTGTTAGTAAATATTGCCTTTTCTGGGTCAAAC
>Ga0307377_10008664_pt1 | contig 10278 bp, 20 predicted proteins | sample TR3MG_FD_202535 | JGI IMG/M metagenome (GOLD analysis project Ga0307377, IMG submission 202535) | Soil microbial communities from Risofladan, Vaasa, Finland - TR-3 | ecosystem: Environmental > Terrestrial > Soil > Coastal area > Acid sulfate soil | place: Finland: Risofladan, Vaasa | collected... | reverse complement strand
GGCGTTATGCGTGCTCGGTAAGGGGAACAAGGAGAGGGTCGTGCCCCTATCAACAGATGTCATGGCCGCGATTCGTTGGTATCTGCCCCGGCGGCGCGCTCATGTGGGCATCGAGACATTGCTCGTGAATAGCGAGGGGAATCCGGTCAAGCCGCCCGCGTTCCGACTCGCGCTCAATCGGTTGGCAGAACGGGCAGGGCTCGACACCGAGCGTATCCACCCCCACGCATTTCGGCACACCTTCGCCACGGACCTCGTGCGGAATGGCGTGGATATCCATGTCGTACAGGAACTGCTGGGCCACGAGACAATCGCGACGACGGCGCTCTATCTGTCAACGGATACGCAGCAGAAGAGGGCGGCGGTAGAGACACTGAGGATCGGCGGCGACAAGGGAGGCTAGAATGGAACTCATCTTCCTATGGTTGTTGACGGTTGGACTAGCCGGCTACTACATCGGGAAGTCGCGGGGCCACGCGGACACGGGGTGTTGCCTGGGTTTCCTGTTAGGGCCGATAGGCTGGATCATCACCGCCTGCCTACCGCCGAGAGGGGGAGCAATGTGTCCGTTCTGCCGAGAGCGCGTTCAGCCGAAGGCGACGATATGCCCACATTGTCGGGCCGAACGGACCCCGCCCCCATAAGCGCGGCATGGTATAATGAATAGAGTGAGAAAGGAGACGAGATGAGGCGAGAGGTGCTTTGGACGTTCTGTCTACTGTTAGCGGTGACATCGGCGACGTGGGCCGTGCCTATCGACGGAATTGTGCTCGTCGGCGCGATAGGCGCTGGCGGTCCCTGCTCCTACTTTATGGATGGCAACACGGATGCGACGATCGCGGCCCCAATGCAGTTTCCGTTTGCGGACATGTGTCCGACGATGGAGCGAGCGGCTTACTCGTTGCGCGACGGGATTCCGGTAACAGCCTGCGATATCTGGACCGCAGACCTCGACGGCACTAATGCCGTCAACGTGACCACCGCCCTGGGAGGCGTAAATTGCTGGCCCGACTGGTCCCCGGACGCCTCGGAGATCGCCTTCCAGCGCGCCGTTCCCCACGATGGCATCCCGCCTTGCTTGATCGGTTTCGAGGTCTGGGTGATGGATGCAGACGGCAGCAATGCCCACCGCACCTCCCCACTCGGATTATGGGTCGCTGGTCCATCATGGTCTGTCGATGGCTTCCGTATCTCCTGCCATGATACGGACGGTCCTAATGCCCATCTCGTCGATAAGGACGGAACGGACTGGAGTACGCCGACTGCTCTTGGCGGGCAGGCGCAGTGGTCGCCAGACGGAACCTCTATTGCCTCAGTCACGTATGACTACGGCGAGATCGGCGGCGAGATCGGCGTGTGGAGACAGCTCATCCTTACGGACACTGCTGGAGCGAACCCCGTTGTGTTGCGAGAACAGTTCATCGCGGATAGTACCCTGTTCGACTATCTGGCGGAGAACGGCGGGATACCCACCGACCCCGTTGAGTTGGAATACGCCCTACGCGGCCTGCGCGTAGCGATAGGGCCATGCTCACCGCAATGGTCACCGCGCGGTGATCAGATTCTCTTCCGCGAGATCGTGGGCTTCGATCCCCACGGCATAGCACATCAGTTCCAGACCGAACTCTGGCTATACGACTTCGGCACCGATTCGTTCTTGCAGATTACCGACAATGAGGATGCCGAAATGGAGGTATCCTGGGGCGGGTACAATACCGAGCCCGACCAACTTACGGTGACGGTCGGCAACGTGACCATCAGCTTCGACCAGGTGCTGGGACCCGGCGTGACGGTGGTCCTGCGTGACGATGACCCGCCCGATGTCGATGCCGGCCTAGAATTCGACGGTTTCTACTACGAGATTCACACCACGGCGGAAGTCACCGGCCCGATTACGATCTGCATGGACTACTCGGACGCGGCCGCGCCCACCCCGGAGGCAGAGGAAGCCCTGGCGATCATCCACTGGGACGGAGCACAATGGGTCGATGCGACCGTGGCGAAAGATATGGAGGCCAACACCATCTGCGCGCAGGTGGACTCGCTCTCGCCGCTGGCCCTTCACGGCGCGAGGGATGCTATGTTCTCCGACGTGCCCGCCTGGGGCCTGGGGACAGACGGCCTCTCCCCGTTCTGGGCCTACTACGCCATCCAGTCCTGTGCGGACGGCGGGGTCGTCGCGGGCTACCCGGGCGGCAGCTATCAGCCGGCGGGCGCGGTTGATCGTGGACAGATGGCCGTCTATATCGCGAGGGCGTTGGCCGGGAACGAGGGTAGCGTTCCGCTCTTCTCGGGCGAGTCAACCTTCTCGGATGTGCCCGGCAACTTCTGGGCGCTGAAGCATATCGAGTATGCCGTCGCCGAGGATGTGGTAGGCGGCTACTCCGACGGAACCTATCAGCCGGACTGGCTCGTGGACCGCGGACAGATGGCCGTCTACATGGCTCGCGCCCGCGGGTGGATAGGGATTGCCGACGACATGACGACGGCGCCCGAGGTCTTCCCCGACGTGTCGGCAGGATTCTGGGCCGGGACAGCGGTGCAGGCCTGCGTCGAGCACGGGGTCGTCCAGGGATACGACGACGGGAACTACTACCCGGCGAACATCGTGACCCGTGATCAGATGGCGGTGTACGTGGCGCGGGCGTTCGGGTTGTAGGCGAAAGAGGAGGCCCCGGCTACGGGCCGGGGCCCTTCCGCGCCTCCACCTCATCCAGCGCCTTTGCGTTCCGCTTGTCCGGGCTGAACTTGCCCTTCGCCCAACGAGACACGGTGTAGAAGCTCACGTCGAGGGCGACGGCTAGGGTCTCCAGCCCCCTGTCGGGCTTGTCCGCCTCAGCCCCGAGCCGGTTGGCGAGCGCCTTGATGCGTTCGGGGGTCCAGTGGTTAGTCACGATCTTCTCCTACGTCAGCGATGATGATCTTCTCTGGGCCTACCATCTCAATCAGTTCCGCCATAGGGTCTTGGCGCTCGGCGAACTCTCCCGGTATGGCTTTGATCGGGAGATACTCGCCGTGGACGGCAATTTGCATGGTGAGCCATCCTTGCCAGCACTCGCTGTTGCACGTAGACACGTCTACGGCCACGAGTGCAGGGTGTTGCTGGAGTATCCAGGGCTTCGCCGTTTCGCTCGCCCTCCCCAACTGGTGGGTAAAGTGATCGGTGCCGAAGATGAAGTTGAGTATGTCGTACACGCCCTCGATGTGCCGGGGCGATACGAGTCTTCCCGTGGTTATAGAGAGTACGTCGCCGAGATGGAACGAGCGTTCGGGGGTCCAGTGTGTTACTTTGTCGGGCATGGTGGCTCCTGTGCGATCAATTGCGACAGGCGTTCTGCCGCACGCCTGAGTCCCGTAGCCTCTCCGTCGCGAAGTCCCCGTATGAATTCGGTCTCGCCCTCGGGGGTAGTATCCTTCTCCGCCGCCTGCAGCAGTAGAAGTTCGACGAGTTGCCGCAATGCTACGATATTGACCATTCCTCTTCTCTCCTTCTCCCCGCGGGGCTAGGTTGTCGCCTTCGGGTCTACAAGATGGACCTCGAAGCCCTCGCCCTCCGCGGCTGATTGCACGATGTTCCGTATGGAGTCGTGGGGCCTCCCGTCGGGCTGGAGCAGGCTCACGTCCTTCAGTTCCTCGGCACACTGTCCCCATATTGTATGCTTCGGATCACGGCAGACTTCCACGAGTTCGATCAGCGCCACTGGCTTGCTCTCCGCAAGCGCCCGCAGGCTCAACATGGTAGCAGCCACCAATACATCTGCTTCGCTCGTTCCGTTTCGCAACTTTACCTCTTCCATCTCCCTCTCCTCTCTCTTCGCTATTTGCTCAAACAATCTCCACGTCCTGGGTGCAGATCGCCAGCGACTCGTCGCCCCGCACGAGTACCAGGTTCGAGAACGTAGGTCCGCATCCCTGGACGAGCGCCGCGATCAGCGGGCCGACGCGGGCAGCGAGGGCGTCGTCATCGTAGCACAGGGTCACTTCGCTGCGCTCGTAGACACGGCCTACCGTGACTTCGTACACTGTGCGGGTCATCGTCTTCCTCGCTTCTCCGCCCCGCCGGGGGCTAGCGGCTCCCCTTCAGATTGTCTCGTGCCTCAGCCAACGCCAATATCATATCCTGCACCTTTGCCGGGATGTTGCGGGCCGCCTCTTCCTGGCAGGCGTAGGCTTCAGCCTCGTGGACACGATCCTGATAGGGTATGTCGTGGGAGTCGTAGCGCCGACCTTGCTGCCCCCACGCGATATGATGCCACTCGTGGACGGCGACCGCCCAGAACCATTCAGCGAAGGCAAGGGCGTCCAGTCGTCGGTCGAGAACCATTTCCACGTGGCCGCGAAGGCCTTCATGCTGTCGGCCGCTCGTATAACGTACCCGCCAGGGCCGACGCTTTCCATCAACGGTTCGATGGGTTACCTTGCGCCTACTCCCGAGAGTCCAGGCGATAGTATCCTCGCTGGCGTTGCTCCGCTTCCATCCCCACTTGACTCGCACGAGGACTTGGCTTGTCTTCGCCCCTGCCTTTCGTGCCGCCGCCGCGAGGAGTGGACGCAGAACGTCGTTCGGGATGCGTGTCTCGTTTACCAGTTGCATTCCCTCTCTCCTTCGCGCTCTCGCGCTCCGACTCCACCCCAAGCCCCACCCCACCAGGGAGGGAGTTAGGCGGCGACTTCGGTTCCCTCGGCCCGGGCGAACTGCCAACAGAATCCAGCGAGGCGAGCCATCTCAGTTCCGCCTGGGTACGGCTCATCGTCATCGAAGAGAGCCTTGACCTCAGCGCCGGTCGGCTCAGGACCGCCGAATTCCTTGTGTGCAATCACTGCCCCGAGGTAATACTCCTGGGCAGATTGCTGCCTTCCGCACCGTCCTCCACTTACTCGCTCTCGCTTCTCCATCGCTCTCTCTCCTCGGGCCTTCGCCCTTCTTCTAGCTGCCGTTGCGAGCCTCGTAACATCCCTCACACTCCGCCACCTGCATCTTCTTCATGGTGGCCCAATTGGTGACCACTCGCCATATCACCGAGAGTGGGTAAACCCACGCCTCGCAGAAGTGGCATTGCGTGTATTCCTCGGGGCTTCTTGCTTCCATGCTCTTCGTCATTTCTCTTTCCTCTCCAGGGTAGCGTATTCTTATCTACGGGTAGTATACCACATGGCAGGCACATGTCAATACCTTTTTTGCACAAAGATGCGACAAGGGGGAAATGGCACAGGACGCACGAGGTTGGGCGTGGGGGCTAGGTTCGGCTGCGACGACCGCCGTTCTTGCAGACCGCGTACTCGCTGCAGATCTTCCGGCGACATCGTTCGTGCGCCCCCTCGGTCGCAACCGCGATCCCCGCCGCCAGCCCCTGAATGATAAGCGCCGCCTCGTCTACCGTCACGTCGTAGCCGGCGATGCGCCTGCCCTTGCCGTCGAGTTCGCAGTGGGCAACAACATCGCAGGGCCGTGAGGTCTTCGCGGAACGCCTCCCGAAGCACCACGTTTCGCCGGAGGGCTGGAAGGTCACGCTCCAGACTTGCTTGCAGGGGATGGCGGAGCAGCGCGGCGTCTTCCGGCTCACACCCAACGCTCCAGCCGCAATACCTTCAGGGCAAGAGTGGATGCCACGATACAACACCCGAAGGAGCACAAGAGGCGCGCCGACTCCGCGAACGTATACCCCCCCACGATACCACCGGCACCAAACCACAGAAGCGCGGCCGCGCCAAGAAGGACACTAATGCCGTTCACTATCAACGCCGTTACCTGCATACAAGTGCTCACACCCCTGCCTCCAGCATGGCTTCCATGCCCTCGTAGTTCCAAATGTCGCGCTGCTCATCTCGCTTCTCCGACGTCAGGTCCTTCACGCGCCACGAGTTCCGGTACTTGGGATAGCCGTCTATGAATCGTGCGATGCAGGCCTCCGCGTCTTCCGGCGAAATGTCCTGGCGAAGAGAGAAGTACCGCTCAAGGAAGCCAACCTGTCGCGCCAGGTCTTCCGGCATGGGCGAACCATCCGCGAGGGTTACGGACTCGCCTCTATCCACCGCCTGAGTTCCTCCAGGCTCCGAACTATCGGCAGTCCCGTCGCCTCCGCTTCGGCTACTTCCTTGTCCGCTCCCGTACTCTCCCCTGATAGCCGGAACACCACGTCGCACCGCTTCATCGTGTGAATGTCGTACTCGTACCAGAACTCCAGAGGCTTCGGACTCACGAGATGATAGGCCATCGTCAGGTGGGGGATGAACGGGATCGCCCCCAACTCCAGAACCGCATCCGCCACCTTGCAGGTGTTGTGGACGTTCTCCACCGGATCGGGCCTCGTGTAGGGTCCGGCTAGATACACCAACGGCTTCTCTTGCATTGTCCGCCTCCTTGATTGTGACGCCCCCGCAGGCGGGACCTTCGCCGCAGGTGGGACACCGTTCGCAACCCTCCTGCCGAACCATCTCACAGCCACACTCCTCGCAGATCATGTCGTCACCCCATGCCAGACTTCTAGCACTTGCGCCGCGCGGTCGAGGTCTCGGAATACTTCGATGTGTGGTTCGTCGGGCCAGAACAGGACGACGGGCATCGTCGCCTGCGACTCCCCAAACCCGTGGGAATCGGAGAAGTTGTCGAAGGGCTTGTAGGTGCCAGGGCGAACGAGCGCCCGCGGCCGGTTCTTATACTGGAGTTCCTGTATGCCCCAGACGTGCTTGTCCGCGTGCGCCACCACATCGTAATCGCCATCGCCGAAGTAGAGTTCGCGCACGTTGGAATGCGTCGGGTTCCATTGGCTGTTCCCCCGCGCTTTGTGCCGGACCTGGAGCTTGTACTCCACTTCGCCCACCGTCAGCTTGATAAGGCCGCCGTGCTTTAGGTAGGGGATCTGGAAGTCGTGGGATAGCCATTCCACCGGGTCGAAGGCGGCCAACTGACTCGCCCAATAGTCATGCTGGCCGGTCACGTCGCCGATGACTTTGCCCACGAGGAACATCCGGTAATGCGCCCACATAAGATGCCGCTGGAGCTTGACATTTACCACCGCCTCCTGCTGCCCGTCCTGCATATTGGGCTTGATAAACGCATCGCAGAAGTCGCCTAACTCGGCGGTGAAAAGCCCCGGCGTGTCCCGGATGAGTTGATTGTGACGGCGTAGGAGCGCGTGCTGCGTGTTACGGTTGCCCCCATGCCAGTCGCCCCGGATGCAGACCCCGACAGGCTTGTCCGTCTCAATACGAGCGGGCACCACGCGTTGCGCGGTGTCATACGCCTTGTTGATTTCGCAGGCGCGCTCCACGAAGTCGAGTAGCTCTTCGGGGTTCTGCGGGTAGTCCTTCAGATCGTCGAAGGTCAGCACGGGGTTTCGCGGAGGGACAATCGGTCCTAGAGCCGGCGGCGGCCGGTTGCGGTACCCTGCATTTCTCCGCGTCTTGTCCCGCTCTATCCCCTGGCGGTTACAGTGCCGCCGGACGGCACCCCTGTCGAATCCCCAGAGCTGCGAGAGGCGCAAGAGGGTGCCCTGCGCGGCCGTAAGTCCCGCTTCCCACTGCTCTTTCGTTATCTGAGAAGGGTCGTCATGTGGCCGCGTGCGCGGGTCCCATTCTGTCCCTACTGTTGCCATTATTGCCTCCAGTTTGGGGGGCAGCCCAACCGTGGAGGCCCGGCGGGCCACCCCCGTTCGGCGTGGTGAGGAGGAGAGACTAGAACGTCCCAGCCAACTCGACGCCAAGTCCGATACGGCCGCCGCTGTACTGCGGCCCCATCGTCAGGCGGGTCACGGTCACGTCCGTTCCGCCCATCGCTAACAGGAGCGGATCGGAGGGCGTCGCCAGGTTCAGCAGGTTCAGTCCGGCATACCACCCGGCGTCCCATTCAGTGTAGGGCGCCCAGGTCCCGCCGATCTTCGCGGGGATAGCGCCCGCCGACTCCAGTAGTAAAGACAGGCCGCCGGTAGCGTTGATGTCAGTGTCGCCCATGTTCTGGCCTGGGTAGATGAGCATTTCCAGGCGTGTGTTCGCGGCGACGAGCTGGAGGATGTGGAGGGGATTGGTGATTGCTTCCGGTTCCCCGCAGATCGCCACATCAGCCGTCAGTGTTCCAGAGTAGAACGGGGCGGCTCGGTCACCATCGGCGCCATTGCCGACCGGAACCACCCAGACCACGCCACCGTCCTGGACGGGAATGCCCGGTCCCGCCATCGCCACGCCACACGTCAAACACAACACAGCCAACAGAATCACGTACTTCATGGCTTCTCAGCCTCCTTGGGGCGGTGTCCTTGTTGCCCGCCCGAGTTATGGAATCGGTTCTGCGGTCGCCACCACGTCAACATAGTGAGCAAGCACCTCTACCCGCACGACCTCGCTACAGGCAGTCTCCTGTGCCTCCGTATAGGGGTTGTCGTAGGTCATGCAGGCGACGTTCTCTATCCACGCGCCGTAAGCCGCCGCGCACATCGCCAGCGCCAGAACTGTTACGAGAATCCATCTCATTCAAGGGGGTCGGGCGCGCCCAAGGCGCCGAAGGTCCGGGCGAGGTACACCGCCATCTGCGCTCGGTCCACCGCCAGCTCGGGGTGATAGGTCCCGTCACCGTACCCGTTCACAATCCCGCGCCAGTAGAGGTCGAGAATCTCGTCGTATGCCCAGAAGTCTTGGGGCACGTCGGGGAACACCGAACCGTCGGCGGCAAGCGACAACAGTACGAGACCCGCTTCTCCATTCACCGAGTAGGGTGTTTCGACGCTTCCATTGACGCGTACCGGGACGCGGCCGGGACCGGAGGGCCAGTAACGAGGATCGGCGACGAAGGGCGAAGGCTCAAATCGCCCACCCACGTCATCCATCCATTGCCAGGATACCGGCCCGAGGGCATCCTTCGCTTCAGCGCGGAGCTGGCTCGGATCGCCCATAGCCACCACGATAGGCTCCGCGGTCGCGTGGATCGTGATTGAGTGGGATTCTGTGAACACGACCACCGGCACGCCGGAAGAACCGTGAATCGCGGGATCGGCGGTGCAGGTCCCTGTCACAGTAAGCGTCACAACCACATCCGCCCCGGTCAGGTTCTCGGCAGGGGTGTAAACGGGATTCCGCAGGGCCGCGTCAGAGAACGTCCCGCCCGCCCCGCCATCATCCCAAAGGAACGTGAGCGGGTGCCCATAGCGACACACATCCGTATCTGTATTGCACTGCCACTGTTGACCTTCCAGGGCCATCGCTGGTCCCGCGCACAACACCGCTACGACCATTGCTACAACCCATGCCTTCATGTCTGCCTCCCTTGCCGCTTTCTCAGCAATCTTGTAGTCCGTCCCTGCCCCTTGCATTTCGCGCACATCAGCGATATGCAGGCGACCCCGGATTCGGTTTCGTATCCGCACCGTGGGCAAACGCACAGATGCTTGCCCGGAGTGGGCTTCGCGTCGTTGTTCGGTGTCCTATCTACCATCCGCCCACCTCCTCACTCCAGAGTCCAGCATCGTCGCCGTCCGTATCGCCCATTGCGGCGTCATCGTGTCTTGTTCCACCCACGGGTTCGCCAGGTTGTCGATCTCCACGAGGCAAGCCGCAAGCGCCGCCGTGTTCCGTAGGACCCCCGGCGTAAACCACTTCCCGTCTGCTCGTCTGTATGGTGCCCGCACCACTCGCCCCGCCGCGCACTCAGCGATGCACGTAGCGAGGAGCAGGGAACCCTCGCGCCGCGCCTGTTCCGGGTCGTCGCCCCAGTAGTACGCGCCCAACCCCCGCCGAATCGGTCCCGCGGAGTCCATGTGAATCGACAACACCACGTCCGCCTTCGTCTTCCGCAGTCGCCACTCGCCCAGGAGTCGGCCGAGGCCCCCGAGCGGCTTCGGGTATCGCCGCTTCAACGCGTAGATGACACCCATGCCCGATAGTGCCGCCAGCGCGCGAGCCACCGCCGTCAGAACGCTTTCCTCGGTCGGCGGCAGGGGTCCCCCGAGTGTGCCGGGATCGCCTGCGCCATGCCCCACCTCAACGATAACGAGCATGTCAGTCCCCGCTCTCCTCGGCCTCGCCATTCAGTAGGCCGCCCGTATGCACGATGCAGGGTCGTTGCTCTAGCGCTCGACAGAGCTGGCGCATACTGCGCGAGTTGTCCTGCATCGCCGCCGACTGCTGATTCACCAACCGCTCGTACCGATCCGCGGTCTCTGTCCGCTCTAGGCGACTTGCCGTCCCTATCTGTGAGCGTTCCTCGCGGCCGGCCTTGATCTCGTCGGTGAACGCGCCGGCGATCTTCCGCACGTACCAGAAGAACGCGCCGATCAAGGGCACGAGCAG
>Ga0307377_10008661_pt1 | contig 10280 bp, 11 predicted proteins | sample TR3MG_FD_202535 | JGI IMG/M metagenome (GOLD analysis project Ga0307377, IMG submission 202535) | Soil microbial communities from Risofladan, Vaasa, Finland - TR-3 | ecosystem: Environmental > Terrestrial > Soil > Coastal area > Acid sulfate soil | place: Finland: Risofladan, Vaasa | collected... | reverse complement strand
AACCTTAAATGAATTGAAAAATGGGTGTTCACTAGGGTCTTTTTCTGGAGTTTTTCTAAACTCAGAAAGAACCATATTCTCCATCCTTTGCAGGATGGCGTTCGCTTGAACCAGTTGATTTTGTGTCAAAAAGTTAACCAAACGTACATATTGGGTAACGAGTTCGACTTTATCCATGTTCACACCTCATCTTCAAAAACAGATTATACCTTAGATCCTGCTCTCATGGAGCAACTGTTCAGTAGTTTTCATGGCCGACATTTCTCGGTCATGCTTCATTTGCAGAAGTTGTTCATAGCTTCTAGGGGATATGTGCTTACGAGACGGAGGAGCCTCGTCGTTTTTCTTCTTTTTGTCATTACTGTGCTCGGCTTGATTAATGGTATCCTGAATCTGGATATAATTTTCATTAATCTGCAAGCCTAGACCCATGGATGCCACGGAGAATCTCTTCTTCGATTTACCTGAAACCTCATCGTAGATTTGCCTGAACTGTGCTCTCCTGAACAGGTCAAAATCTTTGGCGAAGAAGTCCAAAATTTCTTTTTTAGAATATCCCATATCAATGAGGTGTTTCATGTCTTTTTTGATATTGGGCTTGGATTTGTCTACGAAACCAAGGAATTCGTCTTCTGTCGTAAACTGGTTATCTGATTTGCCGTAGCAGAACTCTAGGCAGCTATCGACAACTGTGCGGAGTTGTTTCCCTTTAGTTCCGCCACCGGAAATAAGCAAGAAGGGGTATTCAATGTTGACTCCCCGTGTTGCACGGAATCTCTTGCATTTTTCATCTTCATCGTCAGATGATCGAACAACTTTATTTTCAGTTCTGAAAGGAACAATGAAAACAGGAATATCCTTCATTTGGGGATTGGCTTCCCGCAAAAGATCCCAAGCTACTTTGAATCGGCTTAGTTTTGAAATGAAGGGTCTTCCGAGACCGTGATCAAAGGACACAAAAAGATCTTCTTTGGGAACTTTTAGTTGTTTCCCGCAGGACGAAAGAATGTCTTTATATATGCCGTCCATTGGAGGTTTAGAGAAGTCTGAAGTCATTCTATTTTTAAAACAAACTTTTTTGCAGCCATGATCCATATCAAAGATAACTACGGGACCATCATAATCTTTGATAGCAGTTCGGATATTTTCTTCGTCGGCTTCATCTTTAGCGTTGAATATACGTGTTTTGTCGTTGTGTTTGATAGCAAACATGATCTGAGGTTTAGGGGCGTTTTTAACTTTTTCGGCAATATCTGGGTGGCCGATAGCCGTAAGTATTTCGGGCATTTTCGACAAATAGAAAATCAGCAGGGCTTTGTTAATTAGTTCAAAGCTGACATCACCATTTTTCTTGAATGAAGAGTGGTTTCGGTTGAGTCCAATCATTGGCTCGTTGATTGGATCTTCCCCAATGGTTGACCCTTCTTTCAGCAAGGAGATTCGTTCATCTTTATCAGGTAGAGAGACATATTCATAAACCTTCATATCTATTGGGTTTAAATTGTATTCTTCGCTGAAAATTTCATGTAGATTTTTCCACAAAAATGGATAGTGACTGAGAGATTTGGTAAGACCTGAATCTTGTGGATCGCCCCATTTTTGGTCAAGAAAACGGGCTTGTGCTTTTTTGTTTAGGTAATCCAGAGCATGGTTATAGAATTCCCATGCTTTGTTATCTCCAGAGCGTAGTTTGTCTCTAAATGAATTATCTTGGACAAATAGACGTTTGGCTTCTGGTTCGAAAGCGAACCGAAAAAAGAGCCCATCTTGGTCTCCCGTTATAGAACGAAGCAAATCTACGGGATAAAGACGGTCATTAGGTTTAACGATGCCATCAGGTCCAATATAGAAGTAAAGATACTTCAAGGTAAAATCTCCTTACTTTACTACATTAGATTTTAATGATCTTACATCCTTCAGGAAGAGGTCTCCTTTTCGGACATATCGATTTTGTACTTCCATGTTAGACCACGCCGAGGATGGATGCCTAGGACAGTTTGTGTCGGCTTGCTGATATGTCTTAATTGATGCATGCTGTGGATATCGCCACCCACGAAACTTCCATTTACAAGGATTCCGCCTGCGGCTGTTTCCAACTCTAAAGAGTTATGGAAGTGTCCCAAGCAGAGATAATTGAATCTGCGGCTGACTTTTTGGGAAATGAGTGATTGCAATCGTTGTTCTTCGCTGTAAAGAGAATTGATTCCACCACGTATGTAATCACCATGAAGGAGCATGAATTGTGTACCATTAACGTCCTTCATTTCCCACCAGCACTGGTTATATTCCACGTTTACATTCGGATGTTCTCGCATTTTAGCTTTAAGCAGTGCGTAAACAGCGTTGTCCCAGTTCGCTGAAACTTTGTCTGTATTTTTCGCTACGCCAGCCCGACCGTGATTCCCAACAACCCCGGTGAAAGAAATTCGTTTGAAACAGTTACTCCACGTTGCAATTAAATCGCAAAGGTAGTTCGATGCAACTTCCGACTGTTTTTGAATGTCCATGTTTGAGTTGTACGCACAACCCCATTCACCACCCATGTTAGAGCCCTGAACAATGTCTCCTAGGGAAAAGATGTGTAATTCTGGGATATCGTAAAGTTCGCTGTGATGCTCGTAAATGCTGACTAATCCGGTGCGGAGTTTTTCTACTCTAGTCTTCAAGAGTTCCAAATTGTACTCGTTTAGGTTTCCCGTGTCTTTTGACGAGAACTCTTGACCTACGTGTAAATCGGAGAGTAAAAGAACCATGTGTTCGGGAGTACGAGTTCGTTTTGTGTGTCGTTCAAAGCGGAACTGTTTAAGTTTGTATCGTGGAAATGCTTTCGCGGCTTCAACCATCTTTTCGGTCATGTGCTTCATGAAGGCCAGATTGGTTAAATGCCTTTTCTGGACCTTCTGAGCTTGCTTAATCAAGATGTCACAGCGTTCTTGGTCTACCTGTTTTTCTTCGATCTCGTCTTCGCTGAGAGAACAAAGCTCTTCTAGATTTTTCTCAAAGGCTTTCCAGTCTATGACACTTACTTTTCTGGTAACAGAAGAACGGCCCATCTGAAGATTAATAGAGAGATCGGTTTTCGTTGAGCTTTCGGGACTATTTTGGTATTTGTAAAGCTCAATGAGTTTTTTAGGTGTCCAATTGTCGGTAACTCCAATTAAGTTATCAAACCGAATTGGATCTTGAGCGAAAACCTGATTGAATTTTTTGACAAGTTCAACACATTTGCTTTGGGTATTACCCATGAACATCTCCTTATTTAGAATTATCCAAGTACCACTTGTATGTTTTTTCTAACCCTACAGAGAAAGGCGTTGTCGCTTGCCACTTTAGAAGTTTCTGAGCCCTTGATGTGTCCAAACATCTTCTTGGTTGTCCGTTTGGCTTCCATGAATCCCAAACAATTTCCCCCTTATATCCTACAAGGTCTTTGATTTGGTTAGCCAAGTCCTTTATGGAAATTTCTTGACCGGAACCAATATTGATAGGTTCGGAGCCATCGTAATTTTCTAGTGCTTTGACAAAAGCTTTGGCACAATCTTCTACAAACAAGAATTCTCGTGTTGGAGATCCATCACCCCAAAGCGTTACCGTAGGCTGACTTGAAACACGTGCCTCATGAAACTTTCGGATCATTGCTGGGATAACATGACTTGAGTCAAGATCAAAATTGTCTTTCGGACCATAAAGATTCACCGGGAGAAGATATATAAAGTTGGAATTAAATTGCATTCTATATGATTGTGCCAAAATTAAAAGCATTTTCTTCGCTAAACCATAAGGAGCATTTGTTTCTTCAGGATAACCATTCCACAAATCATGTTCTTTAAATGGGACTGGAGTGAACTTGGGATAAGAACAAATTGTTCCAGCTATAATTAGTTTTTTGACACCATGCCTGTGGCATGATTCAATAATGTTGGTCCCCATGGTTAAATTTTCATAACAGAAAGTAGCTGGATTGGCTTTGTTTGCTCCAATCCCTCCAACTCTGGCAGCTAAATGAATTACACAATCTGGATGAAAGATATATAACAAACAGTTGGTGTCATCCACCGAAGTTAAGTCGTATTCATCTTTGTGGAATTTTAACACTTCGTGATTGTTAGATTCCAATTCTTCGGCAACGTATGAACCCAGAAAGCCGTGTCCACCAGTGACAAGTACTCTCATTTTTGGTATTCCTTTATCAGCTTCTCAGTGTTTTGTTTTTGAATTTCTGCCTTTTGTGAGGACACTTGTTGGTTGTGAACCCGATGCTTTAACAGGAATTGAGGCAAATTGGCTAGCTTAAACTTTTTGGATGCTCTTAGCCAAAACTCGTAATCCTCAATTGTGTAGTGTTCGGGTTTTTCCGAGTATCCTCCCAGAACCTCAAAAACACGCCTTCTCATCATGACGGTCGGATGCCCGATACAGCATCTTTGGAGAAGTGTTAATCCAACTTCTCCAGACTCCACCGGCACGTCATTCCTCCAGATTATACGTTCTAAATTTTCAGAAAGTGAGTCAAATCGGCTACCTACAATGAAAATGTCTTTGTGTTTATTCAAGAAGGCTGCCTGTAATGCGAATCTCTCTGGCAAAGCAACATCGTCAGCATCCATTCGTGCAATATATTCCGAACGACTCATAAGAATGCCATAATTAAGTGTTTTTGTAACACCTTGATTTTGTTTGTTGGTGAATATCCTAACACGTCTATCTTTGTTGGAATAAGAAGATAGAATTTCAAGTGATCTATCTGTAGAGGCATCATCAATGGCAATTATCTCAAAATTTTGATATGTTTGACATAAAATACTGTCCAATGCTTGGGACAAGTATTTCTCAGCATTATAGACAGGCATAACTACTCCAATTTTTGGAATAACAGGAACATATCTATAGTCCTCCTGTGTCAGGTAGCCTCTCTTTTTTGTTTTTAGATATTTGAGTCTATCAGAGACGATATCTCTCCAATGGCAACCCATTGCATAAACAAATTGATTGCTGTCGGTTCTGTTATCATCCAGCCCCTTGTAGATAACATTGGTGACTGCATCGACAAAAGAAGGTGGCCCAAATTCAATAAAGAGTCTACCCCAGAAGTCCCAGTCTTCCATGCGGATCAAAGAAGTATCCCATCCCCCTATTCTTTCATAAGCTTTCCGCGTATGGATGAAGCTGCTTATTGGGGCTATATTCTGATCTAGCAATGCATTGGGATCATAATATCTTTTTATACCTTTGTTGGATGGTTCGGGATCGGTGGTTTCGAAATCGGGGTAACGATAAAGTGCTTTTGAAAAGGCAAATTGGCGTCCTTTTTCTATTTCTGGAACAAGTTTTTCTAAATGGTTTGGAAATAGTTCATCATCGTCATCTAAATAACAAACAGCGTCACAATCAGTATGATTAAGAGCAGTTCGTCTGGCAATGGTTGGTCCAACACTTCCAGTGGTCTCAAATAAGCGAATTTTATTTAAGATAGTCGGTTGAAGGTTTAATCGAGAACCGTCATTAATGACAACTATTTCATCTGCTGGTCTTGTCTGAGCAAAAACACTTTGTATTGCCCTAAAGAGCAGTTTTTCGCGGTTATAAGTCGGAATGATAACACATGTTCTCATGTAGTTATTCTACACAAGATTTATGTTTCTCTCTTAGTTGTTTTACAGATGTAACAACAAATGGTGCCATGAGCAGACACATAATAATGACGAGAGGGTAGATTACCATAAATACGATTACGGCAAATAGTATCTCAAGGATTAAAATAATAAACTTGTTTATGGTAATCAAAAAGGTTCCTGTTCTAATCTTTTTTTTTCAACCAAGCTTTCCCATATCTCAATTCTGGGCTTTCTTTTATTTCTATCACGAAGAATGGTTGAAGTTTTTTTTGATATAGATTAGGATATGGACTAGTCCTTATCATTAAATCAAAATATCCAATGATTTTGTCTCTACCTGTCCTTCTACATTGTAGGATGATATCCCTTGAAAAAGGTTTTAATATTTTTTTCTCGATAATATCTTTGATTTTTGTCCCATCATATAGAATTCTACCCAGTTGAACCAAATGGATGAAAGTAGTCCAATTCATAGCTACATAATGTTCATTTAGCCAAAGATAAGGATCAAAAATATCATCACCTATTTCTTCAGCTATTTCTTCAGCAAGGATATTAAGGGGATCTGACATTACCATTTAGCGGGAACTCCTTTGGCAATAACGCCATCTGGAACATCTTTTGTTACAACGGCTCCTGCTCCAATGATAGATCTTTCACCAATTTTTATTTTAGGAAGAATATTAGCTCCGGCACCAATATAAGACTCGTTTCCAAGCTTACACCAACCACCAATAGAAACGTTTGGGCATATTGTTACGTAATCTCCTATTTCACAGTCATGTCCCACAGAAGCGTTGTAATTGACAATACAGAAATCTCCAATACGGCAGTTCACAGAAACCGTCGCATTTGGAGCCACAATAAGCCCTGTTGTATATCCAAGGTTTTCTAGGCTTCTTCCTACAATTAAGGCTGGCCACTCATATGATTTTGTTCTCTCTACGAATTTGGCAAGAATTTGTTTGCGATTTTGATTTCCTATGCCGTTAAAAAATGACGAGTAATGATCTCTTTCTGAAAAGGCGAAATCTTCATTATCTTTACCGGCAAAACCTATTGCATTTATTTTTCTTTCGAAATCACCATTTTTGTCACAAATAGAAATATAGGATTCAACTTCTCTGGCAAAAGATCCGTCGCCAATGATTAGTACATTTTGCATTGTTCTCTCACCAGATCCTTTGCTCCCTTTTTAGAAGCTATAGCTTCCGCAAGGAATTTGTCAATCTCGTCCATCAAATTGGCTCTCTGCACATTTAATGTGCAGCATCTTTCAATGATTCTATGTAACTTTTTAAGGTCTCTGCCATAGTCCATTTCAAATTGTTCTGGAGTCATTCTACGGATAGCGTACAAGTCTTCCTGATTGTGCCACATCTTCAGGTTGACAGTAATGAGTTTATCAACAAGGTTTCCAAATGTGTCCATTGTTTGTCTTTGAACCTCCTCTGTGCTGTAATCAAGCATTGATCCACCGAATTTTTCTTGAAATTTATCAAAAAGATGTTTAATATCAGTAATATTTTTTAAGTTTTCTATTTCAGGATCTAGTTTCATTTTTAAGTCTCCGCGTGTTTATTAGAAGGTGTTTTCCAATCTCCATATATACGTTCTAAGTAACTTTCAACATCTTTTGGTATGGAAAAATCAGTACCATAAAATTTGATTTTGTCGGGGGTGTCTAATCTCCATTTTTCTATACAATAATCACCACATCTGTAAATGTTTCCATGGGAACGGAATATATAAATATCTAGATATTGCATTCGCGTACCTATTGAGATTAGTAAGGGATTTATCACCCTGAAAAGATCTAATTTGATTTCATCAAAACTTTCGCTTTTGATCGCCTCGACAAGTTTATTTTCATCTTTTTCTAAAATTAATATATCTGCATCTTCATCTTTTGCAATAAAACATTTATCCCTATAAGCCCCCAAGAGGGTCCCAAACCCAAGATAAAAACTTATTTCATACTTATCTAAAAGTGTTTTTGTTCTCATTAAAATGGAATGATATATTTCAGGATCACTACATCTTGCCTCTCTAAGTTGATTCCATAAGGTTTCATTTTTTACTTTGAGTTCGCTGATATCCATTTTATTTTTTCCCAATCATCCTAATTAAAAGAGGGTCGTCATTTCTAACAGTAGACCATCCTCTTTTTTCATCTGAATAGATAATAGAAAAACCAAAATTGTTTAACTTTTTATGTAGTGCTTCCCTGTTTATTAGTCTTCGATAATGACTTTCTTCTTGAATAACATCTTTATCTGATCGACACTCAATACAAAGTATTGAATCAGGAACCATGTCGTTTGCAAGTTTTTTGAAAAACAAATCTTCAGTTCCCTCATCAATAGAATGGATGACCCAACGACAATAAATAATATTCGCACAATAATCATAGTCTTTCAGATCGCATTGCTTGAAATTAATTAGATGTGGTTGATAAATTGCATCTAATGATTTAACCTCAAATCCTTCTGCACGAAAATAAGAAGAATCCCGACCATTTCCACATCCCACGTCTATAATTATGGAATTGGGTGAAAAGTAATTATTTCTTACAAAGATAGCAAAATCAGACGGGTAGGACAAACGGTTGTCTTTGTTGGAATAATAATGTTCCCAGTAATCTTTATTTATAATCATAAATTATATCCTATTTTCATTTGCAGTTTTTAATTATAACCTCCGAAATCATATCAATATCATTGTCTTTAAGTGTTGGATGAGATGGGAGAACGAGTCCTGTGTTATGAAGTAGGTATGAATTATATAGGTCGTTAGAGGTCCTGCAACTTCTATATGGAGGTAAACTGTTTATTGGATAAAAACAACGCCTAGTTTCTACTTGTTTTTCTTTAAGAGCATCTTCGGCTCTTTCTCTCTGATCTTCTTCTTCAAATCTTACTACGTATACCCAATATGAATGTTCACATTTTGGATGAATTTGTTGGCCGTAAATATCCTGTGAAAGTGCGAAATTTTCCTTATATCTCTCGAAAACTCTTTTCTTTTCAGCCATAATCTCATCAACTCTTTCAAGTTGGGCTACTCCTATCGCGGCAACAGTATTGGTCATTCTATAGTTATATCCTACAACCGGATGAAAATAACGCTCAGTTTGTCCCTGACCTCTTAGCAATTTCGCCCTCTGATAGACTTCACGATCATTAGTTACAAGCATTCCTCCTTCGCCAGTCGTTAACGTTTTATTTCCATAGAAAGAGAAACACGCTGCCGTGCCAAATGATCCCGCTTTTCTACCCAACCATGTTCCGCCTAAGACTTCACAGGCGTCTTCTATGAGTATTAAGTTGTATTTTTCACATAGGGCTTTTAACTCGTCCATGTTATTCATAGCTCCGTATAAATGAACAGCATAGACTGCTTTTGTGAACGGTCCAATCATTGCTTCTAATTGAACAAGATCCATGTTCCAATCTTTTTTATTGATATCGCAAAGAGAAACGTGTAAGTTCGCATATCTACAGGCATTAGCTGTGGCTATAAATGTTGTGTTGGGAATTATTACTTCGTCGTCAGATGATAGACCACATGCTTCAAGGGCAAGATGACAGGCTGTTGTACCACTGGTTGTCGCAACGGCATAGTTGACTCCAATATATGCAGCGAATTTTAATTCAAACTCTTCAAGGAATTTACCATTGGAAGAAATCCATCCACTATCCATAGCTTCCATGACGTATTTTTTCTCAAGGTCGGTAATCCAAGGTTCATAGGCTGGAATCATAGGTCTCTCCCAAGAAGTGATAATAGTACATTTTCAAAAATATCTATATATTTAAATGCCTTTTTTCTGTTTTCTTCAATAGCTAGTATTCTTTTTTCATAATCTTCAGGTGTCAAACTATTTGCTTGTTCAATAAAGTTATTCTTATCAAAAATGATAATCCCTTCTGGCATAAATCTGGACGTTATTTGAGGATCTCCCCAATAAATTGGAACTGTTTTCATAATAAAACAATCTAGTAGTTTTTCAGTGAAATAATTGTCTTCTTGACAGCTTTCTATAGCCCATTGAAACATGTAGTCAAAGGTAGGCATCTTGCTTCCTTGAGGATAGCCAATATTCTGTCCAAGCCAAGACCCCTTAGGGTTGTAAACCATTGTGGGGACGGTGTATCTCTGCTCTTGGGCTTCAATTTGTCTTCGTATTGAATAACCTTCGAAGCTTAGATTTGATTTGTTGCTAAAGATTGCACTGATCCCGAATTTTTTAACATAAGAAGCTGGTCGTTCCGTAACCCACGATGTTCCAAAAACATAAGGTTTATATTGAGGAAATCTCTTCAGTCTATTATGCCAAGTTAATAGGCCTCCACCATAGAAGGAAGCTAATTGTTCAGCAAAACCATGTTCATAATTAAAGTGTAGCGATGGCTCTCCAAATGCAATAGCTCTTTTATGGGCAGGCTCTCTGCTGGCCCTAGGACTGAAAAGTATAGGATAAAAATCAACAACGTAGTCAGGATTTTCAACTTCTTGGTTAGTTGTGTATATGTGATTTTCAAATTCTGTACAGCTTTTCTCTGCCCAATTGCAGTTAATTATTATTTTCAAAGCATCTTCCTCGCTAACTCAATTATTCTTTGAGTCGCTATTTCTTGTTCCTTTTTAAAGACATTGCCAATT
>Ga0307377_10008657_pt1 | contig 10284 bp, 9 predicted proteins | sample TR3MG_FD_202535 | JGI IMG/M metagenome (GOLD analysis project Ga0307377, IMG submission 202535) | Soil microbial communities from Risofladan, Vaasa, Finland - TR-3 | ecosystem: Environmental > Terrestrial > Soil > Coastal area > Acid sulfate soil | place: Finland: Risofladan, Vaasa | collected... | reverse complement strand
AGTACTGTAGTCCCGTCCAAATGGCCTTTTGCCCCCATAGACCAGTGCGCAATAGGGGCGTAGGTCACTGCTGGACACCGTGGCCCGCACGGATCGACCCGCGCGGTCGCGCCAGGGTTCGCGAGCCACTAGACACAGGGGTGTCCGTACGTCGTCGAACGGGGACGGGAAGGAAGGCGATGCCCCAGGAGCTGCCCGGTCGTGAGGACCTGATCCAGTGGGTCGAGTCACGTCCGCGCAACTACTACGAGGTGTCGTCCAACCTCACCGCGGTGCTCGACGCGCGCGCCGGCGCGGACCGGCGCCGGGGCATGGAGCCGCGCCTGCGGGACTTCGGCGCCGTCGTCGCCCAGGTCATCGAGCCGGCGGTGGTGACCGTCGAGCAGCACCGCGACCTGCCCGCGCTGGTTGCCTACGACTCGGTGGGGCGCCGAGTCGACCGAGTCGAGTTCCACCCCGACCAGCACGTCGCCACGGCCGCCGCCTGGGATTCGGGGCTGTTGTCGTGCGACCGGCGAACGGGCGGGGCCTTCGAGCAGGCGGCGCTGTTCTACCTGCTCTCCCACGTCGGCGAGGGCGGCATCGCCTGTCCGGCGGTGTGCACGGTGGGGCTCGGTCGCGCGCTCGAGCACCGGGGGTCGGACGACCTGCGCTCGCGCTACCTCGCGGCGGTGCGCTCCGACGGGGTCGAGGGGGCGCTGCGCGGTTCGCAGTTCCTCACCGAGGTCCAGGGCGGCTCGGACGTCGGCGCGAACCTGGTGTCGGCCGTGGCCGACGCCGACGAACCCGGCGCGTGGCGCATCTCGGGTGAGAAGTGGTTCTGTTCGGTCGCCGACGCCGACCTCTTCGTCGTCACCGCGCGCCCGCTCGACGCCGTCGGGGGCACCAAGGGGCTCGGGTGCTTCCTCGTGCCGCGTTCGCTCGACGGCGTCACGCCCAACGGGTTTCGCATCCGCCAGTTGAAGGACAAGCTGGGTACGCGGGGCCTCGCGTCGGCGGAGATCGACTTCGAGGGCGCACTGGGTTGGCCGATCGGGGGACTCGACGAGGGCTTCTCGGTCGCGGTCGAGGAGCTGCTCAACACCTCGCGGTGGCTCAACGCGGTCGGGTCCACGGGGCTCATGCGCCGCGCCTACCTCGAGGCCGTCTCCTTCGCCCGGCACCGCCGGGCCTTCGGGCGGACCATCGGTTCGATCCCCATCGTGCGAGAGCAACTGGCCATGATGAAAGTGGAGGAGTTCGCCGCCCTGTCCTCGACCATGGCGCTCACCGCGCTCGTCGACCGGATCGACCGGGGACTCGGGACCGAGCGCGACGTCGCGGTGCACCGCTTCCTCGTGAACGTGAACAAGTTCCAGACGTCGCTCAGCGCGACGAGCGTCGTCCACCAGGGCATCGAGATACTCGGGGGCAACGGCACCATCGAGGCCTTCTCCGCGTTGCCCCGCCTCTACCGCGACGCCGTGGTGTACGAGAGCTGGGAGGGCACGCACAACGTGCTCTGCGCCCAGGTCCAGCGTGACTGCACCCGCTTGGGGCTGCTCGACCACGTGGTCGCCTGGCTGGAGGACCAGTTGGGCACGGTGGAGACCGACCACGCCTCGGTGGTCGTCGCGACGCTGGCAGACCTGCTGCCGAGGTTCCGCGCGGCCGTCGACGCCGGCGAGGAGGGAGCGGGCGAACTGCGCCGACTGGTCGACCAGTTCGCCCGGGTCATCCAGGCGACGACCCTGTTGGGCGAGGCGGCGACCGGGGGACCGGAGAAGGTCGCGGTGGCGCAGTTGTTCGTCTCGACGCATCTCTTCGGTGCGGTCACGGACACCACGTCGCGCGAGTTGGTGGACGCGGTGCTCGGCGGGGATCTCTGACCCGTCCGAGTGGACGGCCGGTGACGCGGGTGGACCGGGTACCGCTCGGTCTGCGGTGGGCACCCCTACGCTCAGCGAAGAGAGGGAGGTGCCCGATGCGAGACTTCGAAGCCCGTCCACCGGGTGACCCCCTCGCCGAGGAGCGCTGGAGCGACGAAGAGTTGACGGCCCTCGCCCTGGCGGGCGACCTCGATGCGCCCCTCGCCCCCGACGCGGTCGCCTGGGAGGGCGCGGCGCTGCACCGCGCGGGACTGCTGCCCCAGTGGTACATGCCCACGCCGGTCGCGTCGAGGCGCGGACGGTGGCCACGCACGGTGGTGCTGATTCTGATCATCGGATTCCTCGTGATCGACGGATTCGGTCTCTGCATCACGTCGGGCTTCCTCTCCCTGAGTTGAGTCGGTCCGCGACCACCGGTGGCGACTCGCCACGTCCTACTGGCCAGTAGCCCGTGCTCCGCCTCACGAAACGTCCCGAGAATCGCTCGGACGGTAGTGCGCACGTGCGTGACTCCTGACCACGCGCCGGACGCCAGGGCCCCCGTGGGACAATGTTGTGATTGCGACTGAACCAGGTCGGTATAGGGTTCAATCAGGAGTCAATGTGACTTCGAAGTACCCGTGAGACGCCTTGACTGGCTTGATGACCTTTATCCAGGGGTCATCGAATACAGGACCAACGCCTCGCACATTGTGAAGGAAGTCGTGAACGCTTCCAGGGATGGTCTTGATCGTTTCGCCGGTTCCACCGTACAGACGGTTGGCGGCACCAGCGTCATTCGACGGTCATCGTCACGTCCTTCCTCGCTCCACGCTGTTGATCAGGGAACGGCGCCGTCTGGTGGCGCCGGACCGATAAATCCTCATTGATAGGTGTCTTTTCGGTGGTGACGGGCTGCCCGACAGTCGACCACTCGCTGACTTGGTCCAGACAGCCGCCGAGTCGCTATCGACCCTCCCCATGACGAAGCAATGCAGTACATCCGACAAGGGAGAATTCTCATGAAACACCAAGCAACAAGTAACTCACGATGGATCGTCAACGGGGGCCTCACCGCCCTGGTCGCGGGCGCCATGATGGTGGCCTTCAGCACCACCCCGGCGTGGTCGGCGACGAGCCCGAGCCTCGGTACCGCTGATGCGGCGTCCGTGGTCGCGGGCACGACGGTCACCAACACCGGTCCCACCACGATGAGTGGCAACCTCGACCTGTTTCCGGGCACCTCGGTGACCGGATTCCCACCCGGCACCGTCGGGGGGGTGCTCAACACGGGCGCGATCAATCCGGCCGCGGCGAATACCGCCATGGTTGACGTCACGGCCGCCTACGGGGTTCTCGCGGGCGCTGCGGCCACCGGCACGGCGAATACCGACCTCAACGGCCTCTCGTTCGGCCCCGGGGTCTACGCGGCCAGTTCCGGCCTCAGCCTCACCGGCACGGTGACGCTCGTCGGGGACGCCAACTCGGTCTTCATCTTCAAGTCGGTCAGCACCCTCATCACGGGACCCGGCAGTCGCGTCCTGCTCTCGGGTGGCGTGTCGCCGTGCAACGTCTGGTGGCAGGTCGGCAGTTCCGTGACACTGGGTAGCACGACGGCGTTCGTCGGCAACATCCTGGCGCTCACGTCGATCTCACTGTCCACGGGTGTCACGCTCCAGGGTCGCGCATTGACCCAGACCGGTGGCGTCACGCTCGACAGTAACGTGATCACCTCGGCGTGCTCAGCGGCTCCGCCGGTGACCACGACCACGGTCGCGCCGACCACCACGACGTCGACCACGTCGACCACGACTACGTCGACCACGACCACTACACCGGTGAGCACGACGACCACGCCGCCGATCGTGGCGGCCCCGGTCACCGGCGGTGGGCCACTCAGCCCCACCACGTCCGGCTCCAACGGGACGTTCCTCGGTGCGTTGGGCATCTTGTTGGGTGGAGGACTGCTGGGCTTCGAGGGTCTTCGTCGAATCCGAGCCCGTCGCTCGTAAGTCATGAAGTTCACGACGCGAAGTAGGCGTATGGGGGCCGTGGTCATCGCGATGGTTGCGATGACTGCGGCCTTCTTCATCGGCGCGGCGGTCACGCACGCGCCAGGCGGTTCGGCGGTGACGGTCGCGGTGACCCGTCCGTCGCGGCCGCTCCCGACCACGACCCTGCCGTCGCCGCCGACGCTCACCCCGCGCAGCATGAGCCTGAACGCGGCGCCCATCGCGGTGCCGGTCGTCGTCGAGATCCCGAGCATCCACGTGGTGAGCAACCTGCTCGCCGTCGGGATGACCGCCGCCCACGCCATGGCCGCGCCCGAGGGCGGGGCCAACAGTCCCTACTGGGGCGACACCTTCTGGTATCGCGGGGGATCGGTGCCGGGCGCGGTGGGCACCGCCACGATCGCCGGACACATCGACAACCGCTACGGCCAGTACGCGGTGTTCGGCCAGCTCTCCAGACTGGTGAAGGGCGACCTCATCCTCATCCGCTACACGAAGCGGGGCCTCATCGAGCGCTTCGTCGTCACGTCGACCCACGCCTACACGCTCGCCCAGACGACGACCAAGCCCGTGCTCAACCTCATCTACGGCACGGGTCCGCCGACGGGTCGCCCGGCTCAACCATCCGCGGACGGCCTCGCCCACCTGAGCCTCGTCACGTGCGCGGGAACCTGGGACTACGCCATCGCCACGCACAATGAGCGCCTTGTCGTCACCGCGGTGCGAACCCGCTGAGGACCACAAATATTGAATGTGCGAACCACATCACGCACGGTCATTCTTCCTTGACCTTGGTCGGAGGGGAGTTGGACTCCCGCGTTGATTTGGCTGACTTTGAGTTGAGTAGGTAGATGCGCTACGTAGGCGACATCACCGGCAGCCCCGCTTTCACGGCAGCCGAGCAGAGGTGGACATCATAGGCGACGAAATCGGTGAGGTCCCGGTTCAGAGATAACGCACTTGCGAGGTGGATCGCATCAAGATTGCGCAGTTCGCGGGGGATCAAGATTGCGGCTTGCTCAACGATCACGTGATCAATGGGAACGAGGTCGACCCCCTCCAGTAGTCGTCGGGCGTCGGCAACCAATGATTCATCGATTCGTTGGCACGTGCGGAGTAGTTCAACGGTTGATAGATCGCTACTGACCTTAGGAATGTCGGTCCTCAGGGTTAGCCAGTCCGTGAGCGCGGCGCTCTCGGGCTCGTCGAACAGTAGCTTCACGAGAGCTGACGTGTCGATATAGATCACGCCAACCGATCCTCGCGCAGTTCAGAGAGCGCTTGCGATGCGGTGTTATTGGCCCGTGCGGCGTGTCGGTGTGTAGGTATCTGGAGTGCACTCCTCGCCGCAATGAGCCGACCCGAGGCAATGAGTCGGTCCCGTGAGGCTACGGCCGGGGTGGGTGATACCAATAGGGCGATGAGTTTTCCGCGTTCGGTGACTTCGACGACTTCACCCGCCTTAACTTGCTCGAGGTAGCGGCTGGCGTGCTGGCGAAGCTCCCTTATTCCGATTCTGGTCACCTCAAGATAGTAGCACAATGAGTGCTACTATCTATCATTAAATATTGATCGTGACTCTCGGTGCACGTCTAGTGGTGTTTGATCACGCCCCGAACGGACTGCGGCGCGGTTCGCATTGTGTGAATTCAGGACCGGGGACCTCTGGGTCTCTACTGACGCGAGCGGGGACCACGATTGTCGCGATCACACAAATCGGGGTATGCCATGATTGGCGAGACCTATCGAAGGGGGCTCCCGTGACCGAGCACGTTGAGGGCAACATGCCCGATTTTTCCGACAGCGACGCGACGGGCGTCGCCCATCGAGTGCTCGGCACGACCATGCCGGTACTCGAGGTGCAACTCCAGCCCGGCCAGTCGGTGATCTCCCAGGGCGGTGAGATGTCCTGGATGTCCTCGACGGTCCAGATGGCGACCGCCACCAGCGGTGCGGGCGGTTCCGGCGTGCTCGGCGTCTTGAAGCGCGCGGTGGCCGGCGGGACGATCTTCATGTCCCAGTACACCTCCCAGGGCGGGACCGGCACCGTGGCCTTCGCCGCGAAGATGCCCGGTCACATCATGGCGATCACCATTGACGCCCAGCACGAGTACATGGTCTCGCGTCACGGGTTCCTCGCGAGCACGCCCGACGTCACGCTCAACATCGGCCTGCAGCAGAAGCTCGGCGTGGGCATCTTCTCGGGTAACGGTTTCATCCTCCAGCGCATCGCCGGCCAGGGGACGGCCTGGATCGAACTGTCGGGCGAGATCGTCACCTACGACCTCGCCGCGGGCGAGCAGATGATGGTCCACCCGGGCCACGTGGGCCTCTTCGAAGCGAGTGTCTCGATCGACATCACCATGGTGAAGGGCATCAAGAACATGCTGTTCGGCGCCGACACGATCTTCCTCGCCAAGTTGACCGGACCCGGCAAGGTCCACCTGCAGACCCTCACCCTGCCGGGCATGGCCCACGCCATGATCCCCTACCTGCCCTCCAACGAGGGCAGCGGCGGCACCGGCGGCGGCTTCCCGTTCAAGTTGGGCTGATGGCCGAGCCGTCGGCGGGCGCTGGCGCGGACGACGTCATCCCCGAGGAGTTGCGTCGTTCGATGTTGAGCGGCTTCTCGCTCGCCCTCGGCGGAGCCAACGTGATCATGCAGTTGTCACGGTTGCCGATCGGTCACGGCGTGGCCGAGAGCACCGTCGAGAGCGGATCATTGCACGCGCACCCGCTGAAGCGCACCCGCACGACGCTCAGTTACATCATGATCGCGCTCTTCGGTACGGATCACGAACGCGACGTCATGCGTCGCGAGGTGAACCGCCAGCACCGCCAGGTGCGGTCGAACGCCGACAGTCCCGTCGACTACGACGCCTTCGATCCCGAGCTCCAACTGTGGGTGGCGGCGTGCATGTACCGCGGTGTCGAGGATGTCGCGCTGCTGTTCTACGGGGCCGACCCCGAGGTCCTCGACGTGCTCTATCGCCACAGCGCCCGATTCGCCACGACGCTGCAGGTGCCGCCCGACCGCTGGCCCGCGGACCGCGCGGCCTTCGACGAATACTGGCAAGCGGCGCTCGCCGAAGTGTCGATGGACGACGTCACGCGACGATTTCTCTACGGCATCGCGTCGCTCGACTTCCTGCCGGCCCCGCTGAGCCGGCTCCTCGGACCGGGCCACCGGTTCATCACGACGGGATTCCTCGCGCCGCGGTTTCGCGACGAGATCGGGCTCCCGTGGAGTCCGGGTCGTCAACGGCTCTTCGACGTGCTGTGCCGGGTCGAAGTCCGGCTCAACGGGTGGGCACCGCGGGTCCTGCGCGAGTTCCCCTGGAACCTCTACCTGTGGGAGGCCCGCCGACGGATCCGCCTGGGCCGCCCGATCGTCTGATCGCGCCGATCAGAAGCTGATGACCGCGGCCCCCTCGAGGGCCCAGCGCACGAAGGCGTCGCGGGCGAACTGGAGCTCGACGCCCCGATCGCGCAGCGCGGACTCGTTGCCCGCGCCAATGGCGGCGTTCACGCAGGCGCCCACCGTGACCCCGCTGGCGATGAGCCGGTCGATCTGGTCGTTGAAGGCCGTGGCGGCGTCGCTCTCGCCCGCGCGTCCGAGCGTGCCCTGGGCCGGTCCGAAGCAGAAGACCTCCAGTTGCACCGACTGGTCGGCGGCGACTTGACGTACCCGTTCGGCGACGTTGGAACCGGCCGACAGGGACGCCTCGTCGCCGTGGAAGATGTGGATCACGGTCTTGGCCATGGGGACTCCAGTTCGCTGTTCAGCCCAGCGTAGGTGTACCGCGGCGGACCAGGTGGCGGGGTCCCCCCGTGTGATTGTGTAGAGGTTATGTCGGTGTTCTCGGCGTGTAGATCAGTGTGGAAAGTGGCACCGTGAGTACCAACATCAGTATGCGTCGCGCCATTCTTGCCGCTGCTCTCGTCCTTGTGGTCGGTGGTGTCGTGTGGGCACTCTGGCCGGCCACGACGTGGCCTCGGTCGTTCTGCGCTCCGGTTGAGCGAACTCTTCTCGCGGACCCCCGGGCGATCACAGTCATCATGAATCACGACGGGATTCAGATGATCGCCGCCTCGCCTCGCGCGCACGCGGCGGTGGCGACGCTCCGAGCCGACATCATCCTCGCCCAGTCGCACGCCCCCACCGCCCAACTCCGGGCGGAGTTCGGGGTCTACCTGTCACAAGTTCGTGCCGCTCGCTCGCAGCAGGCCCTAACTGGCGCGGAATCCCAGTTCTTCCTGAAGGTGAACTTCCAGGGGCCGACTCTTCAGGAACACCCGCAGCTCGCCGCGTGCGGAATCAAGCCAGGGTGGCCAGGCGCGTAGATCGCGGTCAATTTTCCCACCAATTGGGCTCGACGCGAGCCGGGTGCGTTGATGATGTGCTCGTGTCGGGTCCGCGGCGAACCGGTGTAGGAAACTCCCCGTCCCACCATCTTGTCTGCGCCAGGGCCCTTCCCTTTCGGGCTCGACATAACCTCTACACCATCACACGGGGGGCGGGTCGTGGTGCCCAACCCGGGAGGGCCCCACCGGTCGATGGACTTACGGCCCTAGCGGCGCCGAACGCCGGGTGGGCGATCTCGAGTAGATATTCAAATGGGAAGTTGTGTGAATCGGGGGGACCATGGGCACGTACCGAAACGTCTGGGAACAGAGCATCAACCAACCGGAGATCTTCTGGAGCGAGGCGGCCCGGGCCATCGACTGGTACCGCGAGCCGACGACGGTGCTCGACCGGTCGAAGGACCCGATTTTCGAGTGGTTCTCCGACGGCGAGATGAACACGTGCTTCAACGCGCTCGACCGTCACGTGCTCGCCGGCCACGGCGATCGCCTGGCGCTCATCTACGACAGCCCGGTGACCGACACCAAGGCCCGGTACACCTACCAGGAACTGCTCGACCAGACGTCGCGGTTCGCGGGCGTGCTCCAGGGCCTCGGGGTGGAGAAGGGCGACCGGGTTGTCATCTACATGCCGATGATTCCCGAGGCGCTCGTGGCCATGCTCGCCTGCGCGCGCCTCGGCGCCATCCATTCGGTCGTCTTCGGCGGCTTCGCCGCGCACGAGCTCGCGATGCGCGTGGAGGACGCCAAGCCGAAGGTCGTCGTCTCGGCGTCGTGCGGCATCGAGGTCAACCGGGTGATCGAGTACAAGCCGCTCATCGACGCCGCCCTCGACGAGAGCGCCCACCAGCCCGAGCACTGCATCATCTTCGAGCGGCCCCAGGCCAAGCCCGCCATGCGGCCCGGACGCGACCTCGACTGGGCGAGCGTCATGGCGAGCGCGACCTCGGCCGAGTGCGTGCCGGTGCGGGGCAACGATCCGCTCTACGTCCTCTACACCTCGGGCACCACTGGACGACCCAAGGGCGTCGTGCGCGACAACGGCGGCCACGCGGTGGCGCTGACCTGGAGCATGCCCAACGTCTACGACGCCCAGCCCGGTGACGTCTTCTGGGCCGCGTCGGACGTGGGCTGGGTGGTCGGCCACTCCTACATCGTCTACGCGCCGTTGCTCGCGGGTTGCACGACGCTGCTCTACGAGGGCAAGCCCGTCGGCACCCCCGACGCGGGCGCCTACTGGCGCGTCATCGCCGAGTACGGCGTGAAGATCCTCTTCACGGCGCCGACCGGTTTTCGCGCGGTGAAGCGCGAGGACCCCCGCGGTGAGCTGCTCGCCAAGTACGACTTGTCGAAGTTCCAGTACCTCTTCCTCGCGGGCGAGCGCCTCGACCCCGAGACCTACACCTGGGCGAGCGAGCTGCTCGGCGTGCCGGTCGTCGACCACTGGTGGCAGACCGAGACCGGCTGGCCGATCGCCGCGAACCTGATGGGCCTCGACCCGATGCCGGTGAAGGCCGGCTCGCCGACCGTCCCGGTACCGGGCTTCGACGTGCGCATCATGGACGAGACGGGTGAGTTCGTCGGACCCGGTGAGGAGGGCCTCATCATGATCCGCACCCCGCTGCCGCCGGGCTGCACCTCGCGGGTCTGGGGTGACGACCACAAGTTCACCGAGGCCTACCTCAGCCACACCCCGGGCTACTACCTCACCGGGGACGGCGGACACTTCGACGAGGACGGCTACCTCTTCGTCATGGGCCGGGTGGACGACGTCATCAACGTCGCCGGTCACCGCCTGTCGACCGGCGAGATCGAGGAGATCATCGCCGGCCACCCCGACGTCGCCGAGTGCGCGGTCATCGGCGTCGCCGACGAGCTGAAGGGCCAGGTGCCCCGCGGTCTCGCGGTGCTGAAGGCCGGCGTCGAGCGCGACCACGCCATGATCGCGAGTGAACTCGTGCAACGGGTGCGCAACCAGCTGGGTGCGGTCGCGTCGCTGCACCAGGTGGACATCGTCGCCGCGTTGCCCAAGACGCGTTCGGGCAAGGTGTTGCGCAAGT
>Ga0307377_10008656_pt1 | contig 10284 bp, 7 predicted proteins | sample TR3MG_FD_202535 | JGI IMG/M metagenome (GOLD analysis project Ga0307377, IMG submission 202535) | Soil microbial communities from Risofladan, Vaasa, Finland - TR-3 | ecosystem: Environmental > Terrestrial > Soil > Coastal area > Acid sulfate soil | place: Finland: Risofladan, Vaasa | collected... | reverse complement strand
GCGACCGTGCGGGGCATGGTCGGCTTCTCGGGCGGACAGAACGCTGTCAACGGGCAGCCCCAGGTCACCTTCTACGACGGATCCAGCGTCCGGGCTGCCAACGACGAGTTCAGCTTCGAGATGGATGGTGTGCCGGTCAACGTGACCTTCACCTCCACGGGTGCTGGCACGGCGACGGACCTCGGCCCGGCGACGGGGGCGAGCAACGGCTCCGTCATGGACCAGATCATCGACGCGATGGCCGCAGTCCCGGGCAACCCCTGGGGCACCGCAGCAGCCATCTTCGCGGCGCGCATGGTTCGACAGGAAGGCACTGGCATCCGGCTCATCGGGGCCATCTACAACGAATCCGCCCGCATCGTCATCGGTGAGGGGAGCGCCAACGGCGTCCTCGGGTTCGTGGCCGGTGCGACCTTCCTCCGGAACACGGTCACGGCCCAGACGCTGGCTTCGGCTCTGATGGCCTCCCGGACGGCGAACTTCCCCAACTGGCTGCTCGACTTCACGGCGGCGGTGGGTGGCCTGTTCGCCCAGTACGGCATCGCTGCGGTCGAGGAAGACGAGACAGGTAGAGAATTCCTCTACCTCCAGGACGCCCCCACGCTGGTCGGTGACCTGGGTCAGGGTTCCAGCATCGAGGTGCGGGACACCTTCCAGAGCATCGACAACGCCCTCGTCCCGTTCACGGGTCTCAACGCCCAGAGCGGTGACGGTTCGACGGGTGAGGCAGCCCTGGACGGCTTCTTCGTCGTGTCCAACGTGGCTGGGGGATCCGGTTCGACCAACACCTCCCAGCTCAACAACGGCGTGGGCCAGGATGGCATCGTCGGCCAGACCTACCGGGACGTGGTGACGGGTCTGACCTTCACCCTCCTTCCTCGCGGCTGGCACGACAACCAGACGGGTCCGTGGACTTCCTACCCGACTGGCCCCAACGCCACGTTCCGCATCAACGTGAGCAAGACGTTCATCACGAACGCCAACATCCCGCACAACGCTCTCAACGGGCTGGAGTTGCTGGTGTCGAACACCGCAAACGTGGCTGTGGGTGACACAGCCATCGTGTCCACCTTCGAGCGTGGCGGACAGGAGCCCGCAGTCGGTGACCTCTACTACACCTCGTACACCTACACGAAGGAGAACTACGGCACGGCCTTCTTCACCAAGATGAGTGCCATCGAGCAGGCCTACGGTGCCGTCAGCCCGGACAACCCGGTCTCGCTGGCGAGCTACCTGGCCATCATCAACGGGGCCATCCTGGTGGGTATCAACCAGGTTCAGCGGGCACAGGGCAGCAACTACGCCAGCATCGTCAGCTACCGGGACGCCATCGATGAGCTGGAGGGCACGCTGCCCGGTCAGGCCAAGCCTGACATGATCACTCCGCTGCGGGGCGACAGCACCGAGCTGTACCAGTACCTCAAGCTGTCCAACGAGGTCATGTCGAGCATCCGCTACCGCTCGGAGCGGACCTCGATCATCGGCATGAACGCCGGGTCGCTGGTGGACAACGCCATCACGCTGGCGAAGACGCTGGGACACACCCGGATGCGCCTGGTGTACCCGGACATCGCCACCATCTCCTTGACGGACGCCCTGAACAACACCAAGGAGTACCTGGTGGACGGCCCGATGGTCGCCTCGGCTCTGACGGGTTCCATCGTGTCCCCGAACCTCGACGTGGCGACCCCGTGGACGGGTCGGCGTCTGGTCGGGTTCACTCAGCTCGCTCGGGTGCTCGACGCGGTGGAGCAGAACCAGCTCGCGGTCAACGGCGTCACGGTCATCGAAGACCAGCCCCCCTTCCTCAAGGTGCGGCACGGCCTGACGACCGACATGTCGAACATCCTGACGAAGCTCCCGACCATCGTGCTCATCGCGGACGAGGTGCAGCGGCAGTCCCGTGTCACCCTGGATCGCTTCATCGGCATCAAGTTCCTGCCGGGCATCCTGTCGCAGATCGAGGGCAGCGTGGCGATGATGCTCAAGGCCCTCGTGGCAGCGGCGATCATCACCGCCTACACGGGCATCGTGGCCAACGTATCGCCGGATGACCCGACCGTGGCCGAGGTCGAGGCTTACTACAGCCCGGTCTTCCCGCTGCTGTACATCATCTTGACCTTCCACCTGCGGTCGAGCCTGTAGAATTGAGGTAGGTGGCTCACCCGGCGGTCGGGGGATTGCCGGGTGAGCCTTCCTGCTGTGTCGCGCAGGCCGCTGGGTTAGAAACCGTGTGAATCAGGCGTCAACCCAGTAACCGCCTCTAGCCTGTCTGTCCTGACATCCCGCCAATCTGCTCCCAGCCACTCCCACCGTGAGTGGGACACGAGCCAGGTCCGAACCAGCGGTCGTTGGAGTTCGTCGTGTGGCCCCTGATCTTCCGGGCCTTGGGGCGCGGAGCCAGCGTCAGCCCGTAGGACTCCAGTTCCCGGCGAAGCTCATGGGCCGGGCGGTGAAGCCGAGTCCGTAGCGCCGTGAGATGCCGGTAGTTGAACGACTCCAGTTCCTCTTCCACGAGGAACTCCACCAGCGCCTCTACGCTGGCATACTCGTCGTTCTCCGGGCGGAAATCTCTCATCTCTCCCTCCACCTAGACTACTCTGTGGAAGGGAGAAGTAAGCCTATCTGAGATTTCTTGATCTGATTACTTGACAATTCTTGACAATGGCGGGTATGGTGTCCGTGCGTTCAAGATGAGGAGCCACAGATGAATACACTCACGATGACCGAACTTGCAGAACAGTCTGGTATCTCCGCACGCACTATCCGGCTCTATGTCTCCAAGAAGCTGTTGCCCGGCCCGACTCGTCAGGGGCCAGGTGCGCCCTACACCGAAGATCACCTTGCCATCCTCAAGCGCATCAAGGAGCTTCAGGATGAAAGAATGACCCTCGACCAGATTCAGCAGAGTCTCTTCGAGCGCCCCTTGAACCTCAAGGGGCACATCGCCCAGGTTTTCGGGGTAGCTGACGGTGTGGAAGTCCGGATTGACCAGAGGTTACCCCCACAGAGAAAGAACGTCATTTTCCGTGCCCTGGATACGTTCGCCAGGGCCATACAGACCACGACCGAGAGGGAGGACGACAATGCCTAGCTGGATGACTTCGACGGTAGCCCTGGACACAACCCCAGTGGGGAACGTCCTGACCAACGCCGCGACCGGGGAAGAGATCGCCCTGGCCATGCAGCGGCTTCACCTGTCCGGGCGGGCGTCGCCTGCCGGGGCACTGCTGCGGGTGACGCACGCCTTCAAGTGCGAAGGTGATGCTCCGATGGAGGCTCTCTACACCTTCATGCTCCCGCGTGCGGGGACGCTCCGGCGTTTCATCGTCAAGGGCGAGGACTTCGAGGTCGAGTCCAAGCTCAGCGCCCGCGAGGAGGCCCGTAAGGAGTACGAGGAGGGCGTCAGCGAGGGACACCTGTCCGTGCTCGCGGAGACCTACAATGATGGCATGGTGACGCTCTCCGTGGGCCAGGTGCGCCCTGGTGAGCTGGTCACGGTCATGCTGGACATCGTGCAGGGGGTCGAGGTCGAGGACGAGAAGTTCCGGCTCCGCTTCCCCTTCACCCTCGCCCCGAGCTACCACTCCAAGGGCAACGCCACCGCGACCCCCGAAGGGGCGGGCGGCAAGATGGAGCTGCCCTCCGATATCTTCGGTGACCTCATCTTGCCCGAGTGGAAGAACGTCCCCGATGGGCTGCACCAGGTGTCATTCAAGATTCGGGTCGAGTCCGGCGGTGACCTCGACTCCGTGGCCTCGCCGTCCCACCGTGTCCTCGTCCGCCCGCTGGGTGACGGGGCAGCCGAGATCGAGCTGGCCGGGAGCGCCGACGTGCCGAACCGCGACCTCGTGGTGGACGTGAAGACCAAGGAGGCCGTCCCGACGATGTTCGCGGACGCCGAGTTGGTATCCAAGACCACCGACAAGGATGACCCGGCCATCCCGGACAAGGCTCCGCGCTGGACGCTGGCCATCCCCTCCTCGGTCGTCCCCAAGGCCAAGGATGCCCCCCGGAGGGTGTGCTTCGTGGTGGACCGCTCCGGCTCGATGCAGGGCATCACGATGGATCGGGCCAAGCTCGCCCTTCGGGCGTGCATCTCGGCCCTTCAGCCCACGGACTACTTCGGACTGGTCGCCTTCGACACGAGCCTGGAGAAGTTCGACAAGAAGATGGGTCAGGCCACCGACCAGAACCGCAAGCAGGCGGATAAGTGGCTCTCCAAGATCGAGGCCCGAGGAGGCACCGAGATGGCGATGGGCCTGGGTGCTGGCGTGGATGTGCTGGGTGGGCCGGGCGGAGACATCTTCCTCATCACGGACGGGGCCATCTACGACACCGGCCCCCTGGTTGAGCAGGTGGCGGCAGCGGGCACCCGCGTCCACGTCCTCGGCATCGGCACGGCGAGTCAGGATCGATTCCTGGAGGCGCTGGGTCGCCGGTCGGGTGGCGTGTCCAAGATGATCAGCCCCAACGAGGACGTGGCTACCACGGCCCTCGACATGTTCAACGCGGTGCGTCAGCCTGTCCGAACCGAGGTCGAGGCCACCGTCAAGCTCAAGGGCGGCAAGAAGACGCAGACGCACACCGTGGGCACCATCTGGAGCGGTCGCACCATCCTCATCACGGACGACGGCTCCAAGGGCAAGCTCTTGCCCGTCCAGGTGACCCTCAAGTGGGATGGTGGCAAGGTCACCGTCAAGCCCGCCCTGGGTCACGAGACCCCCAACGGCCTGGTCGCTCTGCTGTGGGCCGGGCGTCAGATCGAGGATCTGGAGTCGTCGCTGGACATGTGCGGTCAGAAGGGGCCTGCCAAGTCGGCCATCGAGCGCGACCTCAAGGATATCTCGACCACCTACGGCCTCGCCAGCCGGGTGATGAGCCTCTGTGCGGTCGTGAAGCGTCTGGGTGACCAGGCGGGTGAGCAGCCGGAGCAGAAGATCGTGGCCGTGGGGACGCCGGAGAACATGCAGGCTGCGGGCGTGTTCGGCACCCGCAGCAAGGGCGTGATGCGGGGTATCAGTGTCAACTTCTGTGCTTCGGGGCAGTCCCTCGGCCTCGGTGGACTCTCGAACGCGGTCTTCGGATCAGCGGCTATGGGCGGGTCTCCCCGCCGGTCGAGCCGCCGGGCTAAGCTGTCCCTCCAGAGCCGGGACATCCCGATGAACGACAACATCACGCCCATCTGCGAGGATAGCTTCACCCTCTGCTGCAACGACAGCGATGGCTCCAGTGAGCTGGGCTTCGACTCCCCGGACATGGAGAGGACGCAGGATTCGTGCTTCTTCGTGGGTGCCTCTAACGAGAACCCCTGTGGCGAGGTGTACTCCCCGAATTACGACACCAGCACCCTCTCGCTGCCTGATCCTGTGGCCATCCCGCCCGGAGCCGATCTCATCACCATCCTGGCTGGTCTGCGGGACGATGGTGGCCTGGAGGCAGAGGACACCCGGATGCGGGTCACTTTGACCGCCCTGGTGGCCATCGAGGTGCTCAAGACGGCCCTGGATAAGGACACCTCGGCCTACGACATGCACCTGGCTCGGATGATCGCCTTCCTCGAAGCCAGCATCGATGACGACGAGACCGAGGAGGTCATCAAGGGCCTCGTGGCGCTGCTCAAGGCCCGGCAGATCAAGCCCTACATGATGACCCACGACTACATCGTGAAGGCCACCTCCATCGTGGCGGGCAACGCCGAGGTGGATGAGGGCTGGCAGATGGTCGCCGCTGTGGGCACCTCCCGGTAGTTTCCCTTTGGCCTCCCACTCCTTAGTAGGGGGTGGGAGGTCACATGGGGAAATACGCAAGCTGCTACTTCTCTCCTCGACGCGGTGCGGCAAGCCAGGTCATCGGCTTCATCAAGCGTTGCACGACCTTCATTGACGCTGCCGTCTATTCCATCACCCACGATGAAATCGCCCAGGCACTCATCGAGGCCCACCAGCGAGGGGTCAAAGTCAGGGTCTTGATGGATAAGTCCCAAGCTGGGATGAAGTGGGCTGACGACGAGAAGATGGAGGCTGTGGGCATCCCTGTCCGCCGGGATAACCAGTCTGGCTCGATGCACAACAAGTTCCTCGTTGGGGATGGAACAGCGGTCGGGACAGGCTCGTTCAACTGGACGGCGAACGCTGACCAGAAGAATGCCGAGAATTTCGTTGTACTACGACTCAAATACATCGTCGATGAGTTTCAGAGTGAGTTCAATGACTTGTGGGAGAAGAACGCTCCCGAATAATGAGCCTATAATCCGACAATAGGTGATAGAGACTTACACTCCGAGCGCGGAGGAGGAACACGATGGCGACGAATCTCGACCTCAACCCCCAGTCGGGTGTCGGTGGCACGTCCTACATGTACGACTTTGGGACGACCCCGAACACCAGGACGGCGGTGTCCCAGAAGGTGCGTCTGCTGACCCCCCACTATGGAGAGGTCAAGGCCCTCCACCAGATGGGCGTCATCTCGACCTTCAACCCCACAGAGTCGCGTGCCGTTGAGCCGGTGCGTGGTGTCGGCTTCGGTGATCAGATTGCCGAGTTGGTGCCGGGCGTCACGGAGCCGATGAGCGCTTCCTTCGAGCGGGCGCTGCTCTACCTGTGCAACCTGTGGCAGGCCACGGGCTATGCAGCGGGTGTCGATGGGCCTGTCCGGTCGCTGAAGCACCACCGCTGGCCGTTCGACATCGAGCAGCAGCTCGTGTTCTCGACCCTGGCTGACGTGGACCTCGGTGTCCCGAACATCGGCATGTCGGGCACGAGCGGCCAGTTCGACGGTGGCACCAAGGCCGTGAGCTTCGCCCAGGTCACCCCGGACGCCAAGAAGGGTGACTACCCTGGTGGGCAGCCCGGAGACAACCGAGGCCACAGCGCCATCATCACGATGAACGAGGCGTGCTGGTTCATCTCCTGGTCCACGAACATCGCCAAGGATCAGGGTGTGATCATGGAGTCCGGCGACGTGAACATCTCCGATGTCCACGACTTCTCCTCGGTCTACGGCGAGTTCCTCGCTACGGGCAACGATCCCACGGTCGGTCAGCTCGGTTCCATCCGGTTCGCGGAGCAGGGTTTCAACATCGCCCAGGCCGGTCGCGGTGCTGGTGGCGGTGGTGCGATTTCTTTGTTCGCCCAGAACGCGGTGAACGTGCCCGTCTAGCGGTATAGCTAGATAGGAAAAATGTACCGGGGGCAGTTCCTCGGTAGCCTTGAAGACAGACGGACGGACAGACGCAGAAATTAGAGCTTGAGCTAGTTCTTCCTCCCCATGTGGGATGGTCAGATGTGAACACATGGTGACGGACGGATAAATCTCTTGCGCTGTCTGGGGCTACTGGAGTGCTGCTTCCCACAAACAGAGGGAAGCGGATATGCAGACGACACTGGATGCTCTGGAGAAGGCCCTAGCCCCTATCGAACATATCGGACGCGAAGAAGCGGAATTCGAGGCCGATGGTGTCAAGGTGGTGTTGCGGGTCATGATCCCGGAGGAAGAGAACGAGGTCCAGCGGTACGCCGCTAAGGCCCTTCCTGCCCCTCTGGGTGATGAGGACGAAGCTGGGGTCGGGAGCGCCGATCAGCTCGACTACATCGAGCGGTTCAAGGTCGCTGTGTTGTCCCACGCTCTCGTTCAGGTGGGCGATACTGACTTCCGTGCCCTTCAGTATGTCGAGACAGGGGAGGAGCTGGAGAATGGCACGAAGGTCCGTGTCGAAAAGCATGTCGCCCTTCGTTCGTCCCTCCACAAGTGGTCGGGGGCCCTTCGGACCAGGATGTTCCAGAAGTACGCCGAGCTGCTCGACCGCATGGAGAAGAATGCCGAGGAGGCCATCCATTTCGAGCCTGCTGACGTGGACACCGAGATCGAGAGGGTGGAGAAGCGCCTGAAGAAGTTGCGGGAATCGAAGGAGAGGAAGACGGCGGGTGTGGCAAGCAGCCTTTCGGCCAGGGTCCAGGGCATTGCTGCGATGGATCAGGCTACCTTCGGTGATGACGAAGCCCCCCAAGTTCCCGCTCCCGCTCCCGTTCCCGCTCCCGCTCCCGCTCCCGCTCCCGAGGTAGCCTCACAGCCCCGGCAGCCCATCACTCCCCAGGGAATCCCTCCTGCGCGCCCCCAGGCAGCACAGGCACCATCTCCGGCCCCGGCTCCTGATCTTGCCGATGTCCTCCCGCCCCAGGCGGCGGGGACAGTGATCCCGCCAGAGATGCCGGATTCCTTCGTGGACATGTCGGACATGGACACGGCACGGTCAGCGATGGCCGCAGAGGAGGCCCGTCTTCTGGAACAGCGGCGGAGGCGTCAGGCTGCGGAAGCAGAGGCTGCGGAAGCCGAGGCTGTCCCGGTGGTACCTGGGGCCCTGGATGGCCCTCCTGCATCGGGGGTTATCAGCCGCCCGCCACACGCGGATATCGAGTCGATTCGTGAGGTTGAGCAGATCACGGAGGCCGGGCATGTAGGCACCGTGCCCGCCTTCAGGCTTCCCACCGAATCCCTGTCCAGAAGCCAGGTGCAGAAGGCCTCCATCGAGCCTGCTCCCATCAACCAGAGGAGTACTGGCCAATCCCGCAACCCGCGATTCAAGCCTCCTGCGAACGGGTGATGGGAGACAATGACAGCCCTGCCCAAGACGACTCTGGAGCATCGGAGTTCTTTCTATGATGATGTGGAAACCCTCATCCAGGCAGGATTCCTGTGTCATACAGTGTCCATTCATGGAGTCAACTTCGGCCTCCGCTCCTTGAGTCCAGGTGACCTGTTTTTGCTTCAGGCGAGGACGGCAGGTGAGCTGGGGGATTGGGAGACCTGGACGCTCGCGACTTCGATCTGGATGGTCAATGGGGTGAACCTTCTGACGGAGAGCCATGCCCCGGTCAGGATGTTCGAGACTCTCAACAGGATCCCTCGGGTCTCTCGGGACATTCTGTTCAGTACCGCGATGGGTCTGTTCGCCCGGCAGCGTAGGGCGATCAATGCCGTTGAGCCATACTGCTACGAGAACATCTCACGCTTCAAGTGGAAGGGCTACAACGGGCACACTCCGGGTTCATATTCTGGGGTGCCCGGAGGTGAGCGCCTGGGTCTGAATTACGTTCAGCAGATGTGGGCCGTGTTCAACGAGATCGAAGACCGGCGGCAGCAGGACGAGAGCATGTGGGAGGGCTTCAAGCTCGTTGCATCGGCGTCGTCCCCCAAGGGCATCAAGAAGATCGCCCAGAAGGAAGCCCAGATGAAGCAGTCGGAGGACGACCGCCGCCAGGCTGTCCGCGACCGCTTCTTCTACATTTCCATTGGGGTCTTGCTTCCTGATGGTCAGGCCAAGGATGTCACGTCTCCCTATATTTCATTCTCCAAGACTCCTGATGAGCTGTCTCAGGAGATGCACAACTGGGTGACGGGGAAAGAGGATCAGCACGACAAAGTGGTCACGGACTACAAGCGCCGGGTCATCGAGAAGTATCAGGCCGAGAAGGCTGAGCGTGAGAATCGTCAGCAGGCCCTCCGCGCTCGTCTGGATGAGCAGCAGGCGTTGGGTGGGGAGATGGAACGTCCGCTGGTGGGCTACACGGCCATGCAGTTGGCGGAGATCCTGAAGGGTCGAGGTCAGGGCCGACCTGGTGTGCGTCGTGTATTCGAGACCGACCGGGACGACCGCGATTATCTCTATGACAAGTACCTAGAGAGGAATCCTGATGCGGGACTCCTTGATGGGCAAGGGGGGAAGGTCGTGATGAAGCCTGGCGGTAGAGATTTCACGGAAGCACTGGCCGATAGGCCGGTGGTATTCAGGCCTGGGAATGGTGAGGAGTCGCAGTGAACGCGAACAAGATGGCCCAGGAGATGGTCAAGGTTGATGTCCTCCCCCGTATCGTAGGGGGCCCTGAATCTGTAAGGTCTGTCAACAAGTTCCTCACCAGTGTTGCGGGCCAAATCTCCAAGGTGATGGATCAGGTCGGGAAGGCTGCCTTCGACAAGAAGACCATCCAGCGCATGGATGAACAGTTGAAGGATCTCGGGCAGAGGCTCGTCAATGCTCGCACCGCAGGGGACAAGGAGAGAGAGAAGGCACTCCAGGAACAGTTCAACCTAGAGAAGAAGAACATCAAGGATCTCATCTCCTATCGCAAGAAGGGGAGTGCCATCGCCAAGGGCGATGCGAAGGTCTGGGGAGAGGCACCCAGTAAGGTTGGGGAGACTATCGGAAAGGAAGTCGGGGCTGCGTTCTCGGACGTGATCTCGGGAGACATCGGCAACATCGGTGACATGTTCAAGCGCCTGGGAGGG
>Ga0307377_10008655_pt1 | contig 10288 bp, 18 predicted proteins | sample TR3MG_FD_202535 | JGI IMG/M metagenome (GOLD analysis project Ga0307377, IMG submission 202535) | Soil microbial communities from Risofladan, Vaasa, Finland - TR-3 | ecosystem: Environmental > Terrestrial > Soil > Coastal area > Acid sulfate soil | place: Finland: Risofladan, Vaasa | collected... | reverse complement strand
CGGAGTTATTCTTCCCGATTATAAAAATAATGGACACTCCTTTTCATATTGGCTAAACAAATACTGTAAAGAATTGGGACTGAACCCTAAGATTATATTAACTCATCTACAAAAAGAAATGGGAGCTGTCACAAGAAAGACTCCTTACAAGAAACAGCATAGTTATGATTATATTCTTGGGGTTGGGGCCTATGATGGCAAATGGTCTGAGGAATGGAAGGGTATTGACAAGCAACTATTAAAAGCAGCCCAAATTTCATTAAAATGGTACAATCGTGGCAAAGAGAAAAATACCTATCCTACAAACCTAAAAGCCGGGGATAGACCAAACTTAATGATTAATAATTCGGCAACCTACTCGTTGTATAAATATACGCCTTGGGTTGGAGATGCTGATAAAAAAATTGCAACAAATAAGGGTTTTCATGTTTATAAAAAACCTTTTGGAGCAAACTTATTTTGGCGAGTGTATAAGGGATTTTTTAAACGGAAGTAAAAGACGAAAGACTGGAGGCACGACATGGCTGGAAAGAAGGCAAAAAAGAAGGTAAAACCGGGCGCTAAGATTGAAAAGGTTGACTATGAGGGTGGGGGTCATAAATTAGATAGGCAAGTTTCCTATGCCACTGATGATCCAATATATCAGACACACGAATTTGGCATTGATTTAAAAGCTGGACACATTTATTTATTTGGGGAAGAGAGCTATATTCTACCTGACAGCGAAGGTGAAGAGCCAGGGGTTGAATTCTCCATGGCTAATAGATTTATTAAAAATATGAATATCATGATGAGAAAAACTGGTATTGATCGCATATTGATTCATATGAAAACCAATGGAGGCGACTGGCAAGAAGGGATGGCTATTTATGATACTATTAGAGCATGTCCTTTGCCAGTAGTAATATTAAATTATAGCCATGCCAGATCAATGTCCTCCTTGATTTTTCAAGCGGCTGATAAGAGAGTCATGATGCCTCATAGTTACTTTATGTTTCACGATGGCGAAGGTGCTCTCATAGGGACTGAAAAACAGATAAAATCAGCCTTTGAGTGGGGTAAAAATATAGAAGCTCAAATGATTAATATTTATGTGCGGGTAATGAAAGAGTCTGGGAAAATGGCAAAAAAATCTGAAGGGTCCATTAGGGCTTGGCTTAGAAGTCAAATGGACCAAAAAGAGGATGTATATTTAACCCCTCAGCAGGCTATAGATTTAGGCTTTGCCGATGAAATATTTAACAACGATTGGAAGGCTTTGGTCGATAAATTCTAATAAAAAGCAGTAAATTGGCCTTTATTTAATTAAAAAGGTTTGTTTTTTTATAAAAAAGTAATATTACGAAATGATTATATCTTACAGAGAAAAACGCATGTTACAACGTGCCGAAAGCCCCAATGCTGACCCTTGGAATGCCTCCGACTCTTCCAAAATAGACAAGGAAGGAGAGCGTGAGCCAGATAATCCCGGTGCTCCCACTATAGTTAATTTAAAAATTAATCAAGATATTAAAATGCTGGACGAAGATCGCAAGTTTATTAATTGGGAAACATTAAATCAATTAGATGGCGAATTTGAGCCGCCGGATGAAGACGACAAATAAAGGAGCCCTCAATGCTACAGACCGAAGAAAGAAAAAACTTAGAAGATGAACTCTTCGTTGAAACCAAGGCTACAATGAAAGAGATTCTAAATCTTGCCCAATGGGCTCTGAGCGATGAAGACTTTTCGCGATTTAAAAAATCCGTATTTAATAACTTTGGAAAGTCTGGACTACAGACCAAAATTGAAAAGATATTAGATAAATACGAAGACAAATAAGGAGTTATAAATGCCGCATGAAGTGGGAATAAATATTAAAGTGGTAGACAGACTGGGAGATCCTCAAGCTGCCGTTACCGTAAATCTTCTTAACTTAGGAGATGCTTCAGTTCTTAGAACTGGAAGCACTGATGTTGGTGGTAGAACTCTATTTACTGGTGTTACTGCTGGCACCTATGATCTTGAGGCTGTTGGTGCTTCTGGCTCTCAGTTTATAAGAAATTATGTCGTGAAGGATACTTATTCTATTGTTCCAGGCGACTCTTCTTTTAATTTTGAAAATCGCTATTCCGTAAGAAGTGGCGATGGAGTTCCGGCACCTGGCATATTTACTCAGAATAAAGAAACAAGACAAGGCATTCTCTTTGGTGGTCAACTTCAACCATTAAGAGTTTACGGAGGCAATAATATTAATCCTGACTTGATGCCTGTTACTGGAAGCAGAACTGTATTAAACAAGCAGTCTGGCAACTCTTATTATCATTTAAACCAAGACGTTGCTCAATTTCAGAAAGCTCAAATTTTAATAGGATAATAAATTGGCTGATAAAACCTTTAATGTAAATCAGGATAGAACCATCGACCCTCTAACGGTTCAAATTTATTGTGTGGGATGCCCTTTTAAGAAAGTAAAATCTGGGGCGCGTAATCCCTTGTCTAATGGATCAACGAATAGTATGGACTTTGGCAGTGATCCAATTCCTCATGCGCCAACTATGAAGATTGTTTATGAGTGCTCTTCACCAATGTTTAATTTTAAACAAAGATATTCACAAGAACATTCAGAGCTTGGTGTAGGGCATTGTCCTTTCTTTGAACAAAAATATGAACTACTTGAAGGTGGAGGGGATGAATACTAATGGAGAATAAAATGGGAAAAACTATAGCTGAAAAATTACAATATTTAAAAAATGTCAGAGTGGCCCAAAAGGCAGAGCTTGAAGGCATTTCTTTTAGATATAAGACTGTTCAATTTCACTTAATTGATGACACCTTTGAAGAGATTGAAAGACATCCTGAGGTTTTTGGCGATGTAAAAATTTTCTCTGAAAGATTCTCCCTTCCCGGCTATGGAAACATTGGCGAAGGAATGACCGGAAACGAATTTCAATTTGAGGTTATTGCCAATATTGAATCCAAGGTTGGCGAAGATTCTTACTATACCGACCTTGAAGGTGTTTTGGATAAGATTTCTGAAAAGCATGGTGTTGATATTTTAATTGAGCCATATGAGCCAGACAAAGATGCAACTGTAAAAAACCTTACACCTGATATGCAGAACTTGTACAATCTTCATAAAATTACCTACTATACTGATAAAGATGACGTATTTCCCAAGGAGTAAAAGATGGCCGTAAACATGAAAGGATATAAGCGCGAAGAAACAAATGCTGGGGCCGAGAACGGTTTAGGTATTGGTGGAAATCCAAGGGCAAATACGAGACCTGGACATTTGGACGATAGCAAAGACTCTGATGCCTTTGCACCAATTAATGAATTAACAAAAGACGATTTCCTCAAAATGATGGAAATTGAAGAAGGAGAATAAACATGTCAAATAAAGACCAATGGAATGCACCTTATGCTGATGCGGTCAACGAGGGTGTTATAACTAAAAAAGGAATCGCAGGTGAGCAACCTACAAAGCGTCTTGGTGGAACCCTTGGAACCTCTCAGGGTGGTGATGGACCATCTCCTAATGGTGCCGATGCTGGGTCTTTAAGTGCTCCTGCTAATCCTCATGGCACACTAATTGCCAATTCAGATCCATTCATTACATCAATTGGCGAAGACGGAGCGGGACAGGTTGGCGTTCTTTCTCTTCAAAATGAACAAAAAAATGTAAGAGTTGGAAATAGTGTATATGGCTCTGGTAGACTTGGAGCACCTGAAGTTACTGCTAATGAAAAAATAGGCGACGGCATTGTGGACGTTCCCGAAAGTCGCAACATTGGTGTTTCTCAGTCCATTAGAAATGTGGGCTCGCGATTTAACAGATAAGGAGTAAATTATGTCTACTGAAAAATATACTAACGACATCAACTCAACAAAAGAACAATATCGCAATGACTCCCGGGCCACAAATCCTACTGATAATAGATTTTTAACTGGAAGCAATGGACATATTTCTGATAGCTTTCAGACTGAACCTCATGCTAAAAGAAATGAATTTTTTATTGACGGCTTTAGGACAAGGTATATTTTCTAATGATTTCCAAACGCGCATTTGTAGATTGTCCTTTAGTTAACAAGGATGTTCCGAAAGATGATTGTGGTGGATGTGATTGGAACATTCGTACAGCAGCGGGAAACAATAAATGCGGGTTTTGCAAATTGTCAAGAAGAGATAAGAGTATTGTAAAAATAAGTGAAAGACACGACTTGTACGATGAATATCTAGAACAAGACGAGGAGTGACAAACAACTACAACTAAGGCAGGGACACCAAGTTGAAAAATGTAGAAATTGAACCATTCAGCATTAACCGGCATATTGTTGCCGACTTATACGATATTAAAAATGTTAAGTTTTATGACAATGTTGAAAATATGAAACAGATTATTATTGATGCCGCAAAAGAGGCTAAAATGAATATCGTTGGTGAAGTTTACAAACAATTTGAACCCGAAGGTAGTAGTTGTGTGATTCTTCTTTCCGAATCACATCTAAGCTATCACATGTGGCCTGAACATAACTTTGCCTCATTCGACATTTTCTGCTGTGGTGCAGAAGGTGATCCAAAAATAGCTTTGGACTATATTATAGATAAGCTTAAGCCAGATATGAAAATATCTAAAATAATAAACATTAACAGAAGTTTTGCCAGAATTTAATCTTGGGAGAAAATAATGAATACTGAAGTAACTTGGAATGATCAAAGTTTAGCCGATGCTATAATTCAAAAATGTGAGGGAATGAGTATTAAAATATTCCCTGATACTGCTATGCAAATTGCACAGGAAATCAGATCAAATAGCGATGGGAATGACATTATAGCCATTACCTCTGCTGTAAAACAGGCCATTTCAACTCTCTTAAATCAAGAAGAAAATTCGGTAACTGCAAACATAAATACATTAGATGGTTTAATTGCAAGAATTTCATCCATTCAAACCAAATATGCTCAGGGTGACATTGACGACATTCAAGCCCGTGGTCAGGTTCATGGTATTATGCTTCCTGCCCAAGACTCTCTTATGGAAGAAACGGTAGGGCAAATTAACACTCTTCTTAATGAACTTGAAGCTCTTGAGGCTTCAGCTCAAGAAGAGTATGTAAAAATGGAAGATCCTTCGGAGTTAAATAGGCTCAAAGAAGATGCGGCGCGCCTGGCAGATATTGCCCGCACAATTCAATCTGATCCCAATGTTGATTATGCCGAAAAGCGTGATGCAGTTGATAATTCCTCTAGGGCCAAAATTGCATACGATCAGGAGTTGCAGGCAAGACGAACAGCTAAGAGTAAATATAATGCCAAAAAGACTGAGGCCAATGTAAAGAAAACTCTAATTCTTGTTCTTGACCAAGCCTATAAACTTCTTGACACGGAACTCTATTCACCAGAAGCCAAGAGGGATAGGTCTGGATATAGAAAGTCCTATTTTGACATGGTACTAAAGGGTATTAAGGCAACAAAAACATTCTATGCTAAGGTTCGTGCAGGGGCTATTGTTCCCGACATTACAGACTTTGAAAGACACGAATTTAGATATCTTGGTCGCGATAGAAAAACCAAGGGAGTTCAAAGCACTTCTCTTAGCCCAAATAAAATTTCTATCTCTATGGATGAACTTAGAGAGTCACCAGCATATGAAGTTTTAAAAAATACATACGATCTTAGCGATGATGAAATAGAGGCTATTACTGAAAAAATAAATGAACAAGAGGATACTTGGCAAAAAGGTCAGCTTATTTTTGCACTACTTGATCCACCTGCTGCTATTGGAACGATGCCCTCTCTAGGCACGGCAACTGCTCAGCCTCCCGAAAGCGGAAGAAAGGGTGTCGCTTTATCTCGCGAAATAAAATACAACCAATCCATTCACAGAAGTATTCAAGAGCTTTTGGACATGATTGAAGCAGGCAGAGTAGATGAAATGCTTGCGGCTGTAGATTCGTCCGGTGCGGCTTACTGGACAGATGCAAGAAAGAAAGATGAATCTCTTGATGACAGGTTGCATTGGGGATACTTCCTTGCTCTTTCCAATGAGGGCTTACAGGATAGATATGGAAGAATTGCTCATGACAAATATATTGACAGTTTGCCAGAAAATATTGTTGCCATTGTAGATAGAGATGATCTTCCCAGTGACAAAGAGCCAGATTATGAAGAAAAGTTTAATGCACTATCGCCTGCGGATCAGCGCGATGCTGAACTTAAAAACAAAGTTCTTGATGAGGCCGACAAGTTTGCGGCTCATACGCTTACAAATAGTGATAAAGTTATTAATAATGTTATTCATAATAAAAATACCCCAAGCTGGATATTGATGAAGCTTATGAATACATTAAACAATTTGGATCTTAGAGAAGCTGCTCTTAAAGTTCTTATTGGTAGAAATATATTCCCTGTTGAGTCTGAGGAAAAAGCACAAGTGCTCCAGGAGGATGGAACTCCTGCTACGGATGAAAGTGGCAATCTTGTATATAAGGCCAAGTATGAAAGAGATAACTTTGGAAATGTTGTTTTTGACACCTCTAATGCAACAGAGCCAGGCGTTGCACGGGGGAGAGCATTTGGAGCTAAAACTGCCCAAACAACAGATCCTCAGTCTGCAAGTATTCAGACTCAAATGACTAATAATGAAAATCAGATTCAGCAACTCAATAATCAGATTAATCAAATTAGACAAACAAATGAGAATCTTCAAAAAAACATGGAGACACTCAAGGGTGAACAGGCCAGAGCCGAGGAAGCTAATAAGCAAACTATTAACAATCTTGCTCAGTCTAACCCCGTTCAGCCTACTCAGCCTTTGGCACCACCAATGGCCAAGTTTAAGGTTGTCTATAAGAAAAATGCTTAAGATTTCACAATTAGATACTCAGGAAGAAGAGGTGGTTGTCGGAGAAGAGGAACATCAGGAAAATCTGAATACTCTTCGTTTATATTTTCAAAGTCAATCGCCTCTTTTTGTGGATGCAGCTAAACTTGTTGCAGAACTGAGCCCAGAAGATATTCATAGAATTTCTGATCTGGAAGACTTACCCTCTGGTGCCTACGGTGAAACGAGATCAAATTTGCCTCATACTGTTTTTATTAACAAAAATAGAACTGAGTCCGAAATTGAAAGCGAATATTCCAATCAGCCAGAAGATATAATTCAGAAATGGAAGATGGCTATTATTGGTGGCATTATCGTTCATGAATCCACCCATGCTGAAGACATCCAAAATGGGGTTCCTCCTACAGAATCCAGGGCCGAAGGAAGAGAGGCGGAGTTTGTACAAAAGGCTATTGAACATTTGGGATTGATGACTGAGGCGGGTTCTATGGGACAAGCAGCTAGTTATAGAGGATATATCAAAGCAGTTGGGGAATTGCTTTAAAACGCGATCTGAAGGCAATTAGGGTTTTTGGCCAAAAAACGTCCTCAAAAACCCTTACCAGTTAAGCCTTTTTAGACAGCAAAAAGCCACGGTTTTCACCGTGGCTTTTCTATATCTGGTTCTAAATTTTGAATTAAGCTTTTAGTTCTAGTATCTCAGGCTTTGCTTCGGCAGGCAGGATTTTATCAAAAGAACTAAAGTCCAAGCCATTAGGGTCAATAAACTCAGCAAAGGTCTTAATGTCATAGTCGCGCTTGGTCAACTTGCCATTTTTATCCGTATCAACAGAGATAAGAGTTTCAATTAAAAGCTTGGTTCTATCGCTGTCAATTTGATTTTGCCACCACTCATCACCCACAATAATCAAAAGCTTAAAAGGGGTCAATAGGGTCATGGGCTCTCTAATAATTCTAACTGACACACCCTTTTTGTTAGGTTTGTCTTTTTCCTTTTTAAAGAGACACTTAACCTCTTGAGATGAGAAGGCTCTAAATTTCTCTGGATAAGCCTCTAAAATTATCTTTACAGCAGCCGTAACAGGGTCGGCATCAAAGTGTTTCTCTATTTTTTGCTTTTGCATTTATTCCTCAAAGAATGTGAAAAATCTTATAACAATCTGGACAACTTACAAAGGTGTTCTCATCAATTTTGAACATCTTATACTTTTTGGCATCTAACTCTTTTACTTTCTCTTCTTTCGTGTGTTTGTTTTTTGAAATCTTATGAACTGCCATAGAGCAGGACTTTTTCTTTTTCTCTTTATATTGTTTAACCTTATTGGCGTTCTCTGTGAAGATAACTTTTACATTCAAGGTTTCAAGGTAGGCATAAAGTTCAAGGTCTATATCTTCAAACCCTGTTATGCCGGTTTTTTTCTTGATTTGAATTTCTTCAATTCGTCCATCTTCACACCTCTCTATGATTTTAATAATATCGGACATAGAGTTTTTTGCTAATGATTCTTCTAAAGACTTGTTTTTCATGGGATACCTCGCTATTGCTTAATCTTATTGTATAGCTTTTTTATTCCTTCCTCAAGCTCCTTGAGACTACCATCGTTTTCCAAGTATTCTTCAAATTTATAATTGTCTAAATCCTTTTCGCTAATATCATCAATATCTAACGATCCTTCTTTTCTTGTAATTCTTACTATTGTCGAATTTTCAAATTGTTTTAAAACATTTACTTCATTTTCGAATCTTAAATCATCAATAAGAAAGAGAGTGTCTTCTGGTCTATCTTTCTCAATTTCTTTAATCCTTTTAATTGCCAGGTCGGCCCAAATAGTAGGTCGTATTGCTCTAAATTGCTGACCAATGTTAATTAGTAATTGCCTACCCTTATCTTGAACCAAGCTTCCATCTGCATTATAATAAATACCTTTGTCGCCATCCCAACCAAAATATTCGCGGGCTATCTGCTTTAAGGGTTCTGCAAAGGAAACAATTACACACTTGACTCTATTTTGTTCTGTTAATGTGCATAAGATTCTGGAGGTTTCCGATTTGCCGGCTTGGGCTTTTCCAGAAAAGGCAATTAATAAATTTTTCATATTGGACTCTAAAAGGAGATAAGGACTGTGTTCTTAGTATATTAAAAATAGCTTACTTTTGGGCGATTTTTATTTTCTTGCGTGAATATGTTTTAACAGGGACTATATGATAATATTTTTCAACAAATGCTCTATTGTAGTATCCTTCTTCTTCAAGCTTCTTAGTAAGTTTGTTAAAGAGTTTACCAAAGCCTTTGCTTCTAATATGTTTCCATTCCCAACCTCTTACTTTGCGGTCAGTTTCAATAACACACCGCGCAACGCAATTGGTTCCCAAATCCATTAAATCTTCTATCTTGTGCAATTTCTTTATTTTAAAATTAATCACCCCACTATCATAGAGGTGGTTTATATATTTCAGACTTTCATAGTGATCTTCATTGATCTGCCAGGCACCATAATCCGTTGTGTCTTTAGGAACGGTCTTATCAATTGACTTAAAGTATGTGCCAGCCTTCCATGAAACCTTCGTGTCTTCCTTAAAATTACTTTCGTCTTTTGCCCATTGCAAAATAACTTTAAACCTATCCATATGATCTTCTCCGAAATCGGTAAAAATCCAACTGCTCTGATAGGCCGTCCAAACTATATTTTCTATCTCTTGAAAACTTCTCTTGGTCCCCTGTTTTAATAATGAAATATATATCTCATAAGAAACAACCTTAATGAACAGACTTGCTTGATATTTAGCAAGCTTATGGTTTTTCCTTATTTCGTTCTCAACCATTGTAGAGTTTGAATAATTGGAGAGATCGACTATTTTATTCCTAAGCTTGTTTATCTCTTGGTTAGCTTGGGATTTTTCAGAGACAGCGTGAACTGGTATAACTAGTGCCATTACCAGAACTATTCTCTTGAGTAGGTCTAAGATATGATGACCCCCTTATAAAAAAATAAAACTCAATAGCAAATAGAGTTCTTATAATATTACATTTTTATAAAAGAATAAATTAATTAAAATGCAAAATAGTTTAATTAAGAACAGAAAAACCCCTGATTTCTCAGGGGTTTTCTGTCTTGTTCTTATACAGTCTGAAGTTTAGCAAGCTGTCGGGCGCGTGTAAAGGTACCAAAATGGCTCTCTACGGTGCTCGAAGCAAACTTACGAAGCGCGCTGCTACGATACTTGTTTCTGGAAATCTTACTGGTTGAACCAGCTACTTTGCGAAGATTATCAAGAATATCTTTTCGTAATTGTCTCTCTTTGTTAGTCATTTAAAGTCACCTCCTTTTTTTAGTTTTTCTTTCATGCTTTATGATACAGAAATAACTTATTTCTTTCAACACATATTTAGTTTTGATATAATAAAACTGAGAGAGTGTATCAGATTATATAATAAAGAATATAGCAAAAAGCTTGACTT
>Ga0307377_10008652_pt1 | contig 10289 bp, 13 predicted proteins | sample TR3MG_FD_202535 | JGI IMG/M metagenome (GOLD analysis project Ga0307377, IMG submission 202535) | Soil microbial communities from Risofladan, Vaasa, Finland - TR-3 | ecosystem: Environmental > Terrestrial > Soil > Coastal area > Acid sulfate soil | place: Finland: Risofladan, Vaasa | collected... | reverse complement strand
TTTTTTGTCCGCAGAACTCTCAAAAACTCTCCAAACCGGGTTTCTAAGGGACTTTCACTTCTCCACTTTGGCAGAAGTGGTCCTTACGGAGGTATTTGGGGAGTTTTCGCAGCCGCATTGGATGAAATTTGAGATCGACGCTGCCCTGGATGCGGTGGAGCACCGGTTTCTTTTCAGGATCATCGTTCGTATCGAGCCCCATTCGAGAAAAGCGGTGATTGATGGTGTTCTCCATCAATCACGGTTCGACCGGCGCAAAGCGTTCACTTTTGACTTCGGGATTCCACGCAACGTCGTCGAGCAGTTCCGTAGCGACGTACCCAAGCTCTTCATCAAGTGGATGAACGAGACGTTGCGGAAGAACGCGTACCGGATCTACGAGTTCGACCCACGCATTGGGTTCCTTTGGGACGGTGAAAGCGGCCTTCCTGTGTGCCCTCTGTTCGATCCTCCCGAGGATTTCTCAAGGACGGGGCTCCCAATGGAAGGCAAGAAGTTGACCCTTCTTGAGCCCTCCTGCGCCTTCTGTGGGGAGGCGCACACTGAGGCGAACCCACCGATCTGGGGTGGCGCCAACATGATGTGGCTGCACCGGGAGTGTTGGAGGACGGGTTCGTGAAAAGAGGCGTCCTTGAACACGAATGCGTAGAAGCCTGGAAGATCAATTCTCCAAGGCAATGGTGGGCATTTGTACAACTGGACGACGAGGACGAACTCCGCGATCGCGTTTTAGCGGCCGTTCTGGGGGGTCGTGGCGACGACGAAGCCATCGACCATTTGATTCGGTTCGCCGAAGCGCTGGAAGCCCATCGCCGAGCGTCCAAGGCGGGTACGGTGAAGGCTCCTCCGGCGGTGGGGGAGCGGCGCTCATTCGCCATCACCGTCAGCAGGATGACGCGCATGGTTAGTCCGAGAGGCCCCTTCTTTCGTGTGGACTTCGCCTGCCCCGATGGGTGGGGTGGCCATTTCGACACAACCAATCCTGGTGTCGTTGAGACGATATCGAGGTTGAGGAATCGTGCAAAACCGCTGACGGTCGTCGGCGAAATTTCTCGCCGTCCATACGAGTTCTACGTTGAGCTCCAAGACAGCGTCAGAATCGTGTGAGGAACAAATGCCCAAGGCCAAGCCCTACTCAGGTCCAGTAGACACAAGCGTCGCACGACAACTCCTGAACAGCACAGGACACTCCGTTGAGATCAATGGGCATCCTCTTCTATTGGGGGACGCGTTGTTGGCAGCGGCAGAGCAGCTCAAAGAACTCGTCGCCGAAGCGAACGCACAGCTCGAAGACAACGAGTTCGCCAAAATTATCGCAGAGCATCTGGCCACCGATATAAACCGTCGTGGTGGTGCTGAGATCGCGGTTACCGACAGCGGAGAGGTGCAGCTCTACGTTAACTACAAGAACCATCCTCGGAGCCGGAGTCGGAAGCCTCAACGCAAGCGTAAGTTGCCGTTGATGGGGGAGCTCAAGGCTCGGGCCGAGGAGCTTGGGGTCGAGATTCCCTCAGAGCTCGGCATCAAACGCTCGAAGATCGTTGAATTTCTAGATCAGGTGGAGAGCGGTGAGGCGCCAGCACCCAAGAAGGCTGCTGCCCCCAAGAAGGCTGCTGCCCCCAAGAGCACCACGGTTCAGCTTGCAGAAGACCCACCAGAGCCTGATGGGGGACCCATGTCTGCGGGCCCCGATGAGACCAAGGTGTCGTCGCCGCTTGATGATGCGCCTCTGCCGAAGAGGCGTGAGATCGTGAAAACATCGGAGCCTACTCCAGGTCCCATCGTCGTGAGTACCGAGGCCGTGGTGGACTCCTCGGCGTCGGTCCCGAAAGAGGCCAAACCGGCAAAAACGTCGTCGGAGGATGCCTCTAAGGGCCAAGGGCGCAGCCTTCGCCAGCTTGCTCAGGACAGCAAAGACGTGAACATTTCGGACCTTCTGGCTTCCGATCCTCCAAAATAGCGCGAATCCTTCTATGGGCCTCTATTCTGTAGATGTCCGTGAATCATTGCCGGGTTTGCGCCCAGTGCAAGATCCATCCTTGCACTTGTATTTCGAACTTCTGGATTCTCCCGGAGTCCGGAAAGAACACCCTCAAAGGGTGTGAGTGCGACCCGGACAACCCGATTCGGCTCCAGGATTGCTTCATCATCCATGCCGTCGAGCACTCCCAGAAGGCTCGAGATGATTTTTGCGATCTCTACCCCTCCTTGTTCCCTTGTGAGAAGGAGCGGTTCGACCTTCTCTTCGGCGACAATCCGTTCATTTCGCAACTCGTGGTCTGCACGACCGACTACGAAGACACGTTCCAGCGACGGATGAACAACATCCCGGTTCACACGGCCGGGCGCGGCGGTGGCTTACGGCTTCCTGTGGGGTCTGTGACAGTGAACCTGCCCCCCCACTTGGCCCCTAAGTCCCAACCAAAAGGATGCAGTTGATCATGACTGAAAGCGCCGCAAGTAAAACCCTCATGGGGAAAATCATCGAGCCTGCCGACACGGACGAGAAAGCGTGGTGGCAGTCCAAAAAGTTCATCGCCTTCATGGCGACGCAGTTTGGGTTCTTCGTTTTGATGGGGGCGATGATCTACGAACAGGAGATGGCCAAGATCGGAGAGAACATGGCTTTCATGGTTCTTGCGATCACATCCGGATTTCTCGCTACGGGGTATATCCTCGGGCAAGCGGCGTTGGACAAGTACATCCGGGTTGCAAAAATCACGATGGGCAAAGGAGACACGCCTGACCCCGAACCTGACCCCGAACCCAAGCAAGAAGAAGGAGCTGAGTAAAATGGCACGATTCACCCCACCCATGTATGGGAAGGTCCGTCGGAAGACACCGCCCACCCCCACTCGCCAGATCGCTCAACAGGCTCCTGCGGCCCCGGTTCCTGAAAAAGCGCCAGAGTCCGCAGCTCCGAAGAAGACCGCCAAGAAAACGGTAGTCGCGAAAAAGGCTCCCGCCAAGAAAACAGCGCCCAAGAAGGCCGCAGCGAAGAAGACTCCGGCGAAGAAAACAGCCAAGAAAACGACCACCAAGAAGACCGCGGCCAAGAAGCCGAAGGCCATCAAGTGGGACGAGAACATGACGCAGAAGGACCTCTACAAGAAGGCCAAGGCTGCGGGGCTCAACGTCAAATCAAAGGACTGGAAGTCCGAGATCATCGCGGAGATCCAGAAGTACAACAAGAAAGCTGCCAAGTAAGGAATGCGTCATGCAGAAGTGGATCAAGTACACGATGTTGGGTCTTGTCACAGCGGTAGCGCTGGGCGGTTGCAAGCGGGGATCGGTGGTCCTGCGTGACGCGGAGACCTATAAGAACGAGGTCTACCTACTGCAGATGGCCATCGAGCAGGACACAGAGCTGTTGGCCGAGCACATCAACGACGGTTCGTGCTCCTGTGACGAGGACGGCGCATGGAACAATGACGTATGTGAGGCGTCTGCGTTCAACGTCCTCGTGATGCGCAAGCGACTGGGCTGGCACGTCGCCATGATGATGTATCTGGGCAACCTCTCCGAAGAGAATCCTGGGGAAGAGCCCCCCGTTTCCGAAGAGGAAGTCACGGAGCTCTGCCCGGCTGGCGGGTAACGTGAGTCATGGCCATCAAGTTCGACCAGCAGTACTTCATCGATGAGGACGGTCAGCTTCTCCTGGGTGACACGAGCTGGGTGAACTGTTCGGACTCCGACCCACATCGGGTTCGTGGATCTGAGGGGCAGCGTTACGTTGCGATCGAGAAAAGTCCCGCAATCGAGAAGGAACAACGATGAGCTACAAGAAGAAAATCAAGAGTCTTGCGTCGAAAGTCGGCGAAGAGGGCGTCGACAAGCTGGCTGCGGTCCTCGACGACGAGGCTGCCAAGGCCGATGAGCCTTGGAAGAGGACCCTCCTGGACCTCCTGGCTGATGGTGCTCGCCGTCATGGCCCCGAGGGCTTCAAAATGGCCCAGGACGCCGCTGAGCGCTTCCTGGACGGTGACGAGGTCGACATTCGGAAAGTGACCAAGAATTTGCTGATTGCCAGCAACATGGTTGCTCAGCTTCAAAAGGCGGAAGCAGAACGCAAGGAACGAGCTCGAAAGTGGCTCCGTGCGATTGGCGAAACTCTGGGTACGATCCTCAAGGCGGTACTCGGGACAGTCCTCTAGACCGCCGGGACCCCCGGACCTTGCGCTGTGGAGAATCGTTTCTGCAAACGAATGCGGGTTCTTAAATACCTGCCCAAAAAACTGTTTGGCTTCGTCGTTGACGATGCGGGGCGGCAGGTTTTTTTCCACATCCGAGCTTTCAAGTGGGGAGACTTCCCCACCAACCCTCCACCGATCATCGGTGAGGTCGTCGAGGTCGATTACGACGAGGACGGCCCTTCCAATGGGAAGGCCCCAAAGGCGTATGCGGTTTATCGAATCGCGGAGCCCCGGGCGACCTTTGGAGTCGTGGACGATTTCAACGAAAAACGTGGGTACGGTTTCATCCAGTCCGAGGATGGACGCTCCCACTATCTTCACCGTTCGGAGATGAAAGATGGCCGTCTTCCCATGCCGGGAATGACGGTCACATTTTTTGAGGGGTTCAAGCAAGGCCGTCTTCGTGCTTGCTACGTGACTTTGACGGAAGGAAACTAGATGAGCGACAAACGCAACCCCTTTGGAGGTCAGAACCCCCACGGCATGTACGTGCCCATGACCGACGAGGAGATCGAAGTCCTCTACCGGATTGCCGAAGCTGGTGAGTTCAAAATCGTCATCAAAGGTGAGGGCCAGAAAGGCGAATCGATCGAGTGGGGTTTCGTCACTGGTTTCAAAGTCGGGAAATACCCGGGCCCAGACTTCTACCAAGGAGAGCCCATCGTCACGATCGGCGACAAGCGCCTCACGTTTTTCCTACGGATGAACTTCAACGCGCCTGTCTTGCCGCAACCCAACTGGTTCTTCGACATGGAGGTCCATGCGATGGGCAACCGTTTTTTTGCACAACGGTTTCCGACGGCCAATGGTGGGAACCCGATCCAGGTGTGCGCTGGCATGTTCCACGATTTCGCCTTGGATGTGGCCATCAACCAGATCGATCCTGCAATTGTCAAAGCCGTGAAGCCCAAAGCCATCGGGCTCACCACCCGGCACGGGAACATGCGTCTCAACGTCGAGCACCAGCGTTTGTTGGCTCAAACGCAGGCTGGGGAGCAGGAGATTCGTAAAATCACGGACCAGGAGGCCCGCAAGGCCACTATGGACAAGAAGAAGGCGACTGGTCAGTAACGGTCCTATAGAGGTCCCTCTCCTAGAAGGATGCTCTTACCCAACGGCAAAAAGCCCAAGGTCATCGTGAGCCAAGGGCGCAAAGAATCGCGGATCGTCGTGGCTCCGAGAGATCCACGAAACCGCTACAAGCTCCGGACGACGATGCCGGCCCCGGGAGGAGTGGGATGTCTGTCTCTGACCATCGGGGGGCGCTGATCCTGAAAAGGCACTTCGTCCGTAAGGCGATGGGTCTTGAGATCGAGCTCGACATCACTCCCGAAGAGCTCGGGCAGCTTTGGAGTGCCCACAAGGAGCTCCACCTTGCCAAGGTGGTGATGGGCGGTCAGAAGGACCAGCCCCAGGAGGACGATCTTGAGGTCGATGGCGAGCCCATGGACACCGATTGGGATGAGTCGGCGACGGATTGGATGACCGCCAAAAAAGCTGCGGTGCGTAACGTCGTGGCTTGCCTGATGAACGACGCAGGCAGCTTGCCGCAGATTGGTCGTCGGGTAGAGCGCATCGTTCGTCAGGTTGGAACTGCTGACATCTACTTTGACGATGGGTCCTTCGTTTCGGCAACGGTGAGCGATCCGCAGCCACGTACGAACGAAGAAGCTGCCGTCATCGAATCCGTGTACGGGCAGCCAGCTCCGGCCAAATCATGCGGATGCAAGAAAGCCTGCACGCATAAGCAAGCGGGCCCCGTCATCGACATGGTGGCGGCCGTCCACAAAAATGAGCTCTTGGGGGCGATGGATGTTCGCAAGTACGGGGCTCGCGATCCTCGGTTCTGGGGGTACAAGGTGAGTGGGCCGTTCGAGCTCCACAAACTCATCGATGTGCCGGTGGACATGGCCCGAGCTCTGACGGATTTCCCGACTCGAATGGGTCGGTTGAGAAATCCCAGACACGCTTGGAGCATGGCTCAGAGTCACGCTCGAGGTGGCCCCTTCAAACGCGTGATGCGCCCTGCTTCGTGAAAACGTTCCAAGTGGCTCGTTTTGAGCGGCCCTAGCGCGTTTTGAGTTTTTCCGAGGTTCGGTTTTCGGTTGATAGGGACCCCTCTATCAGAGAGGCACCAAACTCGTGGCACAATTCTCAAACTTTGCAGCCCTACTCAACTTAGGGGGCGGAGGCGGCGGAGGCGACCTCGCTACCGTCCTGGCCGCTGGCAATACCACCGGAGGCTCGGATCTCGAATTCAGTTCGGGAGACTCGATCGTCACAACAGCCAACGGAGCTGGTCCGGGTTTTGACCTGGAAGCAACTGCTGGTGACGCTGGGGGCGGCAACTTCGACGGCGGTGACCTGATCCTGAGCGGAGGCTCGGGATCGGGCACTGGCGTTAACGGGGTTGTGAACGTGCAAGGGGACTTGGTCGTGACGGGCTCCCTTTCTCTGAGCAATCTGATTCAAGGGACAGGAACGCCCGAGGGTGTCACGGCTGCCCCGCCCTCCACGTTGTTTCAACGAACGGACGGCGACAGTTCCACCAACGCGAACCTCTACGTCAAAATGTTGGGCGCTGGGGTCACGGGCTGGGCGCCTTTGGTGCCCGCGGTTTTTGAGACTTTCGTCGCGGTGGGTGTCCCCACTTTTGTGACGAGTCGTGCGGTGTTCTCTGATCCGGTTTCACTCGGGGTCGAGAACCTCGCTGTTTTTTGGAACGGCGTGATGCAGCGGGAAGGCGGAACGGACGACTACACGGTCGTGTTCGGGGGAGCTAGCGCCACTATCACATTCACTTCGACGCCACCTCCGGGTGACTTCATCACGATCCGGTATTTGCCGGCCTAACCCACTGGCACTTGTAGCCGCACCCGCACTCTCGGAAGAACAACATCATGGCACTCGCACCTACGAATCTTAGTCCCGACGACCAAATGCGAAACATGCTCGTCTATGACGACTCCATCGCTGCTGGCGGCACGATGGAAGTCACGGGCGGCACTATCGAGGACAACCTCCACGCCATCATTTCGCAGCTCAACCGCATCATCAATGCCACGACCGCGGGCTTTTGGTACACGGACATCAACACGCCTTCGTCGTTCGAAGGTGGTGCACAACGTGGTGTCAACCTTCTTAACACCGATCTGCACAACATCGAGCGGAAGCGCATTCTCAAGCGCGTCAGTGCCATTGCTCTGGATGTGCCGGTTTCGGTGGCGGCGAGCGGAACCCTGACGGGTAGTGCGAACTTCTCGAACACCGAGACGGTCACGATCGACGTGAAGACGTACACGTTCCAGACCACGTTGACCAACGTGGACGGCAACGTGCAGATCGGTGTCGATCTGGCGACGAGCCTTGCGAACCTGGCGGGTGCCATCAACTTGACGGGCGTTGCGGGTACCGACTACGCGACTGCCACAACGATCCATCCGACGGCTTTCGCTTCGGCGATTACGGCCACGACGCTGGTCGCGACGGCCAAGACTCAGGGCACCGGCGGCAACACGATTGCCACTACGGAAACGAGCGCCACTGCTTCTTGGGGCGGTGCCACCATGAGTGGCGGCGGCGGTACGACTGCTGTGGTCGTTTTGGCCAACAGTCAGCTTCCATCCATCACGACTGCCGCTGTCGGTGCTGTGACGACTCAGGGAGTCGTGGTTGCGACTGCGACGACCTTTGGTACGGCCGGTCTCGATGAGGTGGTTGGGGCCAATGCGCTCCAGCCCAAGAATCTGTGGATTCTTGTGAACTCGGCCACTGGTGACCCGCTGAGCCGTACGGGTGGTGTTGCGGACGACACCCAGGTCTACGGACTTGCGCAGAGCCAAAGCGCCACGGACGGTTCGACCATCACCGGTGGTTCCGGCAACGGTTTGCAGATCAGTCTTGTGGTGCGTAAGAGCACCGGTGATGACCTTGAGCTCATCACTTCTGGCGATGTTCCCGCTTCGGTGACCTTCGATTACGCGTACGTTCGTCGTGACGCGTTCGAGGACTGTCCCGAGGAGGCGTGGCTCGGCGGTGGTTTCGTCGACTCTGGTGTTGCGACTGCAACTCGTCAAGCGGCCTACGACAACCAGGGTGCTGGGATCGTTACAACGACCACGAACGCAACCCTCGACATCGGGGGCGGCTTCATCTGGGAGATCGGCGACTCCGCCAGTGCTCCTTTGATCACTTTCACCGAAGCTGGGGCAGCGTCCACAGTGGTGATCGCGAGTGGCGTTGGTACCTACACCAACATCGCCGCGGATGTTAACTTTACGAACGGTATCCAGGTCGATACCAGCGACACGATCAACCTCGGTATCACGGCGAACCAGATTGACTTCACGGCTGCGGGCACCGTGACTTCAACCTCGGGTTCGACCATGACGTTCACGGCTGCGGCTGCGAATGCCACGCTCAGCACCACAGGGGCTTCCGGCAACGTGGTGGTCAGCTCGGTGGGTTCGATGGACATGGATGCTGTGGGCACCGTGACCATCGACAGCTCGGGCGCTGGTGTGAGTATCGATGGTGCGGGTGCCTCGAACTTTTCGACTTCTAGCGGCACGATGACCGTGACCGCGACTGCGGGTAACACTGCGGTTTCAGGTCTCAACGCGAGCATCACGTCACTCAATGCCGCAACGGCTGGCGATGTGACCCTGACGGCCGGAAACTCTTCGGGAGCCACCACAGCCGGCGGCGACGTTTTCATCTCCACCGGTGACGGCACCGGTGCGGTGGGCGGAACGATGACGGTCACGACAGGTGACGGCACCTTGGCTGGTGACATCACTTTCCAAAGCGGTACTGGCACCGTCGCCGATGGTTCGTTCCTTATCGACATGGGTTGCGTCCTCACGGATGTTTCCCAGGCGGACCCCAACACGGGTACGACCGTCAATCGCACTCAGAAGTTTATGATCGGCCACGGAAATGGCTCGACACCTGCTTCTGAAGGTGACGCTCACGTTATCTTGAACCATGAGTGGACTGCTGATTCGGAAACCACTGGCGGCATGATCTCCATCCGCTCTCGTGGAGCTACAGCAGCTACCACTTCCGTCGCAGCCGGGGGTGTTGAGTCCGCCGCGACCAATGGTGGGATCAACCCGCTCGTCTATGTCACCGAAGACGACGGTGCCAATTTCTCCGTTGGTGAATTTGTCCTTCTCACAGGGATGAACCTGGAGTGCAACAACGGTCTTTACGAGATTGCATCCATCGCTAACCCTGGTGGCGCTCCTGACGAAATCACCCTTCGTGGTGTGGGTACGGGAACGGATACGGTTCGTGAGTGGGACGCTCGCAACTTGGTGACGGACAGCACCGCCGCTGGATCGATGACCAACGTGAACATCTGCGTGTTCCGTTGTTCCAACGGCACTTGGTTCGTCGCGGACGACGACAACGCGGATGACATGACCTTCTTCGCGGTCGGGACTGCTGCAAGCAGCACTCTCCAAGCCGCCTATGAGGCTGGGAATACCATCGTCACAGACGGGACCAACGGGGCCTTCGATGTCAGCGGTACTCAGGCGTTCTGCCTCGACGGTGGGGCGGCTTCCAACGTCACGGTCACAGGAGCAAGCGCCGACCTGACGTTGTCCACGGGGAACACGACGGTTGCTGGCGATGTGCTTGTGACGGCCGGTACTTCGTCCACGGCCACGACGGTCGGCGGTGGTGTCACGGTCACGGCTGGTGGCGGCGCGACGACCGGAGCGGGCGGCCCTGTTTCGGTCACGGGTGGTACCGGTGGTGCTACGGATGGGAGCCTTGGTGGTGACGTCACCATTTCTGGTGGTGTCAGCTCAGCGACCAACGGAACCGGCGGTGCTGTTCTCATCGACGGTGGTGCTGAAAGCGGAACGGGCGCCGAAGGTGCCATCAGCATCGGTTCGCTGCAAGCCGGCGCGATGCTCATTGGTGTCAACGGCGGCGGTACGCGGATCGCGGATTCGATGGCGTTGGGTTCGACCGGAACCATGAGCATGACCTCCGATGGCGTCATGTCCCAAAACGCCAACGCGAGTTTGGACGTGAACGTCACGGGGGCCTACACCCTAGACGCCACCACGACCTAAACAAACA
>Ga0307377_10008651_pt1 | contig 10290 bp, 6 predicted proteins | sample TR3MG_FD_202535 | JGI IMG/M metagenome (GOLD analysis project Ga0307377, IMG submission 202535) | Soil microbial communities from Risofladan, Vaasa, Finland - TR-3 | ecosystem: Environmental > Terrestrial > Soil > Coastal area > Acid sulfate soil | place: Finland: Risofladan, Vaasa | collected... | reverse complement strand
TTCCTTTAGATACCCTAATGCTTCTGTGTACCTATTAATTGCTTTGTTATAATCAGATTCTTCTTTTAGTATTCTATCCGCGTCATCTAAAATTATAAACAACTTCTCTTCTTTCCTCAAATTTTCATTTCTTTTTTGTTCGTATTCGAATCTTCTTTTATCCAGTTCTCTTGCGGTTTCAATAATTTCATCTTTTTCTTTAAAATATATCGTATCTTGTAGGCTTTTTAGCTGGTCCTCCCTTTTTTGTCTTATAATAACTTCTTCTTCTTCCCGCGACTGCTTATTTTCTATATTTTTGATAAAGTTGATAACTGGTTGAATATAAGAATCCCATTCAATGGATTTAAACAATTCAATTGCTTTCTGAAATTTATTAACCGCTTGATCGTATTTCTTCTCTCTTTCCAATTTTTTACCAAAATCCACTAAATTAAATGCTTCAATTTGTATTTTTTCTTCATCTCTATAGATATTTGTCCTTATCCCTTCGTACTCATCAGTAGGTTCTTTAGTAAATATTGGTTCTATTTGTTTCTGAGTTCTAAATTGTTCATACTCTTTTTTGTCATTTTTTAATTTTTCAATAATTAGGTTGATACTCTTTGTTTGGTCGTGCCACCCTATAGAATTCAATAATTTTACAGCGTTTTCGTAATTCTCGATTGCTTTATCGAAATTCTTATCGTTTTCAAAAAACTTTGCATTATCAATAAACTTAAACGCGTCGTTTTGTATTTCTTGCTCTTGCTGTTTCATCTCTTTAAACTTCTTTAATTCTTCAGCTTTTACTACACTTTTCTTTTCTCCAAACGCGCTAACAATCTGTGGTTTAATTTCTTTATGAATATTATCTTGTTCTTGGCCTTCCCCAATTTTGGTTTTGGTCACTGCTTTATGGTGTTTTAAATTTTCTGATAATGTTATTAGTTTGCTTTGTAAATTACTTAATTGAGCTTCAGTCCAACCTGTTTGAATTAGCAATTTGATTGCTGCCTTATATTGTTCAATTGCGTTTTCCAAAAATCCATCTATCTCTAATTTTTGAGCTCCATCCAACAAAGAAAAAGCTTGTTCTTGTAATTGCTCAAGTTGATTTTTTGCGCTTGCTTGATTATATGATATCTCTTGTTTTGCAAAATCTTTTAATTCTTCGATCCTAGAATATATATCACTTATTTTATCCATCAAAAAGCCGCTATTTTTAAGATAAGTTGCTGCTAAATCATAACTCTCCACAGCTTTTTCAAAATTTTTTTCATTCTCAAATTTTTGCGCTAAATTGAGATACTTTAAAGCTTCTTGAGCAAGTTCTTCATTTCCCTCCATCTTTATCTAAAAACCTCTTTTAATATTTCATAAAAAGTATAAGTGAAGCGTGTATTTATTGTTAGTTTCTACAATAAATTAAACCGATTTATTAATTAAACTTTTTATATTTAGATGATTAATTTTACTATTAAAAACTAACCTTTAAACTCATTTTGAAAAAGTTAAGAAGAGGAGCTTTCGTGAAAAGCAATAATTTTCAGATTATAGTCGATATTGAACCGATCTCGAGAAGGCTCTTCTACACCGAGAATGAAACCTTTTACGAATTACTGATCAATTCAGGTATCCGTGTGCAGTCCATTTGTGGTGGTAACGGAACATGCGGAAAGTGTAAAATAGTGGTTCAAGAAGGAAAGAATTTTTTAAATCCGCCAACAAACTCTGAAATGAAATATTTCACGCAGTCGGAGATTAGAGAAAACTGGCGGTTAGCTTGTCAATGTAGAGTAAAAAAAACCCAAATTCAGTCAGTTGAAACACATCAACCACCCCAGTTTAGAATCTTTCTTCCCAAAGATCTACTAGTCGAAGATTTTAAGATATTGACATCGGGAAAATCTAAAAAAATAAACCTTAATCCGAATGTAAAGAAAATTTTTGTTGAAATTAATAAACCAAATTTAAAAAACCCTGTTCCTGATATTGAAAGAATTTTATCTTCTCTTTCGTCAATTAAGGATAATAAAGGAATGCATAGTGATGTTTCGTTTGAAATCGATACCATAAGAAAAATTCCCCTAGTTTTAAGAGAAGACCAGCACCGTATTTCATTAACATTATACAATAATAAGAAATTTATAGACTGCGAAGCAGGTAATAAAACCGAAGATTGTTTCGGAATCGCATTTGACATTGGAACTACTACTCTTGTTGGGTATTTAATCAATTTGCTCAATGGAAAAGTATATTCAATTGCATCAGCTCTTAATCCACAGACAGCCTACGGGGAAGATGTTGTTTCGCGTATAACATACACAAAAGATAATCCCGCGGGACTTGTAAAACTAAATTCTGTTCTGATTGAATCTTTAAACTCAATAATAGAAGAAACATGTACTAATGCTAATGTTTCAGCTAGTCAAATATATGAGGCAACAATCGTTGGAAATTCGGTTATGCATCATCTATTCCTCAATATAAATCCTACATATATCGGCTTAAGTCCTTATGTGCCCGCGCTAAAGAGTGACTTAAACATAAAGGCCAAAGATGTTAATCTTGAGATTTCTAGAAGCGGATATGTTTATTTATTACCATTAATTGCGGGATTCGTTGGAGCTGACACAATGGGAGTAATTATTTCATCAGAAATTGATGAAGAACCAGAATTAACATTAGCAATTGATGTTGGGACTAATGGTGAATTGGTGATAGGGAATAAGGACGTACTTTTTACGGGATCTTGTGCAGCGGGATCTGCCTTAGAAGGTGCTCATATTAACCACGGCATGCGAGCCGCAGCAGGGGCTATTGACACTCTAAAAATTGACCCGATTGATTTTGGTGTTGAATATACCACAATTAATAACAGAAAACCCATAGGTATTTGTGGTTCTGGTATTATTGATGCAGTAGCCGAAATGTTACGAGCGAAACTGCTTACCAAAAGTGGTAACTTTAATAAAGAATTCATAGACCACGAGCGTATAGTAAAAGAAGAGAAAAACTTTAAATTTATATTAGTAAATAAAGATGACACCCCAATTAAGAGACACATTACGATTTCACAAAGTGATGTAAGAGAAGTACAAATGGCAAAAGGGGCGTTCTTCTCTGGAGCACGCTTGATTTTAAACCATTTAAATCGTGTAAACAACTCCGAACTAGAAATTAAACAGATTCTTTTAGCTGGAGCATTTGGAAATTACATCAATAGAAGTAACGCGAAATTTATAGGGATGATTCCCGAAATTCCTGACGAAAAACTTTTTCAAATTGGTAACGCAGCAGGGATCGGAGCGCAAAATTGTTTATTAAATGTAGATTTAAGAAAAAAAGCGCGAAAATTACAGGAAAAAATAAAATATGTCGAAATAGCAATTGAAAAAGATTTCCAAAAAGAATATGCTTCAGCAATGTATTTTCCTCATTTAAACTTAAATCTATTTCCTAGTCTGAAAGAATATGCGGATATTCCAAAGAGATGAATCCCTTTAGAATTAGTACTTCACTTTTTAAGAACTTGAAAGCATCCGCATTTTGATTCAGAAAAAATTAAAATTTATACAATTTAACCTATAGACCAGAAACCTTTAATAATTAAGATTTATTCTATGAAAAGAGGATAAAAGTATTTAAGAGATAAATATATTAAATTTTTATCTTAAATAGTATTAATATTTTAAAAAGAATTAAATAAATAGAATTTAATAATAAAGATAATAAATTATATTCAATTAAATTTTGTAATAATTTAATTATAATATTCAAGGTAGAGGTCTTTTATGTCAAGTTTTAAATTAAAAGTTTTACTCACGGGTGCTGCTGCTGTCGGAAAGACGAGTCTGGTTCAGAGGTTTATTAAAAACCGATTCGCGGCAAACTACAAATTAACAGTTGGAGTAGACATTCTCACCAAAGACGTAGAATTTAAACCAGGCGAAGTAGCAACTTTAAGCATATGGGATATTGGTGGTCAACAAAGGTTCGAATTCATCCGATCAACTTTCTACAAGGGAGCTGCTGGCGCTTTATTAGTTTTTGATTTAACAAGAGAACAAACTTACATCGAAACAAGAAAATGGCTAACAGAAATACGACAATTTAGCAACGAAAACATACCATTTGTATTAATTGGGAATAAAGCAGATTTAATTGAAGATGTCGGAGAAGTAATAGATAGAGACGAGGCTCGGGCTTTTGCTGAGAAGGAGGGTAGTATTTACATTGAAACTTCAGCAAAATCAGGTATTAATGTTGACGACTCCTTTACTGAACTTACACGTAGAATTGTTGAGTCAAGAACTCAATAATCTTACCTAATTCTTTTTATAAATCTAAAATATAAGTTTTACCCTTAAGTGCGAGAAAGCACATTCCTTTAGGAGTGTGAGAAATCGCACATTATTAAAATCAGTAAATTAGCTCTATCATTATTTTTAAAAATTTAAAAATAATACAATTAAATAGATGATTCGAGCAATAAAAGTCAGGTTATATCCTAACCAAGAACAAGAAGAAATATTAAGTAAGACGTTCGGTTGTTGTCGATTCATTTATAACAAGATGCTTGAAGAGAGAAAGCAAGTTTATGAGCAATTAAAAGATGACAAACAAGCTCTTTATAATTATAAGTATAAGACCGAACCACAATATAAGCAAGAACACGAGTTTCTAAAAGAAGTGGATTCTAAAGCACTTCAATCCGAATGGAGACATCTTAAGTCTGCTTACGATAATTTCTTCAGAAATATCAAGAAAAAAACTAAAGGGAAAAAAGGATTTCCTAAGTTTAAATCCAAGAGATCAAAACAATCTTATACCACCTATAACATCAACAGTAATTGCAAGATAGCTTTTGAGAATAAGAAAATAAAGCTTCCTAAGATAAAATCTTGGATAAATTACAGAGATGATCGAAATTTTAGCGAAGATATTAAACACATCACGGTTTCGAAAACAAAAAGCGGAAAGTATTATGCAAGTATCATAATAGAAATCCATCTTGATATCGAACCAAAACAAAAAATTCATGATGATAAGATTATTGGATTCGATATGAGTGCGTCTAAATTTCTGATAACCAAAGAATTAGAACTCTCAAACCCAAGATTTTATCGAAATGAGGAACTAAAATTAAAAAAACTCCACAGAGAAGTAAGCAGAAAAAAGAAGGGATCGAATAACCGAAATAAAGCAAGATTGAGATTAGCCAAATTATATGAAAAGGTCAACAGTCGAAAAAAAGACTGGATTCATAAAGTAAGTCACTTATTATCCGAACACTTCGATTGTATCATTTTAGAAGACTTGAATGTAAAAGGGATGCAGAAATTCAATTCTGGACTCTCTAAATCCGTTTCGTTGGATTTTTCGTGGAATCAGTTTGTAAACATTTTAAAATATAAAATGGAAGCAAAAGGAAAACATTTAGTCGTAATTGATAGGTATTTTCCCAGCTCTAAATTATGCTCTAAATGTTATTTTAAAAATAATGAACTACAGTTAAATGATCGGGAATGGACATGTCCTACATGTAATTCAGAGCACAATAGAGATATAAATGCGTCTATTAATATTAGAAACGAAGGATTAAGAGACCTTAAAAAACAACAAGATATCACAATCATTAGTAATACTAATGTAGCGGTAGGGACTACCGTGAATGCGTTTGGAGAGGATGTAAGACTGATGTTAGGTCAGCAATTCTCAATGAATTACGAATCCAAGCCCTTAAGAGCGTGGTAGTTCAATATGTTTGATTACATAAATTGTTTTCTTCTTCTTCAGAATTCTCACATAAATCATCGTGAATAATTTTAATGGCGTCTTCGATATTTTCTCTCTTTATGACTAAAGAGAGGTTCAATTCCTCAGTACTCTGAGTTAGGGCTTTCACATGTATCTTTTTCTTTTCTAAAGCTTGAAATATCATTACTTTTGTCAAATTTTCTAAGATCTTAAAACCTGTAACATTTATTATTGCGACCTCTTCAGATTTAATTTCAAAAAAATCTGTAAAGTAACCAGAGCTCTCTAACGCATTTACCGCTCTGATGGAATCTGTTTCCTTTACGATAAATGAGGTACTAATTTCCGAAGCACTTTGAGCAACTAAGGAGACACTTATTCTATTTTTGCTCATGACTTTAAATATTTTGGCTAAAACGCCTGGCACATCAACTAAACTCCCTGAGGATACAGTTATTATTACAGCGTCCTCAACAGTGGAAATTCCTTTGATTTCATTTTTATCTGTCATTGCAGATATTTTAGTAAATTCAACTTTTTCAAGAGGTTTGTTGAAGTTTCTCAGTTCAAGTGGAATATTTTTATTTTCAATTGCTTCAAGACATTTCGGATGAAGTATTTTTGCCCCAAAATTTGCAATATGTTTTGCTTCTTTATAGTCTAAATTTTTTATAAGCGTTGAATTTGATATGTATTTTGGATCAGTAGCTAGCAAACCATCTACATCTTTCCATAAAATTACTTTTATGTTCTTATCGTTCGCAACTTCGTATATCGAATGTGCAAGAATAGTTGCGGTATAATCTGAACCTCCTCTCCCTAAAGTGGTTGTGTATCCAATTTTATTTCTCCCTATGAAACCAGTAATAGAGATTATTATATCTTTTTTAGTGTTCTCTAGTAAAGGGATTATTAACTTTTTGACACGTACATTAGTAAATTCATAAAAAGGATAAGCGTTGTTGAACTCATCATTTGTTATTATTACCTTATTTGCTGGAATGTAAACTGATTCTAGCCCTTTACTTAAGATATATTGGTTCAAGATGTATGTTGACAAAACCTCACCGAAACTTAAGACATAATCTTTGTAATACGGTTCTAATCCGAACTCTTTAATATCCTCCAGAGTATCTTCCAATTCACTAAGTTTTTTGTCAACCCAAATTTTAGCTTTATTGTAATACTCAGAATCTTCGTTAAATATTTGTTCAATAGTATTAATATGCTTATTCTCCAAGATAGCAATATTATCATCAAGAATTTTAGAATTGTTAACATTTTGTGCCGTATTCAATAACAAATCCGTTATTCCATTAAATGCTGAAGCCACAATTATTTTTTTATCATCCTTATAAATTTCTAATATTTCAAGAATTTTCTTGAAAGCATTCTTATCAATTAAACAGCTTCCACCAAATTTCATAATAACAATTGGAGTCATAATTTACGCTGATGCAATATAAATATTTGAAGAATATTACCTCTTCTAAGTATAAAAAGAAAAAAAGCCTTATTATTATGATGGAATAATGGTTCTTTATCTTAAGGATTTTTCCTTAGAATTCTAAAAATCTTTAAAATAAGGTATAAAAATAAGAGATTTCAGGTAAGATTATCTATCCAGTAATTTTTCAGTTTCTTTAATTTGTTCATTAATATTTTTTTCAATTGTAGATAACTTCTTCTTCTTTTCCTCAAGTTCTTCTCCAGTGATTTCCCCTGTAAGTTCCTTCATGTCAAAATCCAACGACATTTTGATTATGGATGCTTTCTTTATTTTTAGATCCATTAAAGATTTTTCTAAACCTACTTTTTGCTCTGCATCGGTAACTACCGTTTTTGCGGGTATATCAGCTGTAATTTCATTTTGCACGACATCAGGTTGAGTCTTTACACTAGGTTCTTTAGGGGGTTTAGGAGGTGTTACTTTTGGTGAGGGTTTTACTAAAGTAGTGGGGCTCACAGGCACAGGAGGTGCAGGGGGTTCTTTTAGTATCTCTGACATCTTTGGTGTTGGGATTTTAGGTATGTTCTGAATCTGAGGTGTGGCTTTCTTCCCAGGTGGTACGAATCCCGAAGGTAATTTTTTACTTACTAACTCTGTTGGTGAAATAGGTACGAGTCTTTGTGATTGGACAGGATTAGAAACATGGGCGAAAGGTGATGTCTTCAGTTTATTTTTAGCATCTTTAGGTACTACCGTTACAGTTTTTGGCCTTTGTTTTACCATAAAATCTGCGGGGTTTAAATTCAAACCTATAGCAGTTTTTTCGATTTTTGGCTGAACAAGCATCTCAGATTCATCTTGTTTTTGGATTACTACTTCTTTTTGTTCTGTCGGTTTTACTATTTTTACCAATTCTGATTCTTTTCCAGCTATTTCTACTGTTTTAGGACTATGTGGTGGAGTAACAATAGGTATTTTTGGTTTCACTAAACCTTCAACTTTAGGACTATCAGATAATGTAGGTTTTTTAAATTTAGGTGGCCCCTCTAAATGTTTAGGTGGTTCCACTTTGGGTGTGGGTGGTATTTCTATAGGTTTAGGCAGTTCTTCTTTAGGTGTGGGCGGTGTTTCTATAGGTTTAGGCGGTTCTTCTTTAGGTGTGGGCGGTGTTTCTATAGGTTTAGGCGTTTCTTCTTTGGGTGTAGGTGGTGTTTCTATAGGTTTAGGCGGTTCTTCTTTAGGTGTGGGCGGTGTTTCTATAGGTTTAGGCGGTTCTTCTTTAGGTGTGGGCGGTGTTTCTATAGGTTTAGGCGTTTCTTCTTTGGGTGTAGGTGGTTCTTGAACTGGTCCTGTTTGAGGTGTACTAGCTGCTTGAAGCATGGTTTTAATTTTTTGCGATTTTTCATAAAATTCCTTTCCAAGAGAATCATCTCCTAATTCAATGCATAGATCACTTATTTTCTCAAAGTAGCTTGCAGCTTCCTCAAATTCTGCATTTTCTAAAGCTTTAAAAGATTTTTCTGTTAAAATATCTCTCTCTAATAATGGTTGCAATAGAGGTGAAACTTCTGCGCTCATTTCAAGTATATCAGCAATGATAGTTATCATTTTATCTCGATTTCCTGAATCCTTTGCAATCATAGAATATGTTTTTAATCCTAATATCTTCTCTATTTGTTCTGGTTTCATAGCATCGTCTAAGTCTTGTTTATTGCCAATTACAGAAGTATGTGCTTGAGCGGCTTGTTCTTTTATGAGCTCTAGGAAGAATTTACTTTTTTCTACATTTTCTAGGGTAGAATCTGTTATCAATAAAACAGCATCGCTTCCTTTAATGAAATTATTCCACAAATAGCTGAATTGTTCTTGTCCGGCAAAATCCCATAAATGAAAGTGTAGTTTTCCTATTTTGATTGTAGCGATGTCTCCTGTTATGGTCGGAATGTGTTCCATAGGAATTTCTTCAGCTTTGATTAAACGAGTTATAGTAGTTTTTCCTACGCCAGAAAACCCTACTAACGATATTTTTGGTCTTAAATTCCTATGAATTGAATCGATTGTAGGGTCAAATATCTCGAATGTTTTAGCATCAAACTTGTGTTGGAGTATGTCTTCAAATAAATTTAAAAATTCTTTTTTACACTTAATTAATTCTTTTTTAATATTCTCGAAGTTATCTGTTAACCCAGTAACAAATATAAACATTAACTCTAAATCTTTTTCTGTAATGTAAGATATTCTATATTTATAATAATCGTGATATTCTACATTTTTACCTCCTTTGGCAAAAGCGTCTTGCATCAAATCGGCTACTAATGAGGTATAAGCTGATTCCTTAAGTGCTTTTCCAAAATGACGATAATAGAGTAGCTTACCGCTTCTATAAATGTAAACCTGTCTTAGTATAATTTTTCACCCACAATACATTATCTTTTTTTAAATTCTTATTTTATTACTTTGAGATGTAATTTACCAAATCTTTAATAATTGAATATCTCTTTTCGCTACTTTTCTTTTCTTGGAAGGTATCTTTAATTTTCTGAATTTCTTTTGAAAAATCAAATAATGAAAACTCAGTAATTTCTTGTTCCTTATACTTTTCGTTTAATTTTTTCAAGAACACGGATATTGAGGGCATGTACTTAGCTAAATTCATATTTAAGCCTAATTTGGAGATTAAAATTAATTCTTTACTAAAAGTAAACAAATAGTTATACTCTTGAGCTTCTATTGCAAAGGAATTTATCTTATTTAAATTTAATTCAGCCGCTATCTCTTTAGAACTAGAGATAAGTGAGAGAATTTTATGAGGGATGACTTTCCCTTTAGAAAATTCTTTTATATTTGAAGACAATACAATTCCATATATATTTGCAATTGCACATTCAGAATTAAGCTCTGCTTTCAGCTGTGAGATGATTTCATCGTAGTTAATTTGTTTCATAATTCGATTTTTAAAATTTTTGAATAATTAATAAAGTCGAATTTATTTATATTTAATTAAATCAATATCTTAAGATTTAAGATCTGGTAATAGATATAATTTATCATAGTATTGAAAATATATAAACACCATTTTTTAGAACAAGAGTCAGATG
>Ga0307377_10008650_pt1 | contig 10291 bp, 7 predicted proteins | sample TR3MG_FD_202535 | JGI IMG/M metagenome (GOLD analysis project Ga0307377, IMG submission 202535) | Soil microbial communities from Risofladan, Vaasa, Finland - TR-3 | ecosystem: Environmental > Terrestrial > Soil > Coastal area > Acid sulfate soil | place: Finland: Risofladan, Vaasa | collected... | reverse complement strand
CTGCTTGCGACGCCGTGTCCACGTGCGCGCTGCCATAACCGTCCAGCCACGCAAAGCCCGAACCAGCGTGGGCCGTTTCACCGGAGCAGCTGCTGTTGGTACACAGCGCACCGGCGCTGATCGACCACGGCGCAGCCGTGCTGCTTTCGAAACCGGTGTTGCCAAGCAGCTGACTGCCGCTGCTGCCCGACGACAGCACGATCGACTTGGTCAGGGCATTGGTCTTGCCGCCATTGTCGGTCACGGTGAGCGAGACGTTGTAGGTGCCGCCCAGGGCGTAGGCGTGGTTTGGGCTGGTCGCCGTGGAGGTGCTCCCGTCACCGAAGTTCCAGGCACTGGACACCACGGTCCCGTCGCTGTCTGTGGACGTGTTGGTAAACGCCACGATCAGGCCATTGATGGAATCGCTGAAATTCGCCACCGGCGGCACGTTGCCGCCACCACTGGACGGATTGAACACGATATTGGTCACGGGATGCAGTTCGATCCCGTTCGGCGCGACGCCGGTCTGTCCATGCAGGAAATCGAAGAATCCGACGCCCTTGATTTCAACCGGAATGTTCACCGTATGGAAACTGGTCGTCGCGGTGTATTTGGCGTCGAACTCGCTGCGCGCATTCTGAATGCCGGACGCCAAGGGACTGCCAGCCCCCACGCAGGCCGGATCAGGAATCTCCGCGATCATCGTGTTGCCCTGGGCATCCTTGAGAACCAGGTGGTAGTCCGAGTCGCCCTCCAGCTTATATTCAACCAGGGTCGCATCGAGCACGAAGGTGGTGGTTTCGGTCGGCTGCACACGCGCATCGAGAGGCGGACTGCTCGGCGCCGTCAACGACGCCAGGTAACTGATGGTACTCGGGACCGGGTTGTTTATATCGACCAGAGACGCATCGGGATCAGTGCCGGTCTTTACCGACCAGCGTTCGACACCGCAATGCCCGCTGCTCGAATATGGAGTCGCCGCGAGCGTTTCGTGCTCCGACGGAGGTTTTGCCGGATGGTTGAAAATACTTTGAGGTGACGCCGAAGCCACCCCAGCCGTTCCGACCAGTACAGCAACAATCGAACACCACAGCGATCTGTGTTTCAACATGGAATACTCCTTTACGCATGCACGGAATGATTAAAATGGTCACGAGCGGCCATATAAAATGACCGCCAACCGGATGCCTGCAAAAAATGACGCCTTTACTTAAAAGACGTGACAACCATGTAAAAAATGCGCGGCGACCATGAGACAATCATCACAAACGACGCATTTTGATATCCAGGTTGTTCAAGATATTCGCCACCGGAGCATGTAAAACTGCCATTCCGTGGCAAGTGAAACCTTGCAAGTGCACTCGAAGCCTGATTTACGGAAACTATTGATGGGGTCCATAACAGAGCCTTTACCAGCACTCTTCGACTTCCTCGCTCCTCAAAGCCGTGGCCATCCATGGCCACTCCCCGCGTGCGCTACGCTACGCCTGCCCCGAGCTCATCGAAGAGCCCAGAGCCTTACCCCGGACTCGATCCGGTGGCAAACGGGCTTTCGTACTATTTGCAGTCCGAATCAACAAGGGAAATTTCGAATAACCTGACTCTTCGCACCTGCAGGAGCACACCTTGTGCGCGAAAGCACGGTGCCATGCGGGGCGACATGAGGTTCGCGCACAAGGTGCGCTCCTGCAAATCGGGGTTATCCGATGTGCCCCAAGCGGAAGTGAACCATTACTGCAGCTTTCGTCTGCGAGGTTAGCTTGGTCCGATCCGGACTTTTCATGCGTATCCGTCTTTTCCATATTTCCCATTTTTAAGATCGCTGTCCATGGGAATTTTTCTCAGACCGCAGTCATCAAATTTTCATACTCCGCATGATTGAATGCAAGGTTCTGCGGCCGTGCATTCGGACACATGATCCATGGATTATCTGAACCCATCATGTGTCGCACGTTCATTCCATGACGATCGACGGCGCGCGGGCATTCGGCCGACTGAGTCGGGACTTGTCCGGATGTCGACTGGCGCGACCTGCTCCGAGCGAAGCCCCGCTTTGGCAGCGGACTGCCTTGCGGGCTAGAGGGCATCTCGAATAGCCATGGTTCATGGCACTTGCAGCGCACTTGCGGGAGCGGCTCCAGCCGCGATGCCCTTGCACCGACCAAGCCAGAAGCATCGCGGCTGAAGCCGCTCCCACAAGTGCGCTCCTACAAATTGGCGAACGGGCTTTCGTGCTGTTTGCGGACCGCATCAACAACCCCACCATCAGGGCATCGTCAGCTCGCATCGGACGGTCACACCATCCGCGCGGCGCGGCCGCTCAGCTGACGCCGCGCACCCGCAACGTCAGGCCCTTCAGGAAATTCCGCAGCACTTGATCGCCGCACAAGCGGAAATTCTTGTGCCCGGGCTGGCGGAACAGTGCGTTCAGTTCGGGCTTGGAAATCGGGAAGCCGGCGTCGGCGAGGATCTGGTGCATATCCACGTCCTTCAGCTCGAACGCGACGCGCAATTTCTTCAGCACCACGTTGTTGGTGACGCGTTTCTCCACCGGGCGCGGCGGCAGGCTTTCGTCGCGGCCGCGGCGATGGAACACCAGCCCGTCCAGGAAGTGCGCCAGCACCGCGTTGCTGCATTCGACGTAGCCCGGCTCGCCTTCCTTTTTCAGGAACGCCTGCACATCGGCTTTCCCGATCGGGAAAGCCGTATCCGCCAGTTGGGTGATCTCGACCACCTTGCCGTCGCTCAGGTCGAGCATGTAGCGGATGGAGCGCAGTACGTCGTTGTTGATCATGGTCAAGCTCCAGCAGCCTGTCGGGCTTTGGTGGTCGAGGCGAGAATTCGGCTGTGTGAGGACAGATTTTCGACGCTTCGCCGGCCCATAGTGGTTCTATGGGCCAAGAAGCGGCGGAAATATGGACCGCACAGACGGATTCGCAGACCGGCCGACCAACGGTCCGACAGGCTGCTAAAGGTTCCAGTCGGCCATGTTACCTTGCCCACCCATGAGCGAACCGCTGCATACCCTTGTCGGCATCTGCCGGCACGTCGAGGAGATCAGGAAAAGCCGCTTCCTCGCCCAGGCCGCCCCCGTGGACTCGGCCGGGCAGGCGCTGGCGTTCGTCAGCGCGGCAGGCGATCCGACCGCCACGCACAATTGCTGGGCCTATCGCATCGGCCAGGACTACCGTTTCAATGACGACGGCGAACCGGGCGGCACGGCCGGGCGGCCGATCCTGCAGGCGATCGAAGGCCAGGGCATGGACCGCGTGGTGGTGCTGGTGACACGCTGGTTCGGCGGAACCAAACTGGGCGCAGGCGGGCTGGTGCGCGCTTACGGCGGCACCGCCGCCGAGTGCCTGCGCTGCGCCGAGCGCGTACCGATCGTGGCGATGGCGCGGCTCGGCCTGCATTGCGATTTCGCCACGCTGGCCCTGCTCAAGGCCCGGCTGAAAGAGCTGCAGGCCGAAGTCGCGCAGGAAACCTTCGGTACCGACGGCGTCGAACTGCAGGTGCAGCTACCGGAGCACCGGGTCGATGAAGCCCGCCTGCTGATCAGCAACATCAGCCGCGGGCGCAGCGAAGCTGACCGGCTCGATTGAGGTTGGCTGGATTGAAGCTGGCTTGATTGAGGCCGGCTGGATTGAGGCATGCTGGATTGAATCCGACTGCGCGCGCCCCACCTTGGTAGGAGCGCACCCTGTGCGCGAATGCTTTTGATCTGTATCAGAGCATTCGCGCACAGGGTGCGCTCCTACAAATCGGGGTGATTCGAGGTGCCCATGAGCGACATCAAAACCGACACACCCCGCCCGCTCCGTCGCCTCGGCGCCTTGCGCGAACTGTGGCCGTTCCTGAAACCGCACCGCATGCTGGCGATCGGCTGGCTGGTGTTTCTGGCGCTGTCGTCGGGCGCATCGCTAGTGCTGCCGATGGCGTTTCGCCACATCATCGACCAGGGTTTCGGCCATTCCAGCCTGACCGTGATCAACAGCACCTTCATCGCCCTGTTCGGCGTGGCGCTGGTGCTGGCGTTCGCCACCGCCGCGCGCTACTTCTGCATCACGCTGCTGAGCGAACGGGCACTCGCCTCCTTGCGCAGCACGCTGTATGCGCACGTGATCCGGCTCGATGTCGGATTCTTCGAACGCAGCCGCGTCGGCGAGCTGCTTTCCCGCCTCAGCGCCGATACCGAAGTGGTGCAGGCGCTGATCGGCTCGGGCGTGTCGGTGGCGCTGCGCAGCGCGGTGATGCTGGTGGGCGCGGCGGCGGCGATGGTCTGGACCGCGCCGTCGCTGGCCGGGCTGACCGCACTGGTGATTCCGGCGGTGATGTTGCCGATCCTGTTGTTCGGCCGGCGCGTGCAGAAACTGTCGCGGGCCAGCCAGGACCGGCTGGCCGATGCGGCGGCCATCGCCAACGAAACCCTGAATGCCTCCACCGCGGTCAAGGCCTACGCCCGCGAGGACATCGAGAGCACGCGCTACGGCACGGCGATCCTGCGCGCACTGGCCACCGCGCGTCGACGCATCGGCACGCGCGCGCTGCTGACCCTGGCGGTGATCGTGCTGGTGTTCGGCGCGATCACCCTGGTGCTGTGGGCCGGCGCCCGCCACGTGCTGGCCGGCACGCTGGATGCCGGCGTGCTGGGCCAGTTCGTGCTGTACGCGATCTTCGCTGCCGGCTCGGTGGCCGGCCTGTCCGAGGTGTGGGGCGACGTGCTGCGCGCCGCCGGTGCGATGGAGCGCATCGGCGAACTGCTGGCCGAGCGTGCCGAAGTGACCGGCCCGGCGCAACCCGCGCCGCTGCCGCGGCCGGTGCGCTGCGCGCTGCAGTTCGACCACGTGACGTTTCACTACCCGACCCGGCCCCACACGGCGGCACTGGGGGATTTCACGCTCGCGATCGAACCCGGCGAGACGGTGGCACTGGTCGGTCCGTCGGGCGCGGGCAAGAGCACTGTGTTCTCGCTGCTGCTGCGTTTCTTCGACCCGCAGTCCGGCAGCGTGCGGCTTGACGGCATCGACCTGCGCGCACTGAGCCTGCCCGATCTGCGCGGCGCCATCGCGCTGGTACCGCAGGAGACGGTCATCTTCAGCGGCACGGCGGCCGACAACATCCGCTTCGGCCGGCAGGAGGCCAGCGACGAGGAAGTGCGCGAAGCGGCCCGCGCCGCCGAGGCGCACGACTTCATCAGCGCGCTCGACAGCGGCTACGAAGCCGAGATGGGCGAGCGCGGCGTGCGCCTGTCCGGCGGCCAGCGCCAGCGCATCGCGATCGCCCGCGCGATCCTGCGCGACGCCCCCCTGCTGCTGCTGGACGAAGCCACCTCGTCGCTCGACGCCCAGTCCGAAGCCGCGATCCAGCAGGCGCTGGAACGCCTCGAAAAAGGCCGCACCACCCTGGTCATCGCCCACCGCCTCGCCACCGTGCAGCGCGCCGATCGCATCGTCGTCCTCGATGGCGGCCGCATCGTGGCGCAGGGCACACACGAGAGCCTGCTGGCCGAAGGTGGGTTGTATGCGGAGCTGGCAAGGTTGCAGTTCGTGGCGTGAGGAGCGACTGCTCGCCAGAATCCAGGCTGACCGTCACCTCAGCGGAGACTGTTAGGCCAGCACCTCGTCGAAGGCCCGGTTGTCGAAGATCTCGATCAGCGCGGTATCGGTGACGCTCATGTGGACGTCTTCCGTCGGGTGTCGTGGCGGCACGCCAGGTCACGCAACGATCCGGACGTGCGCAACGCGGCGTATTTACCTGCCCGTGAGCGCGGCCAGCTGGGCAGGATAGCGGTCACCCACGACCTCGATCCGGGCCAGTTCCGCCTCGATCTGTTGCAACTCCGCGGCGGTCAGCACCACGTCGACTGCAGCGAGATTTTCCTGCAGGCGATGCAACTTGGTCGTGCCCGGAATCGGCACGATCCACGGTTTGCGTGACAGCAGCCAGGCCAGCGCGATCTGCGCGGGCGTGACCTGCTTCACTGCGGCGATCGCGCCGAGTCGATCAACCAGTGCCTGGTTGGCCGCGCGTGCCTCGACCGAGAACCGCGGCACGATGCTGCGGAAGTCGTCCTTGCCGAAGGTCGTGCCCGCGTCGATCTTGCCGGAGAGGAAGCCCTTGCCGAGCGGGCTGAACGGCACGAAGCCGATGCCCAGCTCCTCGCAGGTCGGCAGGATCTCCGCTTCGGGTTCACGCCACCACAGCGAGTACTCGCTTTGCAGTGCCGCCACCGGATGCACCGCGTGCGCGCTGCGGATCGAGGCCACGCCCGCTTCGGAAAGACCGAAGTGCCCGACCTTGCCTTCGGCGATCAGGTCCCTGACCGCACCGGCCACCTCTTCCATCGGCACGGCCGGGTCGACGCGGTGCTGATAGAACAGATCGATGCGCTCGGTCTTGAGCCGCTTCAGCGCCGCCTCGGCCACGGCCTTGATGTGCTCGGGGCGGCTGTTGACGCCGCCGCGCCGTTCGCCGGTCTGCAGGTCGATGTCGAAACCGAACTTGGTCGCGATCACGACCCGGTCGCGCACCGGCGCCAGCGCCTCGCCCACCAGTTCCTCGTTGACGAACGGGCCATAGGCTTCGGCGGTGTCGAAGAAGGTGACGCCGCGTTCCACCGCCGCGTGCATCAGCGCGATCATGTCCTGCCGGTTGCCCGCCGGCCCATAGGCGGAGGTCATGCCCATGCAGCCCAGGCCGATCGCCGAAACGGTCAGACCGGCGTTGCCGAGAGTGCGCTTTTCCATCGTCTTGCTCCTGCCGAATTGAGGAATGCGACTAGTCTGGGCTCCCGACCGTTACTTGATTAGACGGGACAATTCGAATGCACCTATGATTTCAATTCATCAATGGGCAGCGCGCGCATGGCTCGCGAGAACTACAACGACCTGCTGGCCTTCCTCACCGTGGCGCGCGAGCGCAGCTTTACTCGTGCCGCGGCCCAGCTCGGCGTGTCGCAGTCCGCCCTCAGCTACACCATCCGCGGACTGGAGGCGCGGCTGGGCCTGCGCCTGCTGACCCGCACCACGCGAAACGTGGCACCCACCGAAGCGGGCGAGCGCCTGTTCGACACGCTTGCGCTGAACTTCGAGGACATCGATGCCGCCCTCGCCAGCCTGAGCGAGCTGCGCGACAAACCCGGTGGCACCATCCGCATCAACACCGGCGAGCATGCCGCCACCACCATCCTGTGGCCGGTGTTGCGAAAACTGCTGCCGAACTATCCGGACATCCGCGTCGAGGTGATAAGCGATTCCACCCTGACCGACATCGTGGCGGGCCGTTTCGATGCCGGCATCCGCCTGGGCGAGCAGGTGGCGCAGGACATGATCGCCGTACCGATTGGCCCGCCGATGCGGATGGCGGTGGTCGGCTCGCCGGACTACCTGGACTCCCACCCCGCGGTCAAGACACCGCGCGACCTCACCGGCCACGACTGCATCAACATCCGCTTCCTCACCCACAGCGGCCTGTACCCGTGGGAGTTCGAAAAGGACGGCCACTCGCTCAACGTGAGGGTGGAAGGGCGGCTGGCCTTCAACGACGTCCGCCAGATCCTCACCAGTGCGCTCGACGGCTTCGGCCTGGCCTGCCTGCCCGAGGACCGGGTGTTGGCACACATCGCCGAGGGCAGGTTGCGGCGCCTGCTCGCGGACTGGTGCCCGCCCTTCCCCGGCTACCACCTCTACTACCCGAGCCGGCGACAACCGTCGCCCGCGTTTTCACTGCTGGTGAATGCGCTGCGCTGCGAAGGCTGACACTGGCCCGCAGTTGCTGCTCGACGAAGCCTTCCAGGCGCTCGACAGGTCATCCGAAGCGGCCCCCCCAGCAGACGCTGGAGCGTCTGGAAAAAGGCCGCACCAGGCTGGTGATTGCCCACCGTCTCGCCACCATGCAACGCGCCGACCGCATCGGCATTTTGGCGGGAAGTCGGTGCGAGCGTTGGCTGGGGCGCATAGCGCAAGCGATCGGCGTCGTAACCCGATGCGATATGCACGCCTCCCGCGATGATCACGGTCGCCAGCATGAGGCCCGCAAATTTTCCGGGTCGGAGCAGCTCGTGGGACTGGTATTCGTAGGCGATGGCCAATGCGGCGATCCAGGCCACACCGAAGCTCGATCCGCCCAGTACATCCGACAGCCAGTGTGCGCCAAGATAGAGACGGGAGAACATGACCAAGCCGACCAACATGACGGTCAAGGCGATGACGGCCTTGCGCAAACCGGCGCCCGTATTGCGGCACAGCAGAAACGCCAGAAACCCGTAGACGACCACGCTCATCGTGGCATGCCCACTCGGGAAGGAAAACTGTTCGATCCCGCCATAGAACGCCCCGGGACGCGGACGATGCAGTGCCACCTTCAATACCTTTGCCAGCACTTCGGCGACGCCGATGGCGGCGAGCCAATATCCAGCCGTCAACCAGAGTCGCCAGCCAAGGAACCACGCCAACGCGACGAGAATCACCGGCAGCAGGACTTGCGCGTCACCCAGCTCCGTGACGGCAATCATCACTCTGTCCATTACCGGAGTGCGAAGTGACTGCAGCAGGTGATACGCGAAGACATCCGCATCGACCAGCGGATCGTGACTGATCACGTCCTCCAGCACGCCGAAAAACAGCCAGGCACCGCCCACGACGAGCACCGCCGCAGCCAAGAGAAACCATTTGGGGCTGCCCGCGCTGATGAGCCACGTCACAATGGCCTTCCTTCGCAGTGGCCGGGTTTTCATCGGGACCCCTTTTAGGAATGTCTGAATAAGTCGTCATCCCGGCGAAAGCCGGGATCCAGTGACTCCGCAACTCCATGAAGGCACTGGATTCCGGCTTTCGCCGGATTGACGAACGGAAGCTTATTCAGACATTCCTTTACGCCTTTTACGAAAACGCGGCCTCGTCGATTCGACGAGGCCGCGCATGCCAGTGGAGCGTTTGTCCATTTATCGCCGGTGCGGGAGGCCCGTGCGACATGTCATTGGCTATGGATGCCCGCCACGGCCGTTGTTCTTGTCTTTCTTGTCCTTGTTCTTGTCGGCAGGCTGGCCCTTCCCGCCCTTGTTGTCAGTACCGCGGGCTTTCTGTGCAGGCTGCGGACGTTGCGGTTGCTGCTTCGCTTTCTGCAGTTGTTGCTGGACAGTCTGCTGCTGCCGGGCTTTCTGTTGCTGTTGCTGCTGAACATTCTGCTGCTGCAGGGCCTTCTGCCGTTGTTGTTGCTGGACGTTCTGCTGCTGCCGGGCTTTCTGCTCCTGTTGCTGCTGGACATTCCGCTTCTGTACGGCATTCCGCTGCTGTTGCTGCTGAACATTCCTCTGCTGCTCGGCATTGCGCTGCTGCTGCCGGACGTTCTGCTGCTGCTCGGCATTGCGTTGCTGTTGCTGCTGCCGGTCACGCGATTCCGTACCCTGGCGACGCTGTTCAAGAATCTGCCGGCTCACCGCTTCGCGTGGCTGGTAGCGGTAACTGCGGGCCTCGATCGAGCGCTGTTGATCCATCTGGCGGGGATAACGGCTGCCGGTGTAATTCCGTTGATACGTCGGCAACGGTGCGGGACTGGGCACGGAGCGACGGTTCCAGTTATCCCATCCGCTGCGCTGGCGTTCCCAGTCGCGGCCCCAGTGTTCGCCCCAGCGTGGGGCGTCGTCGGCACGCCAGCCGCGAAAATAAGCGGGCGGGCGGCGATAGTAGCGCACCGGAATGCGCAGTATGAACAAGGGCACATAGGCAGGTGAAATCATGTCCCATGGGCCGTTGTACCAAGGGCTCGAATACCAGTTGTCGTCCAGATATACCCAGTACAAGCCATCGTAGAAGAAGTAGTTCGAATCCACTCGCGGGTCGTAATAGACCGGATAGCCCGGAATGCGAACCAGCGTCGGATACGTCGACATCACGAATCCGAGGCTGACGCCGCGGTTTCCGATGCTGATGCTCATCTGGGTCTGGGCCCGAGCCTGGGTTGGGACCGCCGCAGAGAGGAGTATCGCCATGGCAAGAATTACGTAACGCATCGTCTGAACTCCCATTGGATGAATCGTTGTCGCCATCACCTCATAACAGTCGCCACTTGCTCGTTCCTCCCGCTGCGCTGGAGATAGGGAAAGCCACCGTAGTTCGTTGCCGGAGCGGCCGACTTGATCATGATCAACAAGTCGCGCGATGGCGGCGTGATCGTGTGCGGTCGCAAACAGGGGTTTCGTCGGCGGCCGGCCCCGACTTCACGTGGCAGCGAGGCAGGCTTCACGGCGACAGAACGAAAGCGCGACGTACGCTTGCGAAAATGGAATGGAGGAAATCAATTCGACTTGATT
>Ga0307377_10008649_pt1 | contig 10295 bp, 16 predicted proteins | sample TR3MG_FD_202535 | JGI IMG/M metagenome (GOLD analysis project Ga0307377, IMG submission 202535) | Soil microbial communities from Risofladan, Vaasa, Finland - TR-3 | ecosystem: Environmental > Terrestrial > Soil > Coastal area > Acid sulfate soil | place: Finland: Risofladan, Vaasa | collected... | reverse complement strand
ATTTTGGAAACGATAGAAAATTTGCAATAACAGACGGACTTAAAAAATGTGCCTCTGAATTAGGTATTGCAAGCGATGTTTATAGTGAAAATGACTATAATGATAATGTAGTATCAATGGCAAATGATTTAATAAATGATATTGATAATACGCCAACAAAAGAAGAATTTGAAAACTTTAAAAAACAAATAAAAGAACTAGGCATTGATGAAGAAAAACTATTATTAGCTTTAGGAAAAGAAAAACTTGAAGACTTTACAATAGATGAAATTAAAAGAGTTATAAAACAAAAAAAAGCCAAAATAGAAAAAGAAAAAATTCTAAACTCATCTAAAAATGAAGAAAAAAATAATTTAGACGAAAATTTAGACAATAATAAAATATCAAAACCTAAACAAGAAGCTCCAAAGATAATTCAAGGAGAAACTGAAACAATTGATAACTCAAAAGAAATAACTGATAATATTGTAGATATAAAAGCAGATGAACCAGAGCAGGAAAGTGTTTTTGATATTATAAAAAATGATAAATTATTTAATGAAAATTAAAATAAATATATGAGAGTCATAAAATTTAGAGCTTGGGATGGTAAAAAAATGTATCAAGTTCATCAATTACAAAATGATGATGAGATGTGCTTAACAGATGTTTGTGTATGGGAAGAAAATTTAGATGAAAATAGATCTGATTTAGTAAAATTGGGTTGCACTCATAATGGATGTAATTTACAAGATTTAATTTATAATAAAGTAGAATTAATGCAATATACAGGTTTTAAAGATGAAGATGGTGAAGATATATACGAGGGAGATATTTTAAAAATATATGGATACTCAAACAGAGGATTTAATTCTGGGAATACTGAGTATATAGTTGAAGTTTCCTTTATTAATGGTTGTTGGTATTGTAGTAAGGGAAATGGTAAATCTTTATATAACTATATAACAATAGATTGGGCAAGAATAAAAATAATAGGAAACAAATTTGAAAATTATAATTTGATTAAAGGTTAGGGTTATGATATAATATAAATATTAAAATACTAATATTATATTATGTCTAAAAGAGGAAGTGAAGAATGGAAAAATAAAATTGGATTAGCGAACCGTGGTGTATGGATAAAGTTTAATTGTTTTAATTGCGGTAAAGAAAAAGAAGAAAAACAATCACATTATAAAAAAAAGAAAAGACATTTTTGTTGTATGAAATGTTATAAAGAATTTACTAGGACACTTCCCATGATAGAACAGAATGCTTATAAGGGTATAAGAAAAGAAGGACAATCAAAACAGGTTTATCATAGAAATTATTGTAAAAGAAATCCAAAAAGAATAGCACATCTAAAAGCGAGAAGGTACGCAAGAGAAAAAGGAGCTATCGGAGACCACTCCTTAGAAGAATGGGAAAATCTAAAAATAGAATTTAATAATAAATGTGCATTTTGCAGAAAGCAAGTAAAACTAACAAAAGACCATATAATACCGTTATCAGAAGGAGGAACTGATTTTATAGATAATATACAACCATTGTGTAAAAGTTGCAATAGTAAAAAATGGAAGTTTATAAAATTTGAAAATCCAGAACTTTTAAAAAATAAATTAATATAACCAAAAAATATGAGCGAATTACAAATATCTACCCAAAAAATAAAAGAAAAAGTAGAAATTCACCAATTAGAATTTACAAATATAATTAATAATTTAGAAAAAGAGTCAAAAGATTTAAAAATTATTGATAGTGAAAGTTTTGAGAATGCTAATTGTTTAAAAAACAAATTAAAAGAAGCATATAAGACTTATGAGATTTTGAGAACTGAAACAGTAAAACCCTTTAATGATTTTGTTAGTTGGATTAATAATTGCATTTTAACAGTAACAAAAAAAGGGAAAGAAATTGAAAAAACTATTTTAGATATGAAAATATTGGATTATAAAAATGAAATGAGAAATAAGCAAATTGAAGAAAATAATAGAATTGGTGATATTATTGATAATATAAACAAGTGCGAAACTACAAAAGATTTTAAAGAATATTTAGGAAAAATTGACATCAAAGACCAAAAAAACACAGATATAATAACCGCTGTAAAAAATAAAATACAATTATTCAAAGACAAAAAAGCAAGAAAAGAACGAGAGGAAGAAATTGAAGCTATGGCAAAAGAAGATGAAGAAACAGCTAAAAAAGAAAAAGCTAAACTAGATAAAGAAACTGCTAAAAAAGAAGCAGACGACGAAAAGTTGAGATTAAAACAACAAAAAGAGAATACTAAAATACAGAAAGAGCAAGAAAAAGAATTAAATAAAGGAATTGTAAAAAGGTGGACTTTTGAAGTAGTAAACTTAGATGAAGTTCCTAGAGAATATTTAATGATTGACGATAAAAAAGTTAAGGAGGCAATTAAAAATGAAGTTAGAGAGATTAAAGGTCTTAATATTAAGCAAAGTAAAAGTGTAAAATAATATGGAAGAAAAAAATCAACTATTATCTGCGTTTGATAATGCTAACGAAGACATGAAAAAAACATTTTCAAATGTTGGATTTACAAAAGATCAATCTGAAATTTTATCTGAATTTTTCTTAAAAATGATTTTTATAAAAGAAGAAAGTAACGACGAAGTTTTTAAAAGGATAGAAGCCTTGGAAGATAAAATAAATATTGACAAATAGCTAATACATGCTATAATGTTAATACAATAAATTTGCGGGCGTTGTAAGAAATAATCTTATATAGGTTTGGCAATGCCCGCAAAGTATAGCTAAATACTAATAAGATTATTTTTTATTTAGTGGAGTAGTGACGGAATATAGACGTTAATATAGGTATAGAGTACGTAGTTCTAGGGTGGATTATAACAAGGAGAACGTGTAAAACAAAGCCATAGCCACACTACAATTAAAGCAATAATACCTGTAAAAAGGAAAAGCCTAAGTCCCTGAAATATTGGTGCGTTCCATTATTGCCTTCTCATGCAATGGTGCAAGTCCCTTGCCTACTCCACTAAGTAAAAAAAGTTATATATAATAACAAAAAGTTTTAAATAATAACAAAATGAAAAAATTAAAACAAAAAATTAAGGAATTAGACGAGTCAGAATATTGGGAGAAACACAATGAAGAACTTAAAATTAAAAAAGAAAGTTGGAGAGATAAAAACACTAAAGAATTACTAGAAGTTTTTAAAAATCACCAAATAAGAAATATAAGTTTATATTGTATTAGGATTGATGGTGTTCTTGATGTTTGGATAACACATAGAAAATATCATTTTATACCTAAAAATAAGAGAGGTACATTTAATGAATGTAGAGATTTAAAAAAGTTTTTAAAATATGGATATGAACAATAAAATAAAATTTAATAATAGTCAAAAAATAGATGATAAATTTTTTGAAAAACTTGCGAATATAGAACATGATATTTGGATTAACTGGCAGAAGTATTTACATTCAAGACTAGAACCAGTATATAAAGGAAAAACTTTATTGGGTTATATTCTACCTCCTGCCTTAGTTGAGAACTGGGAAAGACAAATAAACACTAAATATGAAGATTTAACAGAAAAAGAAAAAGATAGCGATAGAGAACAAGTAGCTAGATATACAGATATTATTGATGATATTGTTCATGAGGTTATGAGCGGTTGGTAAAAATTAAAATAACAAAAATAAATATGCAAAAAATAACCGAAGAAAATTATTATCAAGACATAACGCACATTAGTGCAAGCATGATAAAAAAGTATAAATTTTGTCCTGAATTATTTAATGCGACTTACATAAGTAAGGAATTTGTAAAACACGAAAAAGAAGAAAAAGCTTTAATTATAGGTAGTGCTGTTGATGTTCTACTTACTGAACCTGAAAATTGGGATAAACATTTTGTCGTTCCTAGTCTCCAAATCACTGAAGTAGTTAACAAAAAAACAGGAGAAATAAAGAAGAAAAAAGGAGCTAGAAAGGCTAATGAAGACGGCTTATTTATTGACGAAAAAGGAAGACATCAACTAACTGATGAAGATTATAAAATGATGTTAGCTTGTGAAAAGGAAGTCCGAAGACAACCATTATTTAAAGAATACTGCCAAAATGCAGAAACTCAAGTAATAATACAAACAGAATTTGACGGCATAAAAGTAAAAGGTAAACTAGACTTTTTAAACTGGGAAAAAAAAGCAATAATAGATTTAAAAACTTGTAAAAGTGTGAATGAACTTGAATATAAGTCTGAATACAAAAAAGGAAGTATTAAAGAATTTAGTTATGATTTTCAAGGCTCATGGTATGAAAGATTAGCTTTTGCAAAACATAATATACCAGAAGAAGAACAGAAAGAGTGGAAATTTTATTTAGCTTGCGTAGATAAGAAAAAGTTTTGTAATAGATTTATAATGCTTGAAATACCGAAAGAAACTTTAGATATTGCCTATGAGGAGATGTTGGGAATTAATGGAGACAATCAAAAAATAACATTATTAGAAAAAATGCAGGCAGGAATAGAAACGGGTATTTTTTCTTGCAATAATAAAGAAAGAAAAATAAGTTGTTTTAATTGCGAGCATTATCGTAATTGCCAGTATTCACTTCAAAGAAAGCCTGAATTAATTAAACAATAAAAACAATGATAGTATGTAAAAAATGTGGAAAATTCGCAAAGCTTAAAAAAGTTCATTATAATATGTATAAACATGGAGTTGATAAGGCTTTAGGGAATTGTACACATTGCAATAAAAAGAATGTAGAGCTATGGTTTAGTGATTTTCAGGAGCTTGGAATATCTAGCGAAGATATAGATAATATCAAAGGTAATACTATATTTAATTTTAAATAAAAATATAATTATTTTAAAAATAAAAAATGACTGAAAAACAAAAAATAGAATTTATAAGAGAAAAAGTTATTATGGCTTGCCACCCAGAATGTAAAAGTTATGAGGAGGCTTTAACTAAAGAGTTAATATTTGGGTGTAAAGTTTCCAATGAAGATGGAGAATTTATAATATTCAAAAATGCAGAGATTGATTATGTTTATAAGGATACAAAGAATGAGGTTAAATATTTAGAGTATCTGTTTAATGGAGGTCAAGAAAGGAAAGAATGCAGTAAAAAATATGATTTTGAAATAATAGGACTTCCAATAACAATAGGAAGATTAATAAAAGCTATGCCAGAGGTAGTTGTTGATTATAACAAGGTGGAAAGGATAAACGATGTACTTTTTAACGATTTCTTAATTATAAAATCAACAGGAGAAGAAGCCACAATAGAAGACCAAACAGAAGAAACGATAGATTTAATTTATAATTTATTAACATAAAAATTTTGTCAAGTTAACTACTTTAAAAAAAATTAACATGAAAATTAATAAACAAGAAATAAAAGAAAAATATGGTATATATGAGTATGAGAATGGAGATTATAGTTACGAAGATGATAATGGAAAAGAACATTTAATAAGAAATGGTATAGAGATAGCGAGTGGTGATTGTGTAGATTCTTATAATAATGGAGATTATCTTTACAAAGACAATGAGGGAATATACCACATATTTAATAAAGACAATGAGAGAATTAATTAATATTCCATAAAGGAGGAAAACATGAAATCATGTAAGTATTACTCAGACTTAATGAAAGCACAACTAGAGTTTATTAAAATTCATCTTCCAGAACATATGTATTTTAATCACATAGAAAATGAAAATAATGCTATGATAGACTTTATTAATAAGTTTGCATGGGGTTTCAGGGATGGTTTTTGTTTAGCTTGTGAAAATTTAAAGTTAGGCAAAAAATGTAATATTTATAGGAACATAAAGGAGTGAGCATGTGTACAGACGAAGAAAAAGAACCAGTAAAAAGATGCCCATTTGCTGAAAGTGGACGATGTTGTAATGCTAATCAATGCCAATTAGTTAAAGGATTTTGGAGATGTTTTATGTATCGGAGGCTGAATGGCAAGTAAAAAAAGGGAGACTCGTAATGAGCCTCCTAATATTATTACATTAATTTATTATTTATAGGAATATCTTTTATTTTTTCCCAATTAACTCTCATAAACTTATAATCTTTTAATCTTATTAGAGTATTAAATACTTGAGAAGCATCTTTTGAATATTTCTTTTTCTCATTTCTATCTCGTGGAATAAACCAGAATGAACCAGTATTATCTCCACTATCTACTCTAAATATTTCATCATATATTATCATTTCTTTTTTGTTTAAAAAATTATTTAATAATTCATGTATTTTTATTCCATATGAAAGTTGAAAATGAGGGCAATCATTATTTTTTCCTTTCCACCTTCCACCCCACTCTAGCCCAAAACTTTCTCCTATCTCTCCAAGTTCATTCCAGTATTTTCTATCTACTGACCATGTCCAATCCCATTCTTCTTGTCTAAATTGAACATACTTTTTCTTAAATACTATATCACAGGCTAAAGAATAATTATGGTATGAATAGCCCGATGGAGATGCTTTGCATAATCCTTTTTTATATAACTCATTACTTCTCTCTCTACTTCTAAAAGTCTCAAAAACCTCTACTTTTAAATCTAAAATGTTATTATTAATAAGCCATTTATTCATTTCAAAAACTACTTTATTAATTTTAACTTCTAATCCTTGATTAAGTAAAGATGTATCTCTTTGTATCATCTAAAAAAAGTTAAATATTAATATAAAAAAAGTTGAGGCTATTACGCAACCCAAAATAAAACCTGCTATTATTGGTAGTCTATTTTTTTTATTCATTATTGTTCAGTAAAATCAGTTGCCCAATCTTTTAAAAGACTAGACAAAGGTATTAATATTGGAGTTGCTACTAATCCATATATAGCAGGATTTACTTCTTGAAAAAAAGATAATAATAGAGGAATAGTTGCTAATAAAGATGAGGCTACAATAGATTTTGCTAATTTATAGATAAAAGATATTATCATTCTTTTATCAAATTTTTTCTCTGTTGAATATTGATATTCCATATTGTGAGTTATTAATTATAAGTATATTATACCATATAAATAAAAAGTATATAAAATATGATATTTTGTATTTATTAACAGTTTATGAGCTTATGCACACTTGCACACTTAAATAATTTAATATATACTAGCAATATAATAAATAAATAAAATAAATGACTCCATTAGCAATAACAATGATAGCTTTAAATTTTATCTTAATTTTAGTAATAGCTTGTACAAAAAATAACACAACAGATTATTTTCCAGTATATAGAGTATGTCATGACCTTAATAATCCTTATTTTGGTGATCCATTATCTTCTTTTACTTTTGAGCAAGAAAATGAAATAAATAGAATCATGAGAAAACGAATTGATATTCAAAATCAACATTTAGAGGCAGTTATCAAAGCAACAGTAAGGGAACAAGTAGCGGTAGAGAAAGAAAATTTTAGTGTAGATGAGGCTTTAGAATTTCTTAGAGGTAAAAATGTAATTAAAAAAGAAACTATTGAAAAAATATTTAATAACAAATAAATGGAAAAACAAAAAATAAGATTAACAATAACATTATTAAAAGAAAACTACGATAAAATAAAAAAAACTGTTTATGAAAAAGATTTTAAAAATAATAGTGAGGCGGTTAATTATATTATAAAAAAATATATTGGAAACGAAGACGACAAAGCTATTAATAAAAATTGTAAATTAATAATAAAATAAAATGTTTTATATCAAACCTCATAATAATATTTCCTTAGAAGTAACAAAAAAAGATATACCAATAATTAAGAGTATAGCACCAATAATGCAAGATTTATGTTATAAAAAATATGGTATTCATACAGGAGCATTAGCTATAGCTCATCAACAAATTGAAAAAGATAATCCATTAAGATTTTTTATCACAAAAGAAAAAGAAATAATCATAAATCCAATAATTACAAATAAAAAGGATACTACTTTTAAAAGTTTTGAAGGATGCTTATCTTTTCCATTCTTTAAAGGAAAAATAGTTCTTAGGTATAATTCTATTTCAGTTAAATATTTAACTTTAGAAAATGATAATTTTATAGAAAAAATAGAAAATATATCTGGTAAAAGAGCATTTATCTTTCAACATGAAATCGATCACTTTGATTGTATTTATATAAATGACATAAAAACATAGAAATAGAATGAAAAAAATCAAAGGAAGATGTTATTTTTGTGAAAAAGAAATAATTAAATACTTTGGTGTGCAAGTGTAAGTAAAAATTAATTACCTTTTTAGAATATAGAGATGTGTTTTATTTAAGAACGTTAGTTCTCTTTTTAAAACTTAGTAATCTTTGGGGTTACCCAGATAACGAGATATAAGGGTTATCAATTTCTATATTCTTAATAGTTGATTAAACTTTTACTTTCTTGCTAATTGTCCTAGTAAGTAGTGAAAGGTCGTAATTAACTAGAAGTTTAATTTTAATTATATGGAAGTAGTTTTGAAAAATATTATTATAATAAAAAGAGTAGTTATATCTATTCTTATATTCAATATTATAATACTTCCTATAATAATAAAAATAGTTTATGAAAAATTATCATACTGGATAATTAATAAAGAGTAGTTTTTTCTCCCACTTGAAAGAGTGGGAGTTTTTTTATTTTTTTCCTTTTGATTTTAATAAATCATCAAGATCCAAATTTGCACTTTTTAAGTCTCTAGTTAAAGAAAAAAATTCAGATGATTTTTCTGATAAATCTTCTATTGCATTTCTTAAATCTTCAGCTGTTTCAAATCCAAGCTCTGTTGCTATTTTATCTCCCTCTTTCCCAAACTTTGTTTCACTTCCTAATTCTCTTAATCTTCCTTGAAATTCTCCTTGTTTTGATATAAATTTACGAGCAGGAAAAGCCTTATGTTCTGTTATGGAAGTTTTTAAAGCTTCTAATTTTTGAGATAACTCATCAACTTTTTGAGATGATATCAATATATCTTCATCTATATCAAGGTCAGCTAACTCATTTACTCTTTTCATATTATCATTAGCTTTTTTTGTCAAATTCTTTATGTCTTGTGTCTCTATATCAATTATTTTAGCCTTTGGTTCAAATGTTGTCTCTGCTTTTTTTTGTGGTGTTATTATAGTTCCACTTTTAGCCTCTTGTTCTATTGCAAGATTTTCTTTTATTACAGGTTTTAAGACTTCATTTTTTATGTTTTTACTTTCTAAATTAAGATTTTTTAAATATTCATTCATAGATTTTTCTATTCTTTTATCTAATAATGTTTGTTTATTTAATTTAAAATCTAAAGTTTTTAAAGTGTCAGGTATAAATCTTAGAGGTTGGTTTAAGCTTCCTCTTAATAAATCTTTTTCAAAAGTATTTTGAAAAGTTAATCTTTCTTTTTTGTCTATAATTCTATTTCTATAATTTTTTATAATTTGCTTTTTTAAATCATCTTGTAATGCAATAATATTGCTTTGGCTATCTCTTAACTCTCTAAAACTTAATCCTTGTACATTAAATCTTCCAATATATTCCTCCATTGTATCTTTTAATTTTTCATTTAAAGCTTTTTCTAAAAATATCTCTGCTGATTTTTCTGGGTTTGATTTCAATATAGTACCTTTATCAATATTTTCTTTAGCAAAAAATGTTTTTAAGTTTGCTTGTTTTTCTTGTATATCTCTTAAAACATTTTCAGGAGTATCAATATTTTCTAATCCTAGATTATTTAATATATTTTGTTTTAATTTTGGATTTCTTTGTATAGAAACAAATTTATCAAGCTCTTTTTCAATTTCATTTCTTAAATCTGAATAATTAATTTTTACACCATCGTTACTAGCTCTTTTTGTTATGTCTTTTACTACCTTATCTAATTGTATTGATTTTTCTACTGTTTTTTTACCAAAGTCATCTAAATTTTTTATAACATTTTTACCAGTTCCATCAGTTATATCTTGAATAGAAAAAGTAGATAAAGTGTCATCTGCTCTTTTTGTAAAATTACTAATATCAACATCTTTACCTTTTAATCCAGTACTCGTTATAAAACTTTCTACCGCATTTTTTCTTGTGTTTATTAAATTTTTATTATTTTTTACAATTCCTATTCTTTTTAAATCATTTCTTAATCCAAACATACCAAATATACCACTTAATAATGATACGGTTCCACCAATAACGTTACCTACACCCTCCGCAGTATCTCCTTCCTTAAAACTTTCTACAGCTTGTTTTCCTTGTTGACCTGCTTGAAAACCTGCCGTTGCCACCTCTCCAACATTTATAGCAGTTGCTACTCCTTGTAAAGCTTTAGGAAGTACACCAGCACCTCCACCA
>Ga0307377_10008648_pt1 | contig 10295 bp, 6 predicted proteins | sample TR3MG_FD_202535 | JGI IMG/M metagenome (GOLD analysis project Ga0307377, IMG submission 202535) | Soil microbial communities from Risofladan, Vaasa, Finland - TR-3 | ecosystem: Environmental > Terrestrial > Soil > Coastal area > Acid sulfate soil | place: Finland: Risofladan, Vaasa | collected... | reverse complement strand
TACCATCAAGAATAACAGACCCGGTGTATGATTTCAACTGGCCCGTAAGTATTTTCTGAGTAGTACTCTTACCTGCCCCGGAAGGACCAAGAAACCCAAATATTTCACCCTTATTTACCTGAAATGTAATATTTCTGACAACATCAGTTGATTCAGAATTATACCTGAAAATTAGATTCTTAACACTTATCATAATATACTAATCAAGCAGGTTTTGGAAAAGATTTTTCTATCCTTTAACTGGAACATGCTTAAGAGTCTCAACAATGAAGTCCCAAAATTTCACAACTGAATCAATATTTACCTTTTCATCCGGAGAATGGGGAAATCTGATTGTCGGGCCAAATGATATAATATCGAGATTAGGATAGACACCTCCAAGAAGACCACACTCAAGACCTGCATGAATCGCTTTTATTTCAGGTACATTACCATACATATTACTATAAACATCACTCATTGTTTTTAGGATAGGTGATTTCATATCCGGTTTCCATCCCGGATAGCTACCTGTAAATGTTACCTCTGCTCCTATCAGATGAAAGACTGCAGCAATCTTCCATGCTGTAGCTTCTTTGGATGAATCAACTGAACTGCGGGTAAGGTTATATGCTTCGAACTTTCCTCCAATACATTTTACTACTGCAAGATTATTTGATGTCTCTACCAATCCCTTCATAGCCTGACTCATCCGTTGTACCCCATTTGGACAGGCAAAGATTGCTCTGATTATCTTATATTGATCTGTCTGACTCATGACTTTGGCTGGTAATTCAATCTTTTTACAAGTAAACGACAAGTCAGGTTCAGTGTCTGAGAATTCAGCTCTGTACATCTTCTCATAATCTTTCATGTATTTCTCAAATTCAGCTGCTTTAGCCTCAGGTAATAATATGATTGAATAAGATTCCCGCGGGATTGCATTCCTTAGATCTCCACCAGAAGCCTCTGATAATCTGATACCGAAATCAGCTTCTGCCTGCATCAGAAATCTGAACATAATCTTGTTTGAATTTGCCTTACCTGTACTAATATCGATTCCAGAATGCCCTCCCTTTAATCCACTTGCAACGATTTTATATGCTTGCATTCCTTTAGGAGGTATCTCTTCATTATATTTTTTTGTAATATTAACATCAACTCCACCTGCACATCCAACATATAATTCGCCCTCATCCTCAGAATCAAGATTCATCAGGATATCACCATTCAGCAAGCCAGGTTTAAGACCAAATGCACCAGTCATACCGGTTTCTTCATCAATCGTAAAAAGAGCCTCTATTGGCCCGTGCACAATATCCTTTGCTTCGAGAACTGCCATTGTTGCAGCCACTCCGATACCATTATCTGAACCAAGAGTAGTCCCGTTAGCTCTAACCCAATCACCATCAATAATTGTTTCAATCGGATCTTTTTCAAAATCATGCATTTTATCGCTGTTTTTCTGAGGCACCATATCAAGATGTGTCTGAAAAACAACACACTTTCTATTTTCCATACCCACAGAAGCAGGCTTTCGAATAATTACATTACCTACAGTATCAACTATTGTTTCAAGATGTAGTTTTTCACCAAACTCCTTCATATATTCAATAATTTTCTGCTCTTTTTTTGAAGGACGAGGTATCTGTGATATTTCATAGAAACAGTTCCACAATTTTTTAGGCTTAAGGTCTCGTATACTGCTCATTTTCAATAAATTTTATTGTTAATATACAAAAGAATAAAAGTAGAACAATTTGTTAATAAAAAAAATGATAATCGAATGAAACTCTGTAAATAAATGCCCATTTTACACTGAACTTTATTTTGAAAAATTGAAACAAAAACTTAACAGCATTGTATTTTTAACTAATTATATTAAATTCGCAGTGACATGTAAAATAAGCATAATCACTATAGTCGATTAATTAACAATACCATAGCGCATTGTAATCTTAAAATAACCAATAAAAATTGACGATTTATTCATTCAATCTGAATTAAAACCCGCTTCATGCAGAATGTTTATCTCTTATTTGTCATTATCCTGATTATACTGGCAGTCTCGGATTTAATTGTTGGCGTCACGAATGATGCAGCAAATTTTCTCAACTCGGCAATAGGATCAAAAGTTGCTTCATTTAAAGTTATAATTGCCATCGCAGGTTTAGGTGTGGTACTTGGTGCCACTTTTTCCAGTGGAATGATGGAAGTTGCCCGTAAGGGAATTTTTCACCCCGATCAATTCTATTTTTCAGAAATCATGATTATTTTCCTTGCAGTCATGATAACCGATGTAATGCTCCTCGACACTTTTAATACATTCGGGTTACCTACCTCCACTACTGTTTCAATCGTTTTTGAATTGCTTGGAGCTGCCGTGGCAATCTCATTAATAAAGATATTTAATTCCAGCGACACTCTGGCTGATCTGAATAACTACATTAATTCAGCCAAAGCACTTGCTATTATTTCCGGAATTCTACTGTCTGTAATCATTGCTTTTACCAGTGGTACGATAGTTCAATTTATTACCCGTCTTATTTTTTCGTTTAACTATGAACGTAACCTCAAATACTTTGGTGCATTATGGGGTGGTTTGGCAATAACAGCCATTATTTATTTTATATTGGTTAAAGGGGCAAAAGGAGCCTCATTCATGACTCCTGACACAGTTCTTTGGATCCAGTCACACACAACACAACTTCTTCTATTCTCCTTTATAGGAATTGCAATTATTTTGCAATTCCTTATATCCCTCTTTAATGTTAACATTCTGAAGATAATTGTACTTGTCGGGACATTCTCACTTGCTATGGCGTTTGCAGGTAACGACCTGGTGAATTTTATAGGGGTTCCTTTGGCAGGACTTGAGTCATATAAAGAATTCATGAGTGATCCATCATTCAATCCCGGTACCTTTACAATGGAGTCACTTATTGAACCGGTAAAAACACCTACAATGTTTCTGTTAGCGGCAGGTATTATAATGGTAGTTACACTTATCTTCTCGAAAAAAGCCAGAACAGTATCCCAGACCGAAGTAAACCTTGCAAGGCAAGGATCAGGGATAGAGAGGTTTTCATCATCTTTGGTTTCAAGATCACTTGTACGTGGTATCATGGGAGCTTTAAAAATTTCGAGCAAGATTGTGCCTGCTAATATGTCTAATTTCATAGAGAGACGATTTGACACAAAATCCTTCAGAAAGAAGCCAAAAAACCAAAAAGAAGCATCCTCATTTGATCTCTTAAGGGCATCTGTAAATATGTTCGTCGCCAGTATTCTTATCTCCATAGCAACATCCTTAAAACTACCTTTATCTACAACTTATGTAACCTTTATGGTTGCAATGGGTACTTCCCTCGCAGATCGTGCATGGGGAAGAGAGGATGCAGTCTACCGCATTACAGGAGTGATTACTGTAATTAGCGGATGGTTCTTTACTGCATTTATTGCCTTTACGGCATCCTTCCTGGTTGCAATGTTTCTAAACTGGGGTGGTGTTACAGCAACCATGATAGCTCTGGTAGTTGCCATGTTTTTTGTAATCCGAACTCATTTTATTCATAAAAAAAGGTCTGAAAAAAGTAATATAAAGGATGAGTTTGATGAAATAGAGACTCTGAATGGTGAAAATATTCTTCAAAGGTGTAATTCTTCAATTACAAGTGTTGTTGGTTCAGTATCGAAACTCTATTTTTCGACTTTACTTAACCTGATCAAAGAGGACAGAAAAAAAATGAAAAAGGTAATTAAGAATATAAATGAACTAAACCAACAAGCAAAAGATCTAAAATATAATATATATCCTACACTCAGAAAATTAGAGGAAGATTCTATTGAGACCGGACCTTATTATGTCCAGATACTCGACTACATCAGGGAGATTGCTCACAGTTTAAAGTATATATCTGACCCCGTATTTGAGTATCTCGACAACAATCATCCTCCCCTAATTTCAGAACAGGTAAAGGATTTACATGAACTAAACAGCGCAATTTCTGCCTTTTATGATGAAGTTCAAAGTATCATTAAGAAGCAAAATTTCAAGGATCTGGAGGACCTCATTGATCAGCAACAATCAATTCTCAGTTTAATTGTCAAGATGAAGAAAAAACAGATCAAGTTCATAAAATCAGAACAGAGTGGCACAAGAAATATTCTGATGTATCTGAATTTACTGTCTGAGAGCAAGAATCTGGTTCTCTTTACTCTTAATATGGTAAAATCACATCGTGATTTTTTGTTAAGTGATGGACAGAATAAAAAATCCTGAGTGGAACCTGAACCACAACAATATTAGCTGATCTTTATCATTGTAAGCACCATCTTGAATTTCTCTACTGCTTAATATTAGGAAGCTCAAGACCATAGCCTTTCTTCTTATCTTCAGCTTTCAGAAGTAGCGCAAAAATAAGGGCAAAAAGGCTAAAGCCGGTAAATATGATCATTGGCAGAGTATAATTATAAAAAGAAAAGACATTATTAAACTTTGAAATTTTTTCTCCCTTATCTGTCACAAAATTCTCAATTTGATCTTGTTCTGAGTAAGAATACCGGGTAACCTTAATTTCGTTTTTTCGTATTGCTTTTTTTAAAGATTTTTTACTTATAAATTCCGTTTTAATAGTATCATTTACGACAGTAACAACAGCAGAAACAGTTCCATCCCCATTTTTTAAGAATTGAGATATTGCAACATCTGTGTTCTTTCGGCTAATAGTACCAACTTCGGATATAGAGTAAGTTTTTTGATCTGAAACGACAACCTGTGAAATCTGATTTCCCTGAGAAGTAATAAATCCTGTTCCGGCTACTGCGAAATAACCTATAAAACAATACTTATTTAAAACCCAGCCTATTAATATCGGAACACCCATTAATCCCCAGTTCTGAACCCAGAAAACAAGTGAATAAGCTGTTCCCAGCTGTTTCTCAGGAATAATTTTTGGAACTGATGGCCACATTGCTGAAGGGACAAGAGAAAATCCAACGCCTAGTACGAGAATCAGCAAAATTGCAACGATCCATTGATTTAAGAAAGGAATAGTGAAAACAAAATGAACAAAAATGAGCAACACGGCTCCAATTATCATTATAGATGCTCCCTTTCCTTTTCTATCATATAAATTACCAAAGAAAGGAGTAAGTAAAATTGTTCCGAAAGGCAACAGAGCAGGTATCACTCCTGCCCAATCTTCATTAATATGGAATTTCTGAACCATTAAATCGGTTGCAAACTTCAGAAAGGGAAATACTGCTGAATAAAACAGAACGCAAAGTATCGCGATGTACCACCAGCCCTTATTCGTTACAATTTTAAAGATATCCGCAATACGAAACTCTTCTTCTTCATCTACAGTCTTATTAGCTTCATCAAAAGCAGATTGTGATGCATCCAGTTTCTTATCCATAAAAGTATATATAAAAAATGCGATAAGACCAATACATAACATGATGAGACAAACAAGGATAGGGGCTGAAACATTATTAAATCCCTTTGCAATTGGAACTGATGTTGATAGGGCAAGTGCTGTACCCATCCTTGCTGTAGCCATTTCTAATCCCATTGCCAGCGCTAACTCTTTACCCTTGAACCATTTTACAATAATTTTACTAACTGTAATACCTGCAATTTCAACACCAACACCAAATATTGCAAAGCCCAATGCTGCCATGAATACCTGAGCTTTTACATCCCAAAAAACAATGTGCCACGACTGACCATCAAGCATATGGGTAGAAACAGCCCAATATTTTATTGAAGTCCCGATAACCATTATAATTGAAGCCATCAGACCGGTAAAACGAACACCCATCTTGTCAAGGATAATTCCTCCAACGATAAGCATTAACAGAAATACATTAAACCATCCATAAGCGCCGGTAAAGAACCCAAACTCAGAACTGTTCCAATGCAACTGACCTTCAAGTAGCCCTTTTAAAGGTGCCATAACATCAGTGAGGTAATAACCACATAACATTGTAAAGGAGACCACTGCCAGAGCAGTCCATCGTGCAGCTTTTGAGTCGCGAAGGGTATTTGTAATTGTTTCCATAATAGTAAATAAGTAAAAATTTCTGTCCGGCAAATGTAAAAAATAAATCCAATGAAAATTATTATTACATCAGTTATCATGAACTAAAATCTTGTTCAATTGTTTGAATAGTAAAAAGGATTTTCTTTCTTTAGCAATTGAAAATAACATTCAACTATCGTTATATTATATGAACCGAGCCTCAACAAGACGGGGTGATTTACATAATACCATTAGAAATAAATACATTATAATGAAAAAGATTTTTCTACTTGCCTTAATAACGATAATAAGCCTCACAGCTAATTCACAGGGTAAGATTCCTGCAGAATACTCAGCTGTTAAATGGTATACAATACAAGAAGCTGAAAAACTGCTCAAACAAGCACCACGTCCAATTTTTGTTGACACTTATACTGATTGGTGCAGATGGTGTAAAAAGATGGATAAGGAAACATTTACAAATCCAGTGATATCTGATATTCTCAACACTAAATTTTATCCTGTAAAATTTGACGCTGAGGGCAAAGAAAGCGTTAATTTTCTTGGTCAAACCTTTGTTAATGATGGAAAAGCAGGCAGAGCACATCAATTGGCAGTAGCCCTTTTACAAGGACAATTGTCCTATCCTACTGTAGTTTTCTTAACATATGAAGATGGAAAAGTATCTGTCTCACCTGTGCCAGGGTTCAAACAACCCAAAGAGATGGAAATGATACTTAGTTTTTTCGCTGACAAAACTTATGCAAATCTTAAGTGGGAGGATTTCCAGGAGAGTTTTAAAGGAAAGATCCAGTAACCAGTATTCAGACTACTTACCGATAATATAGTTTGATGGAAGTTGAATAACCTCTCCAAACTGATATATAAGTCTTCTTGAATTTAATAACATTTCACTGCCCATATTTATTTTAATATTCACCACATCAGGAACCCTGTAAAATAATTTATCAAATTCAGGTACCATTAATTCAGTTTCCTTTTTATTTATGATAGTTAGATCTTTGGTTTTTTGTTCAGGCAGAAATTCAATTGTGACAGGGACTCCGCCTTTCGTTGTTCCTGTAACAGGTCCGGTAAGGTCAGAAAACCTAAACAATGCCACCGGACTTCCTACAATCTTTTTTTCAGGTATAATATGATATGAGAATGTTCGGTTCTCTGTAAATATTTTCCCTGTAAAAAGTTCCGTATACTCCTTTTCAAGACGATTAATTTCATTTATTGCAGCTTCATTTTGAGGGAATACATTCGCCTCACCTATAAGAATAAGGTGTTTCCCATCTCTCATCTCCATAAGTCTCATTGCAGCTTTCTCAGCCAATTGATCAATAGTAAGTTTCTTCTTCTTTTCTACAATATAGGGTATCCGTATAAACGTTGAATCAATTTTTAGTCGTCTGTAAGCAGTGTCGCGCTGCAAATTAAAGTACTTATCAGAACCAAGATCATATGAATGAAACTGATCAATCTCTGCCTTTTGAGTCCTGGTTTGATTTTCAAAAGGATAAAAGAGATCAGGATTCAGATCAAGTATAAGTCCTTCTTTTTTTAATATCAGAACATTTGTCACAAAGGTAGAGTTACTTTTAATGACATATAACTCAGACGGATCAATCTCCTCATGACTCTTAACTGAGATCTTCTCAATTGTCCATAATTCGCTTTCGTGCATGATAACATTGTCAAGGCCAAGCAGATCACCAGCAAACCGGGCATATGGACCAGGCACTTCAATCATCCTTTCCATTTCTACAAACACGGTAAATACTGTTCGGGGAAGGCCATATACCAGGCTTCCGTCATCGAGCTGCACCGAATGAGAAAGGGGTAATATACTGGTTGACTCAGCAATCTTCTTCACCGGAAGACATGAAACAGTAAAAAATATGCTTATCAGGAAAACAAATAGTCTGATTGAGGTTTTCATAAAATATCTATTTGGTTTAAACTTAAAGTTCTCTAATAGTATTAAACGCTTTTCCGATACAATTAATTATATCAGTTGCAATAATTGATTCAAAACATGATTCTCCTGCAGCTATATCGCCTGCTAACCCATGAATATAAACTCCCAGGACAGCTGCATCTTCAGGCTCATAACCCTGCGCAAGCAAAGATAATATTATTCCGGTAAGAACATCTCCACTGCCGGCAGTAGCCATACCCGGATTACCCGTACTATTAAACATAACTTTCCCTTCAGGAGTTGTAATTGACGAATAAGCTCCCTTAAGAACCACTATACAGTTATACTCCCTTGAGAATTCAATCTGTTTATTAAGTCTGTCAAAACTATTGATTGTTTTTCCCGCCAGTCTTTCAAACTCTTTCGGATGAGGAGTAAGTATTGTTGAGGCAGGTAATATAGATAACCATTCTTTATTTAAAGAGAGAATATTAATAGCATCAGCATCAATAACCATAGGTTTGTTACATTCTGATAACAGTTTGTGGAGAGCTTTTTGGGAATCATTTTCAGTTCCCAGGCCAGGTCCTACTGCAACAGCACTAAATGAATCAGTAATTCCAATATCTGAAATATATTTCTCACACCGGTCAACTTTCACCATCGCTTCCGGCAAAGCACTCTGTATGATTGCATTACCACATGAAGGCAAATGGCAGGTTAGCAATCCAATGCCTGTTCTAAGAGCTGCTCCGGCTCCCAGAACAGCAGCTCCTATTTTACCTAAAGACCCTGAAATAAGTAAGCCATGTCCATATTTTCCTTTATGATCAAATTGGTTTCTGCTTTTTATTTTAGAAACAACATAAGCATTTTCAATTAATGAATAGATAGAATCAGTGTTTCTTATTGCATTATCATGTAAACCAATTGGTAACACATCCCATTTCCCAACATAAGGTGCATTTTCAGCAAACATAAAGGATAGTTTAGGAAAATGGAAACTTAAGGTATAATCAGCTTCAATAACATTTTCCATAAAGTTTGTACTATTATCCTCACCAAACAATCCTGAAGGAATATCGACAGAAATTACTGTAGCATTAACATTATTAATCTGTTTAATTACCTCTCCTGGTAACCCTGCAACAGGGCGAGTCAGTCCTGAACCGAAAATCGCATCAATGATAATATCTCCTGAATATATTACAGGAAACTTATTTGTATCAGATATAATATTCATCTGTACAGATGTCTCATCCTGAAGTCTTTTCTGATTCTTAGCCCAATCATCGGATGTAAGCTCTACGAATCTAACATAATGTATTTCAACACTATACCTGTCAACTGTTAACATACGTGCCAGTGCCAGTCCGTCACCTCCATTATTTCCAGGTCCTGCAAAAACAACTATACGGTCAGACCTGTCATACCTGTCTGTGATCCATCTGAACAGTTGGCCGGCAGCTCGTTCCATCAGATCAATTGATGCAATTGGTTCATGCAATATGGTATACCCATCAATATCCTTAATCTGCTCACAACGAAATATCTTCATCAGAAAATCATTAGTGTTTTACAAATTTACACTCTTCAACCATTATTAAAAATGTTACTGGCAAATATGAGTGAAAAAGTGTTGAGAAATGCGGTTTTTACTTTAAAATATATTAATATATTTGCTTGTGTTATAATTAAATGATTAGAAAACCCATTATGAAAGATTTTGAGTATCGAAAATCAGTAATAAGAATTATAAATAGCTTGAAAATCAATTTATTTACCCCAGCCCCAAGGGGAGTAAATTGATTTTCTTCGCTCCACATGGGGTCGGGGTAAACGAAGAAAATCAATGAATTTATATGCCTGATTACCGATGTCATTTTAAAGATATTTCGAATAGAATAAATACTTATAACTAAATCCTTTTATAAAAGTTAATTAATAACAATTAATATGCTTAAGAATCATCCGAAGGGACTACTTGTAGCCTTCTTTACGAATATGGGAGAGAGATTTGGCTTCTATACGATGATGGCCATTCTGGTACTATTTCTGCAGGCTAAATATGGTCTTAATGAAGATACAGCAGGTGGTATTTACAGCTGGTTTTACTTTGCTATTTATGCGCTTGCACTAGTTGGAGGTGTTATTGCTGATGCTACAAGGAAATATAAGAGTATAATTATGCTTGGGCAGATTGTAATGTTTGCCGGGTATGTTCTGATGTCGGTTCCAAATTTATCCCTGACAGTTACTGTAGCCGGACTTTTTACAATTGCACTTGGTAACGGCTTCTTTAAAGGTAACCTACAGGCTGTTGTAGGCCAGATGTATGATGATCCCAAATATTCAAGTGTCAG
>Ga0307377_10008644_pt1 | contig 10297 bp, 8 predicted proteins | sample TR3MG_FD_202535 | JGI IMG/M metagenome (GOLD analysis project Ga0307377, IMG submission 202535) | Soil microbial communities from Risofladan, Vaasa, Finland - TR-3 | ecosystem: Environmental > Terrestrial > Soil > Coastal area > Acid sulfate soil | place: Finland: Risofladan, Vaasa | collected... | reverse complement strand
GGCAAGATTGTCGCTCGCGAAGGAGTCGGCGAGAATCGTTTCGAGCCGATCGAGGACGGCGTGGTTTGCCTTCTTTCGGGTGAGGAACTGGCGGTGGTAGAACCGCTGTGAGTAGGTCAGAAGCAGCTCAATCTGGGCGATGATGATGTCCTGGCTGAACGCGTCGATGTTGGCGCGGCACTCCTCGCGGATCCTTTTCAGGATGTCGGTCATCGTCGTCTCTTCCCTCTCCGACAGGAACAGCGCCTCATTGACCGCGTAGTCGAAGAACTCGTATCGCTTCATGGTCCGGGCGAGCGATGAGTGCCACAGGAAATCCGGATGGATGGCCAGCACCCATCCGGAAAGCTTTATTGCCGAATCCTCTTCGTGCTCGATTCCGAAGACCTGGCCGGGCGCGATAAAGAACATGACGCCTTCATCGAAATCATACTCCTCTTGCCCGTACGGGAACCGGGTGCCCGAGCAGCGTTTCAGCGAGATCGAGTAAAAATCCAGCATCACCCTGACTGCATTCGCCGCCTGTCCGCTCGCGATGTCCTCGAGATTGACTACGCTGACCAGGGGATGGTCGGGCGCAGGCAGCCCGCGCAGCCGATGAAACTCGGTAATGGTCCTGACCCGGTACGGTTTTGCACTTGCCATGTGTCGCAGTCCTTACCCTTGAATATAGGCCCGGGCAAACTCCTCCGCAAAGTCCTTTATCTTGACTCGCCCCAGAATCGGTCGATGGCGATAGTAATCCTCGTACAGCTCACCGCTGCGCGTGCTCGCGTTCATCTGGACGAGCCCGGCGGCAATGCGCTGATTCATACCGGAGGCGATCATTCCCTTGAGCAGTTGTTCATCGGGGATGACCACCCACTTCAGATCCGGCTTGCCGATTGCTGCGCCAAGGATAGCGGCAATCTCGGTGCAGCTGATCTCTTCGCTCGCCACATAGCGGACCTTCCTGCCCACCTGGGGAGTGGTCAACTCCTCAGCAACCGCCGCCGCAATATCGAGCGTTGAGACCCAGGGATTCCTGGCATCGCCGCCATAGTTGGAAGCGATGACGCCCTGACTCCTTATCGTGGGTATGAAACCCAACAGATTATTATAGAAGCCAACCGGTCGCATGAAGGTAATTGCCACTTCCGTCGGAAGCGTTTCGAGGATCTTCTCCACCTGGTAGTGAAATGCAAGCAAGCCGTTGCCGTGCTCAGTGTGCGCGCCGATGCTACTCAAGTGCACGACCCGTTTCACCCCCGCCTGCTCAATCGCCTCGCGATAACTCCTGCCGATTCCGCTGATCGCCGCCATCACATCCAGATTCGGATCGGCAAAGCTGTCAGGCGCCATCGCCTCCATGACGTATACCGCGTCTGAACCCGCAAAGGTAGCGGCAAGAAAATCCGCATCCTCCATCCTGCCGATCGCCGCCGCGGCCCCGAGCGCTTCAATCTGCTGCTGCCGCGCGGCACTGCTGCTCACCACGGTTACAGAATGCCCCTTTCCAACCAACTCGCGGGCGAGCGGTCTGCTGATATGACCGAGTGAACCGGTAACTACAATATTCATATGATCTCCTTCCTGCAATAAACCTATACAGAAAGGAGAGAAGCGACATCGTCAAATCTATCGGAGTTGTAGTCAAAGCTACGGAAGGCGGAGGTGTCACGCGGACACCGTCGAAATGGAAACCCTGCGCGAGAAGCACGCTTGTTCGTTGCGAAGTAACCAGGGAGTGCTAGTGTTGATTCAGACTGTTTGGATCCAGACCAATACACAGTGCAACTTTGAAAGTGAGTTCCTCAACCTGTGCCGCATTGAGTCTGCCAATATTGTTTAGAAACCGCGTTCGGCTTACTGAACGTATCTGGAAAGCATCAGCGCCGGACTCCTTGTTCAAGCCGTTGGCTTTGGTGGCTGACAGCTTCAAGAACCACGGATAACGAGCGTACGGTGCTTTCCACTCGGTTATGGGTATGATGATATGGAGAGGAAGACGGGCCAGACCGTCGGTGCTTATCACTACGGCGGTCCGCCTCTTGGTTATCTCCGCGCCTCTTGTCGGTTCAAGGTCCACATACCACACTTCACCGCGCTGAGGAGTCTTCATCGTATGGCTCCACAATGTCGGAGATGTTCAGCTCGGGTTCTTCATAATCAGAAAGCGCAGCATCCGCAGCCATTCGGAGAATCTCGTCCCGCTCTTCCCTGCTCTTGTGCATCAGCTCCTTGATGGCTGCAGAGGAGATTGGTGCGAAATGATCCTGCCTGAGGCGCAGATCGGGTATCATCCGCAACGCGTCCTGCTCGGTAATGAGCCCTTCGGCGAGCGCTCGATGCACTTTGGTTTGGAGTGCAAGCGGATGTTCCTGAAAAGGAAGGTTGTCGGATCCGGGTTCCTCAATACGGTAGGACATCTTGCTGTAGTAGATGAACAGGAGCGTGAAGTAGGAGTCCGAGATGACACCCACGTCCCGCAGTCGGAAGGTGATTGCCTGCATGCTTATTCCGTACTTTTTCTTGACCGACAAGAGCTCCTGCAGTTCCAGTGCAGTTCGATGTTCGCCAAACTCTTCTACCACACGGTCACGCGGTAGCAGGAAGGACGCAGCAAAACGATTTGCACACTTCTCTTCCAGTTTCTGATCGTCGTTTCGAAACAGTGAGTGCCCGGCCTCGTGAAGCAGATTCAATCTGACGCGATCTATCGCCTTTATCCACCGAGAAACCGCGAAGTGCCGCTTTGTTTCCTGAACGTAACCGGAGAAACCATCTACATGCGGCCCGTCTGGGATTTCAACGACATACCAACCATGATCTTCAAGTAACGTTGTCACGCTTGCTATCGGCTGGCTCCCCAGTTCCCAACTCTTCCGTAGATCATCGGCAAGCTTCTCCGCCTCCTCAGGTGAGGAAACTACAACGCGATCGAGCGGCTGATCCTTCTTCGGAGTAGCCAGTGATTGATCAAGAAGAACGTGCTTTTCAATCTCATCTTCGACACGGGCTCTGACAGACTCAAGTTCGCCCTTCGTCGACGCGGCCTTCTTGCGATAGCCATGAAGGGTAAGAGTCACCTCCTTTTCCGTCATGAAATAGTCGAGGGACTCCTCAAGCACCTTCGCGATGGCCCAGAGAACTTTCGCGCTCGGGGCAGTCTTTCCTGTTTCGTAATTCGAAAGGGCGGCGCGGGTCAGTGTCGTTCCTACCGTCTTGAGGCGATCAGAAAACTCCTGGAGCGACAAGCCGGCAGCCAACCGCTTTCGTCGAATGCGAGAACCGACCATAACCTCTTTTCACTCCTGTTATTTTACATCATACGAGATTTTTATAGTTTTGTCAATTTTCCGACATGGATTGCCCGGGAACTGCGTATGATCTGACTATGCTGCAAAAGAAAACTCAGGCACCCGCTTTGAGCGATTCCTCATCGAAGTGGCGCGGGGCGGCTGAAACGGGAGTACAGATCCAGGATTACGCACAGGTACTTCCAGCCTTCGGCTGTTGCAAACTTGTGTACTGAGTAGGTGGTGACTCGCGATTTGGTTCCCCGCCAGGGCGAACGCACCCCGCCTGCCCAAGTCCGCTTTTTGTTGACAGTTGCTCCGGGCCGGACCTACAATGCACTGTTCGCGGGAGGTAGATGCGTCTGAGGCAGGGGCTCTTCTCAAAGTTGCTCATCTCCTATGTCGCGCTTTCGCTCTTTCCGGTTGTGTTAATCGGCATCTTCTCCTATGAAGCGGCAGCGGCGGTGCTCAGAAATCACATATTGCAGGCGTCGCAGGTTGCGCTCAATCAGACGGGCAGAAATATCGACTTTGTGCTCGACCAGGCCATAGCGGCAATCAATGTGACGATGATGGATCCTCAGATTGAGGAGGGCTTGTCGCGCAACTTCACCAGTGCCTACGACCGAATCAAAGCTGTTGAAACGATGGAGAGCAGCTTGCTGCAGTATAGCTCGGCGCTTCTGAGCGAGCCTATGCAGATCATCCTCGTGGGCGCAAACGGTGTGACGGCGACGAACGCGCAGCGTGAAACAACGCTGACTTTACGGAATCTCCCCTCGGTTTCCTGGTACGCTCAGGTAAGTCCTTCCGAGAAGCAGGTGACCTGGATAGGTGTCCACGGCAGTTACGTCAAGGGTCAATCCGACGTTCAGGTCTTCTCGGCAGCCAAGGCGCTGACCAATCCCTACTCGGGCCGCACCTACGGTATGCTGCTGCTTCAGATCGACCTCTCCTTCCTCGGTCGCATGCTTCCGGAGTCGACGACCTTCGGACGGGAGGTGACGCTTGTCGATCGCTCAGGTGAGGTGGTGGCGACCGACTCCAATATCCCGGGCACTATGGCGCCTGAGTCGCTCCGGAACGTTCTCTTCTCGGATGGACCACTTCGCATTATTCAATCCCACGGGCAGAGTGACGTCTATCTCACGGAGCATCTATCGCGCGCAGGGCTTACCCTCTACGAGAGGATTCCCCTCTCGGTTTTCGAGGGCGAGATCTACCAGCTTCGCAACCGTGTGCTCCTTCTCCTACTTGCGGTACTGCTCGTATCAACTGGCTATGCGTTCATTGTCGCACGCAGGATCTCGCGTCCGCTCATCAGGCTTCGAAACCGTATCGCGACCGAGCCGAAGTACCGGGACGGCTATCAGACGACGATGCCGGTAGCTCCCGCGGTCCCTCGCGGAGATGAGGTCGGCGCGATCTTTGCCGGCTACGACAGCCTTGTCCACAAGCTCGAAGTTACTGTCGATCAGCTGGTTCGTGAGCAACGGGAGAAGAGAAAGGCTGAGATTCACGCACTTCAGATGCAGATCAATCCCCACTTCCTGTTCAATACGCTGAAGTCCATCAAGTGTCTCGTGTGGACCGGAAGATCGGACCTCATTGAGTCGGTGGTCAATTCGCTCATCAGGCTGCTCGAGCAGAGCCTGCGGAACACCGACGAGCTCGAGCTGCTCAGCGCACAACTGGATCAGGTCGGAGAGTTTGTGCGAATTCAGGAAATCCGCCTTTCGCACCCGATCGATATCTCGGTCCAGCTTTCCGAAGCCGCGAGTTGCTGCATGCTGCCGAAGCTTATTGTCCAGCCTCTGGTAGAGAACGCGATAGTTCACGGGATCGAGAGCAGGATCGACGTCGGCCGTATCTGGGTGAACGGCTCGGTGGCTGACGATGCGGTAACGCTCGAGGTTATGGATAATGGCGCAGGCTGTGAGCAGGAGGTGATCGACGCACTGCTCGGTCACACCGACGTGGAGGAGACGGTATCGCATCACATCGGATTGCGGAACGTGGACGCGCGCCTCAGGGCCGTTTTCGGCAGCGAATACCGCATGAAGGTCAAGAGCCGTCCCGGTGTGAGCACGTCGGTCTCCATCCGGTTTCCATTCGTTCAGAAGGAGGAGCAGGTTCATGATTCGGCTTATGATCGTGGATGACGAGACGCTTCTCCGTCGGGGATTCAAACACATGACCGACTGGGAGAGCCTCGGCTACCAGGTTGTCGGTGAGGCTGCAAACGGCGAAGAAGCAATGAATTGTATCGAGGAGTGCAATCCTGACATTGTCATCACCGACATCAGGATGCCGGTGATGGACGGCATGCAATTCACCCGCCTCCTGCGGGAGCGATATCCGGAGAAGATCGTCGTTGTGCTGAGCAGCTATAGCAACTTCGACTACGCGCGTGACACGCTTCGCAACGGTGCCGTCGACTATGTCCTGAAGCCGGAGCTCGATCTTGAGGATATGCTCGGTGTGCTCAAAGCGGCTGCACAACGGATCCCGGAGAACCGGAATCCGCAGGTGGAGCCGCGACCCGAGGCGACCGACGAGATGATCTTCCGCAGAGCGCTGGCCGGAGACACCACGGCCCTTCTCGCCGGCCGGCCGGCATTCGGTGCGCCACTGCCCGCTCTCCATCTTGTGCTTGTGCTCTTCGAGATCGATATTGAGCCGCAGCCGAACATCCTCTTCGCCTCTGTCGGCGATGTGACTGTCGAGTACTGTGCACAGATTCCTGAGGAGACATCCTGCGTGGCGCTCCTGAAGGATGACGGCGGTGATGGGAACGAGGATCTTTTTTCCCGGCTTGCTGCTCTGAAGCAGCGGCGGCCGGGATATCCTGCCATCCGGGGAATCGCCGTCACCGGGAGGATTGCCGGTGTGGAGGAACTACCGCGCAGATACAGCGACTTGAGGGATGCGGTTCCCGCCTTCTTCTACGCTTCCGGAGTTGTCCGGGTACCTGTGACATGGCAGATCGCGTCGCGTCTGGAACTCGACTATGCACTGCTTGACGGACATATCGACCGGCTCGATCTCGAAGGGGTGAGCTCGCACGTCCTAGATCTGCTCGAGAATCAGGTGCAGGTTGCACCGCGGCCGCAGCCGCATGTGCTCAAGAGCGTCGTGAGTGAGGCGCTCTTTCACACGGTGAAGCGGCTCTCTGAGATCGGCGTCGGCTCCGACGAGATAAACGAGATGAGGTTCGGGCACCTGGTAGCGGTGGAGGAATCGCGTTCTTACCAGCAGCTCAGGCTTACCGTTGAGCAGATCTTCTCCGGACTCGAGATCGCAGCGAAGGGGATGAGGGGCAAATATAACAGCCCCGTGGTGAAACAGGTGCGGAAGTACATACACTCCAACTACCGCAGCGACATAAGCCTGGACGAGCTTGCTGACAGGTTCAGCATGAACAAGACCTATCTCAGTCACCTGTTCAAACGTCAGACCGGCACCTCGGTCGTCAACTTCATTGCGCAGTCCCGCGTGGAGAGTGCGAAGGAGTTGCTGCGCAGCTCCAGCCAGTCGATCTACGAGATTGCCGCCTCCGTCGGATTCGAAGATGCCAACTACTTTGCCAAGGTGTTCAAGAAGGTGACCGGCACCGCACCGACTGAATACCGCAAGATATTCTACGAAAACAGCTAACTTTTCTCCCGAGTGACCCTTTCCGGAGAGCGGCGGAATCGAACGATTTTCCAGAAAGAGCCAAAGACCCTCCGTTTACGGATCAGAAAGGCGGACCCTATGATAGATGAAACAGTCCCAAGGAGGGTCCGTGTATGAAGAGTCCTGTAAGGATCGTTTCATGTGCATGCAGTATCCTGCTTCTGGTAAGCGGATTGAGCTTTGCCGGTGGTCAGAAGGAGTCTGCCTCAGCCGCGAGCGGCCCGAAACCGGCAGAGATCACCTTCTGGTTCCCTTCGGAAAACCCGGCAAATGACGCCTACTACTCCGGTGCCGCCACGGCGTTCATGGCGAAGAACCCGAGCATCAAGATCGATGTGAACCCAATTCCGTCCAATGCGGGAGACATCGAGACGAAGCTGAACGCTGCGCTCCTGAGCAACACTTTTCCCGATGTGTTCCTTGCCTATCTCGTCTTCATCGGCACCAGAGGCTCCCGGGGAGATTTTGCCGAGCTGGATTCCTACATCAACAACTGGTCGGAGAAGAGCGACATCTACCCGAGTTCCCTCGAGATGGGAAAGTACAAAAGCCACTACGTCGGGCTCGGCTTCGCTCCCGCTCCGGACATCCTCACCTACCGGAAAGACTATTTCCGGGAAGCAGGTATCGATCCGAACAAACCGCCGACAACCTGGGAGCAGCTGGCCGACTATGCGGTGCGACTTACCAGGCGTGACGCTGACGGCAACGTCATCCGGGCCGGATTCGATATGCCCGCGATATCGCCCGCGCTCGTCTTCGTCGAACCATTCTTCCGACAGAACGGCTCCAAGGTGATCGACGAGGTAAATCAGGTCCCTGCGTTTGCAGATCAGGCAAGCATAGACGCGCTGCAGTACCTTGTTGACCTGTACAAAAAGAACGTGAGTATCCCCTATAACTTCCAGAAGTCGGATACTGTCCCGTTCATGAGCGGAAAGTCGGCGATGTCCTACATCACACCGAGTCAGATTGCCTCGCTCATTCAGGCGGATCCGTCGGTTGCCGACAAGCTCGGATACGCCCCGGTCATGGGACGTAAAGAGAAGGTCGATTTCTCCGGGTATCGGCTTTTCACCATCGGCGCCAAATCCAAAGAGAAGGATGCATCGTGGAAGTTCATCGAGTTCCTGATGTCCTCCGAACAGGTCTGGAAACGGTACACCGATCTGAAGATTCCGGTCGTGCTCAACTCGCTCAAGGAGAGGTTTGTACAGGACAATCCGCAGTTCAATTCCATCCTGGTCGACTACGTCCAGCATGGAAAAGGCAAGGCGGTGGTTCCCTGGACCTCGTTGGCCAACAAGTACATGGCACTTGCCTATGAAGAGGCAATCAATGGAAAGAAGAGCCCGGCCAATGCCCTGCAGGACGCGCAGACCGCGCTTGAAAAAGAGCTGAGCAAGTCGAACTGAGAAATCATTCACCGAATGGAGGCTGCCGAGAAGACGTGAGTCTTCCAGCAGCCTCCCATGCGACTGAGGAGTAAAAGGGTGTCGACAAAGCGACGCAGCAGCCAGCAGGAACCGATCGGTTATCTGATGATAGCCCCGTTCTACCTCTTTCTGATCTTCATAGTGCTCGTGCCGGTGGTCATGAATGTGCTCCTGAGCCTGACTGACTACGATCTGCGATCCATGCATTTCGTCGGGCTCCGCAACTACATCGCACTGCCCCAGGACATCTTTTTCACTACCTCGGTCCGCAACACGATCGTCTACACCTTCTTCACGCTCCTCTTCTCGATGGGGCTTGGACTTGCGTTTGCCGTTGTGCTCAACGAGAACATCCGCGGAGGCAGGATATTTCGAACTGCCATCTTCATTCCGTTTGTCACCTCGATGGTGGCCGTTTCGATGATCTGGCTCTGGATCTATGATCCGTCGAACGGCATCCTCAACGTCGCGCTGTCACTCTTCGGCATTCCCAAACAGCAGTGGCTCTACGACCCTAATCTGGCAATGGCATCCATTATCGTGATGAGCATCTGGAAGCTTCTGGGGTACAACATGGTGGTGTATCTCGCCGGATTGCAGAGCATTCCCGCCTATCTGTACGAGGCGGCGAAGATAGACGGTGCGCGCTTCGGCCGGGTCTTCCGGTCCATCACCTTTCCGCTTCTCAGCCCTGTCACCTTCTTCCTGTTCGTCACCGGCATTATCTCGAACTTCAACGTCTTCGAGCAGGTCAAGGTGATGACCGACGGGGGGCCCGACAATTCCACAACCACAGTTGTTCACCAGATCTACGACAGGGCGTTCAACAATTTTCAGATGGGATACGGCTCGGCAATGGCAGTGGTGCTCCTGATTGTTATTGCAGCCATTACCCTCGTCAATTTTCATTTCGGGGAGAAGGGAACTGATGTCGGAATTGACTGAAACCACGGCTCAGCGGGGACTGCGGTCCGCATCGGCAGGGAAACGACTCTCGGTGCTCGAGGCGACGGGCATCGTGCTGTTCTCGCTCATCTCGATCGCCATGATATTCCCCTTCCTGGTCATGCTGCTGACCTCGCTCAAGCAGATGAAGGAGATCCTCTCGCCCCAGTTTGTCGTTGTTCCCCACAAACTCATGTGGTCGAACTACCTCGGGGCGATGCTCCGGGGCAACTGGGCGCTCTACTTTTTCAATACTACATTCGTCACCTTCATCACCGTCCTGGTGAGCCTCGTCCTGAACTCTATGGCAGGTTATGCATTTGCGCGTCTGCAGTTCAAAGGACGCAATGCGCTTTTCATCATCTCCCTGATCGGATTGATGATTCCGCCGCAGGTCACGATGGTACCGGTCTTTCTCATTCTCAAGCACATACCGTTAGCCGGCGGAAATGACATTCTGGGGAACGGCGGCCTTGGATGGATAAACTCCTACATGGGACTCATAGCTCCCTATGTCGCCGGCTCCTTCGGGGTCTTTCTGTTTCGCCAGTTCTACCTCAACTTTCCCAAGTCGCTCGACGACGCGAGCCGCATCGATGGCATAGGGCGTTTCAGAACCTACTATCACATCTACATTCCGTCGAGCATGCCGGTGATCGCCACGCTCATCTGCCTCAAGTCCACCGATACCTGGAACCAGTACACCTGGCCACTCATCATTACCGTCAACGACAACATCAAGACTGTTCAGCTGGCACTCACCAACTTCCGCGACCAGTTCCAGACACAGTGGAACTATCTCATGGCCGCAACGACTCTCATCGTGCTCCCGTTGATAATCATCTTCCTTTTTGTACAGAAGTATTTTGTCCGCGGGATCGTAACAAGCGGGATGAAGGGATAGGAGATCACACCACATGAAAACAATGTTCATCATCATGGATTCGCTAAACCGGCACT